>SDBV01005614.1_pt1 | contig 17657 bp, 14 predicted proteins | sample 2277081 | NCBI WGS metagenome assembly SDBV01 (sample SAMN10402039, study PRJNA504765) | marine sediment metagenome | isolation source: marine sediment core GS10_PC15, 223 cmbsf | place: Arctic Ocean: Southern Knipovich Ridge | collected 2010 | reverse complement strand
CCGCCGAAGACAAGCCTGTTGAAACGGGATCTGTGACCATTCCGAGGGAGGAGTATGAGGCCCTTGTTGCAGAGACTGTTCGGTCCAGGGAACAGTATCTCCTGGCAGTTGCCGATTTCGAGAACTTCCGCAAACGTGCGGAAAGGGAAAAAGAAAACATCGTCTGTTTCGCCAACGAAAAGCTCATTCACGAACTTCTGCCTATCCTGGACAATCTTCAGAGAGCCCTATCCATGGAACTGGATGAGGTGGGGGCCGACAGTATCCTGGAAGGAGTGCGTATGGTAAGCACGCAGCTCCATTTAGTCCTGGGCGCCTGTGGACTGGAGCCGGTGGAGGCTGTCGGCGGTCCTTTCAATCCCCAGCACCATGAGGCTGTCGGGGTCCTGCCATCAGCGGAGCACGATGAGGGAACTGTTATTTCAGAACTTCAAAAAGGATACATGCTGAGAGGGAAGATCCTGAGGCCTTCCATGGTGCACGTGGCAGGCCAACCTTCCGGGACCAATGGCAACGAAGGAGACAACTGACTAGATGGCAGCCAAGAAAGACTACTACGAGATCCTGGAAGTTGCGCGTGATTCGGACAATGAAGTGATAAAAAAAGCCTACCGGAAGCTGGCTATCCAGTTCCATCCGGACCGGAACCCTGACAACAAGGAAGCCGAGGACAAGTTCAAGGAACTTAGCGAAGCCTACTCCATCCTTTCGGATCAGGAAAAAAGAGGTCTGTACGATCAGTTCGGTCATGCCGGAGTGTCAGGCAACGGAGGGTTCCCGGGAGGCTTCGATTTTTCCGGTTCCTTTTCGGATATTTTTTCCGACATCTTTCAAGATTTCTTCGGAGGTGGCAGGTCAGGACACCGGCAGAGGGGATTCAGGGGGGACGATCTTCGATACCGTATGATGATCTCCTTCGAGGAGGCTGTATTCGGAGCAGAGAAGGAAATCTCTTATCCGAGGCTTATTGAATGTGAGAGGTGTCTCGGGGATGGTGTTGAGCCTGGGTACAGCCCTGTCACCTGCAGCGTGTGTGATGGCCAGGGCGAGGTTCGCTACCAACAGGCCTTCTTTACCATGTCCAGGACCTGCCCCAACTGCGGCGGGAGGGGCAGGGTCGTCGAACACCCGTGCGCCAACTGCAAGGGTGATGGAAGGGAAAGGAAACAGCGTACCCTGACCGTACGCATCCCTCCGGGAGTGAATGACGGCAACCGTCTCAGGATCAGAGGTGAAGGAGACGGCGGGCTGTCCGGCGGGGGTTCGGGGGACCTGTTTGTAAAGATAGAGGTGCAGGAGCACCCATTCTTCTGGAGGGAAAACGATGACATCATCTGCGAGGTCCCCATCAGGATGGAGGTGGCTGCCGCCGGAGGCACGGTTGAGGTACCTACTCTCGAAGGCCCCACGGAGCTGAAGATCCCCGGTGGTACCCAGCCGAGCCAGGTATTCAACTTAAAGGGCAAAGGAGTGCCCAGGCTGCACGGGTCGGGGAGAGGCGATCAGTACGTCCGTATCAACGTTGAGGTTCCCTCCAAGATCACAAAAAAACAGAAACAGCTTCTTGAGGAGTTCACATCAGAGTCCAAACCTTCCGCCTACAAGGCCGTTTCCCGATTCTCGAAGAGATTTGAGAAGTATAGCGAGAAGTAGAGGAAAGTTTTATGCTAGGGTATAGGGGTTAGCTAATCCCTATTCCCTAACCCCTCTATTATCCTGTTAATCCTGTCTAAATATAACTTTTCAACGCTTTTACAGGAACCGTGCCTTTTCCCCGTTTCCCCGATTCCCCGTTTCGTTCCGAAGGAACAGATTCCTTCCCTCCGTGTCCCCGCCTAACCCGCTTGCCCTGAGCCACACCTAAGACTCAATTTCCAATGGCCTAAATCAATTACCGCCAAACCGGGTTCCCTTCGACAAGCTCAGGGCAGGCGGGCGCGGACTCGGGGTCGGATTCGGACTCGGGATCTTACCGATAACCGATTACTGATCACCGATCACTACCTCCCTCCTGCCCGTTGTGCGTGACCGTGTTTTCTGATAGATTTCCTATCATTCAATTCTGGTTCATCCTGGAAATGAGTAACTGGTCCCCAGCGGTTGCAAATGATATGGACTGCTCTTCACCGCTGGGGATCGCGGTCGTGACCGGCTCATGTTCTCCGGCAAAGAGCGAAGTGCAGCTTCTTAAGTGCTCTGCGAAGCCGAGCGCTTTGACCGGAGAACACCCCCGGCGCCGGCCTGGTATCAGGTAATCATTAACCGGATGAACCTAAATTCTTATTGTCTAAAACGATTGTTATCTGACCGAACCACGGGAGAGTGGCCATGAGTGATACATCTGAAACCACTTCAAAAGCCTCCGAGCCTCAGGGTCAGCCCATTATCGGGGACAGTGGAGACAGATCCGTAAAGACTTCCGATCCGGGTAAAAGGGAAGGTATCAGGATCAAGATCGGATGGAAGATCACAGCTGTCGTTGTCGTGGTGATGGTTATGCTCGCTGTCGTCAACATCCTGTTCATCCGCGACCGTTTCAGCGCGACCATGAACCGCGAGTTCGAGAGCAAGGCCAAGGCCATAGCCCTTTCCATCGCCAGGTCCAGTGAGAGCAAACTCGTCAGCAAGGACCTTGGGGAGATCCAGTCTCTTACGGACACCTTCAAGGACGTCCACGGAGTCAACTATATCTTCGTCCAGGACGCGGATGGAAACCTGGTTGCCGGTACCTTCCAGAGAGGTTATTCGGAGAACCTCCTCGGTCTTAACCCTGTAACGGGTGAGGAAGAGTTCAAGATCGCCCGTTTTATTTTGGAAGATGTGGGCGATGTTCTTGAAGTAGCGGTGCCCGTGCTCTTCGGACTCGCCGGTACTGTCAGAGTGGGTATGGATCACGGTCTCATCGTTGCCGAACTGTACCAGATTACTGAAAAACTTATTACCCAGTTCGCCGTTGCTTCGATCCTGGGGGTCATTCTTCTTCACTTCATCATCATCTACCTGCTCAGGCACATGAAGACGGTCATGAATGTGCTTAAAAGGGTTGGGGAGGGGGACCTCACCGCCAGAGTGTACGTACCGACCCGCGATGAATTCCTCGATCTTGCCAACCACTTGAACAATACATTAGCTCAACTCGGCGCGATAATAGAAAGGGTGGATCAATCCTACGACGGTATCTCCCAGGCCAACGTGAACATCGCTCAGGTCTACACCGACGTGCAGGAGGGGATCGACCAACAGGCCGGTCTGGCGTCGGAAACCATGGAATCGGTGACGAGCAACAAGAAGATGATCGACGAGGTCACCGAGGGAATCCATGTTCTTGAAAACTCTTCCAACGACAGTTTTTCCAGCGTCATGGAGATGGGCGCCTCCATAGAGGAAGTCTCCTCTATGTCCGATTCCCTGTTCAACTCGGTGAATGAGTCCAACACAGCCATCGAGGGGATTTCGAACTCCATTGAGGAGGTCAGCAAAAACCTTGTTTCCCTGTCCAATGCTGCCGAGGAGACGTCAAGTGCCATGAACGAGATGAGCGCGAGCATCGTCCAGGTGCGCGGCACCGCGGAGAGCACTGCGCAGGACGCGGTCCAAATGACCCAGGTGGCTGAAGATGGGGCGAAAGTCTCAAGGGACGCTCGGGAAGGTATGGGGGCTATCAAGGAGAGTTCGGCACTGGTCAGCCAGACCATATCCCTGGTGTCTGACCGCATTGAGGAGATCGGTGAGATCCTGCGCTTTATCACCGATATCACCGGGAAGACCAACCTGCTCGCTTTAAACGCCGCCATAATAGCGGCCCAGGCGGGAGCCCACGGAAAGGGGTTCGGCGTCGTCGCAGACGAGATCAACGAACTGGCCCAGAGTACCAAAGCCCAGACCAACCGCATCGCGGATGTGATCGAGGGGCTAAAGGAAGAGGTGATCAGAGCGAGCGAAGCTGTAGAGGATTCCAATCGGAAGGTGGATGAAGGGGTCAGCCTCACGGATGAAGTCACCAAAGCTCTCGAGGGCATCATGGACAACACGATGCTCGTCTCTCACCGGATCGAGGAGATCGCCCAGACGACCTCGGAACAGGCCAGCACGAGTAACAGGGTTCTCGAAACTACACAGAAACTCACGGAGTCTGTCGGAAATATCAAAAGGCTCAGCGAACAGCAGTCAGCGGCCGGTGAAAAGCTTCTCCAGATGTCCAAACTGATCCAACAGGCAGCCGAGAAGGTAAAAATGAGCACGGAAGAGCAGACGCTGACAAGCCAGCAGATCAACAAGGACCTTACCAGGATAACCGACACGGTGAGAAATATCTCCGAATCCACGGAGATCCAGGTCGTTAACGGCGCAAAGGTGTTGCGGATGATTGAGGACCTCACTGGCGTCATCCAGAGGAACAGGGAAACGGTGCACGGTCTGCAGGATGTCATCGGTGAGCTCGATCAGCGCATGGAAGCCCTGCACCAGGAACTGGAATTTTTCGTTACCGACGGGGATGGGTGAGCGTGGCAGGAAATGCGCCCGACGCGGTGACACGGAGACGCGGTGACACGGGGGGAACACCGGAGGGGGAGAGTGGGCGAGAGGGGGAGTGGGGGTTAACCCCGATCCCGAGCCCGAACCCGAACCCGAACCCGAACCCGAATTTAGGTGTTAGGGGTCAGGTATTAGGGGTTAGCTAATCCCTACACCCTAATCCCTCTATTATCCTGTTGATCCTGTCAAAATCCGTTTTTGATCTTATTCTGCGTTCCAGATTTTTCCCCGATACTCCGATACCCCGTTACCCCGATACAGGTTTTCCTCCTGGGTACTGGGTACTGGCTCCTAAAAGACCGACACCGGCCCCTCCAACACCGGCCTGTATTGCAGTGCCTCCGCCAGGTGCTCCGGGCTCGGATACTCCTCCCCCTCTAAATCCGCGATAGTTCTCGCCACCCGCAGGACCCGGTGATATCCGCGGGCTGTCAGGGCCATGCTGCGCACGGCTCCCTCCATGATCTTCCTGTGTTCCTCCCCTATGGGGCACAGCTCCCGGAAGCTGTCGGAGGTGAAAAGGGCGTTGAGGCGGGGATGGCCGGCCTCTGATCGACGTGCCTGGATCTCCCTTCCGGCCAGGACCGTTTCCCGTATTTTTTCTGTAGGTTCTCCCGAGTCGTTACCCGATATCATCTCTGGTCCGAGTGCTCTCACCTGGACAACGAGATCGATCCTGTCCATGAGGGGCCCGGATATGCGCCGCCGGTACCGGGCTACCACAGAAGGGGGGCAGGTGCATGGTCTGGTGTCATGACCGAGGTATCCGCACGGGCAGGGGTTCGTTGTTCCTATCAGCAGGAACCTGGCCGGGAAGGTCACGGAACGGGCTGCCCGGGCTACGACTATCTTACCGTCTTCCAGAGGCTGTCTGAGGGTCTCAAGTGTGGATCGCTTGAACTCGGACATCTCGTCCAAAAAGAGGATCCCGTGGTGAGCCAGAGTGACCTCTCCCGGTCTCGGGTTGGGCCCGCCGCCCGCCAGCCCCACGTGGGAGATGGTGTGATGGGGCGCCCGGAAAGGTGGTGTGGTGATGATGCCGTCATCCAGTGAGAGCTGTCCGGCGATGCTGTGAATGGCCGTCACCTCCATGGCCTCTTCGGTGGTCAGCGCCGGCAGGAGACCCGGCATTCTCCTCGCCAGCATGGTCTTGCCCGAACCGGGCGGCCCGGACAGCAGGATGTTGTGCCCGCCGGTGGCGGCGATGGTGAGGGCTCTTTTGGCCATCTCCTGTCCCGCTACCTCTCGCAGGTCCGGCACTGCGTCCGGTTTCCGGACAGGGGGCGGGATCACCTCCCCCAGTTCCCTTCGGCCCCGCAGGTACTCCGTGATCTCCGAAAGGTGAGTGACGGGCAGCGGATTGCACCCGCTGACCAGGGATGCTTCAGAGGCCATCTCCCTTGGCAGAATCATGCCAGTGATGCCCGCTTTCCTGGCCAGCAGGGCTGCCGGAAAGGCGGCTTCCCGGCCCACGATGTCGCCGGTTAGGGACAGTTCTCCCATAACCATGTAACCGTCCAGGGTGTTGGGCGGAAAGGCCCGTAACACCGCGAGGATCCCGAGGGCAATGGGAAGGTCGAACCGGCTTCCCTCTTTTTTCAGGTTGGCAGGGGCCAGATTCACGGTGATTTTTGAAGGGGGGAGCTCATAACCTGAATTTCTCAGGGCGGCGATGACCCGTTCACGGCTCTCCCTGATCGCCGTATCCCCCATTCCCACGATGGTGAGACCGGGGAGCCCCCCCGTCATGTCCAGTTCGACGTGAACAAAGACGGCCTCCAACCCCTTTGTGATGCAAGAAAGAACCTTGGAAACCATAATGAAATCCTCCTTTTTGTAGTCCTCCGGGGAACACCTTGCAAGCGAAAGGCCAAGAGGAAGAATCCAGGAGCCAGGACGCGGTGACGCGGGGAAAGAACTGGAGGGGGCGAGTGGGAGAGGGGGCGGCGCAACTAAGATAAACCGTCGGACACGGAGACACGGAGACGCGGGGAAAGAACTGGAGGGGCGAGTGGGAGAGGGGGCGGCGCAACTAAGATAAACCGTCGGACGCGGAGACACGGAGACGCGGGGAAAGAGCTGGAGGGGGCGAGCGGGAGAGTGGGTGAGGGGGAGATGCGGCGGAGCACAGTGGGCGGCTCCGCATAAGAGGGGGGGAACGGGAGAGGGGGTGAGGGGGAGAAAATTCTTAGGGCGCGGTGATACGGAGGGAAGGAACCTGTTCCTTCGGAGCGAAACGGGGAATCGGAGAATCGAGGAAAAGGCGGACACATCGACGTGGCAACCCTTCGGCAGGCTCAGGACAGGCTGGGCGACTTGGCGAAAGTGCAAAATTTAAAGCTGGATCCGTGGTTCCTGTAAAAGCGGTAAGGGCGGTCTCACGCAGAGTCGCAGAGTTCGCAGGGAAAGACAAAACACTGGTGAGATTAAACCCTGATTTGATCAGATTAGATTAGATCTTCTCTGCGTTCCCTGCGTCTCTAGTGAGTCACGCTTGAGGCGTGACGAACGGGCGTGAGAATGAACTTGCCAATTTTTGGATCTTGGATTTCTTGTCCGCCGTAGCTGGTCGACAGTCGCTAGCGAAGGGGGATGGATCTTGGATTCCTTTTGAATATTGAATATTGAATATTGAATCAATTCTGAGATCTGAGATGGTTCACCGATTACCGATTACCGAACTATCTCCTCCCTGTACTTTTCCTTCATACAATTTATAAAATGGTTTTACCAATATCAATTTTTGTGCATCCCAAAAGTATATGTGTCTAACATATTGATTTTATAGGGTAAAAAGCAAGCAAAGTTCCTCTCCTTCTGCCCCGAAACTCGGAACCCGAAACCCGGAACTTAGCTTTTCACCCCTGTATATTTTTTCAGAACACCTCTCTAGCGTTACAAAAAGTCTTATTTATCAAATAGTTATGTCTTTCATACTGTATAATTCCCGGTAGTTTGTAATGATTCCCATATTTTTCTCATACAATACCTGCAGTGAATAAGTAGGGTTCCCGCCATTTATAAGCAAAAATAACCTTTAATTACAATGGGTTGCATTTTACTTCATTAAGGAGTCCTTTTTGGCACGCCTGATGCTCTGTAGGAGTGTGTAAAGCAGTGGATTCCCTCTAAAGGGAATGGAGGAAACCGGGAAAGAGGAGGTTAATGTCATGAAAGCGAATACAGGCAGGCAGAAGGTCCTGAAGGGAAGGGTAATGTCGGTTCTGACCCCCCTCCTCTTTACCGCGACGTTGGCGTACGCCGACACGGGCGGCGGGGCAGGATTCGGCGGCATGAGTCTGCTGACCATGATCTTTCTGGGGCTTTTGGCCGCAATCATCCTGCTTCAACTGGTGCCCGCCCTGATCCTGTTCAGCTCGATGATCGTGGCTGTGTTCAAGCGTTCTTCTAAAAAGACTGCGGTTTCAAACAACGAACAGGTCTGACACGGTCGGTCGTGAGTTTCTATTGAGGTTTACGGGAGACTCACGACTGCAGGTATACGCTGAAGGTTGGAGAGGAGGAGTGGGGCCATGCGATTACTTCTCATTGCGGACGAGGATGTCCAGACTCGTGACTGCATGGCACAGCTGTTCGGGAGTACGGAGTATGAAGTCGTGGCGGCTCATACCGTGGATGCAGTCATGAGGGATGTTCTAAAAAGGGAAGCCCAGGTTCTTCTGCTCGGCAACACCTTCGACGACATTCCGGCGGGTGACCTCATCCCTATCCTCAAAAAGTGTAACCAGAATCTGACCATTATTCTCGTATCCAACGAAGAATCCCTTCCTCTGCTGCGAAAGCTAAGGCGTGAAGGGATTTTCTATCATGCCCTCAAGCCGTCCGCGGTGGAGGACAGGGAAGAACTGCTCCAGGCTGTCAAGTGCGCCTTCGAGATCGTTTCCGGACAGGCACCTCCATCCGGTGCGGCGCAGTAGGGCGTTCTCCAGGCAGCGGAGAAATTAAAGGAGATTGTCATGAAAGCGATCAGAACATTGTTGACCATGGCTGCGATAACCATGCTTACAGTCCCCCGGGCCTGGGCGGTAGATACTACCCAGACCTACCAGAGCGGGATACTGGTCCTGCTGTTCCTGGGAGTCTGTGCACTTATCGTAGTTGCCCAGATGGTCCCGGCGCTGATCCTGATGCTGGGTACAATTTCAGCTTTCGCAAAGAAGCTCAGGGGCAGGGAAAAAGTCGCTGTGACCAGTACGGGACAGGAGATCAGTGATTGATCTCAAGAGTCCCAGGGCCCTGGACACAAAGGCGCCCCGGGTCGGGTGCCCAAATCAATGACCGGCAATGTAAATCATTGATTTGTGAGGCAAGCGAAAACCATGCTTTTCGCTTGCCGAGGAACAAAGAGCCACGAATGGACTTTTTGCGACCCTATCATGAATTAGACATCTGGGGCGCCAAAGGCGCCGGAAGGGAGATAAATCCATGTTGGATCTGTTAAGGCAGCTCTTCAGCTCGGCGGGCGACACAGTGAAAATCTATACGCTGGTCGATTTCTACAACTACATAAAGGCTGTGGAGTACCTGATCTGCGTCGCCTTTTTCGCCATCTTCCCGCTCTTTTACATGCAGATCATAAAGACACCCGCCGAGCGAGAAGCCGATGCGTTGGAAAGGTTGAAGGAATGATCGGGATAAGAGCCACTGAGCAGGGTTGGTAATCAACGAACCCAAACCCGGGAACCGTTCCCGGGATGATCGATCAAACAGGAGGACGTTCATGAAACCGTTCAAGCGGATTGCCTTCATCCTGGTGGTGCTGGTCGTCAGTTTTCCACTTTCCGGAGTGGCGAGGAACCTGGATCTTCCGGGGACTGTGATGCTGGACAAATTGGTCCGCCTTTATTCCGCCGCCGAGTTCGATCACGAGTACCACACTGAGATAGCCGACGATTGCACCTTGTGCCACCACCATTCTGTGGGGATCCCGACCACCAACGAAAAATGCGCCAAGTGTCACAAGTCGGAGGATGTTCTTGAAAATGTGGCCTGTGTGGATTGCCATGCAGTGGATCCGTTCTCGGCCCAATATCTGCAGACCACGGAGGCCGACAAGGATCTCTACCACATTGACAAACCGGGTCTTAAGGCTGCCTACCACCTCAACTGTTTGAACTGTCACATAGTGATGGGGGGTCCTGAGGGCTGTGAGGATTGCCACGAACGGACGGAACTTGGGAACGCCTTTTACCGTTCCGGCAGTTATGCCCCGAAAGGCGACAAGGGTGGATCAGCCCATTGAGTTCAGGGGAGGCCGTTCAAGCGCGATGACTTCGTAAAAATTAATCAACGCGCCCCGGGTGGGGCGCCCAAATCAATGACCGGAGATGTAAGTCATTGATTTGTGAGGAAAGTGGAAATAACATTTTTCGCTTTTAAGTGGAGCAAAAAGCCGCGAATAGACTTTTTGCGACCCTGTCAAATGTTCGGACGACACAATTGCAGATCTGGAGGTCGCTGATGGAAAAGTTAACCCGAAGGAAGTTCCTGTCGGTGAGCCTGGCCGGGGCCGCAGCTGGAGCCTTAACTGTATCAGGTCAGGCTCTGGGCGCCGGCAGCTTCACGGGGTACCCTGAAGGTATGGGGGTCCTGGTGGACCTGACACGGTGTATCGGCTGCCGGACGTGTGAGGCCGCCTGCAACAGGGAGCAGGGTCTGCCCGAACCCGCATTGTCTTTTGACGACACCTCTGTCTTCGATCAGGAGTTCCATGGAGGGCAGAAGCGCAGGACCGACGAGAACGCTTTTACCGTGGTCAACCGTTATGACCAGGCCGATGGAGGATCTGTATACAGGAAGATCCAGTGCAACCACTGCAACGAACCCGCCTGCCTGACTTCCTGCTTTGTCAACGCTTACACCAAGACGAAAGAGGGGGCAGTGATCTACAACTCTAAAGTCTGTGTGGGCTGCAGGAACTGTATGATCGCGTGCCCTTTCCGCATCCCGGCTTACGCGTATTCGAGTGCTTTCAACGCAGTGATACGCAAGTGCATCTTCTGCTATGACACCCGTCTCAAGTACGGGAAACCACCGGCTTGCGTCGAGGCCTGTCCCCAGGGGGCCCTGACCTTCGGACACAGGAAGAATTTGTTGAAGATCGCCCATGAACGGGTAAGAGCCAATCCCGACCGCTATGTTGACTATGTATACGGTGAGACCGAGACCGGTGGTACGGCCTGGATCTACCTTTCGGGCGTGCCCTTCGAGGATGTGGATTTCGACATGACCCTTCAGAAGGAGCCCATCCTCACCAACGCCCAGGATTTCCTCTCCCAGGTCCCCATAGTGCTTGCCATCTGGCCGGCCCTTTTTCTGGGCTTCCATCGTCTGTCAACAAGAGGTGAGGAGGGCGGGGAAGAAAACAATGATCCTTCCAACAGAGAGGAGTCGCAATCATGAGATCCCTGGTCAATAATGGTTATCAGCCAGTAGATTCTCCGGTTGAGGAAGGCACCAAAAGGCGCTGGGGTTTTTTGGAAAAGCTTCTTCTCGGTCTGACACCCAGGGAATATCTGGGCCAGGCGCTGAAAAACCCCTTCAATTGGGTTCTCGGAGTGATCTTCGCGGTAGGCTTTCCCCTCATTATCTATCGCTTCATCTTCGGGCTGGGTTCTGTGACCCACTCATCCAACGATTATCCCTGGGGCTTGTTTCTGGGGTTCGGTCTCTTCGTGATGGTCCCTCTCTCTGCTTCCGGGTTCCTTCTCGGGACGGCGGTGGAACTCTTCGGACGCAAGGATTTCAAACCTATAGAACGCCTCGGTTTACTCAACGGGCTACTGGGTTATCTTTTCGCAGTCGTCTACCTGCTAACGGACCTGGGACAACCGTGGCGCCTGCCCTATCCCATGGTGGTTGCATGGGGTACGGCTGCGGTTCTCTTTCTGGTGGGCTGGCACGTAGCCGTGTATCTCACGGTCCAGATGGTGGAAGTGTCTGAGGCTTTCTTCGAATGGGTCCACTGGCCCATGGCAAGGAAGTTTATCAAGCGCATCACCATCGGCCTGACTATTGCCGGGATCATCCTGTCTACACTGCATCAGGGTGCATTGGGAGCCCTCTTCACATATGCCCCCAACAAGGTCCACCCTCTCTGGTACTCTCAGGAGTTTCTGTGGATATTCTTCTTCGTATCCAGCATCTTCGGCGGGCTGTGCATGGTTATCGCGGTAAGCACAGTTGTTAAAAAAACCATGGCCTGGAGGTGCGGTGAGGATTGGCTGGAGAAGCTCGATAGCCAGACCATAGGGCTTGCCAGGGGCGCCAGTATGGCCCTCATCACCTATTTCGTGATCAAGCTGGTGGGAATAGCCCACGATAACGAGTGGGGCTACCTGGCAACAGGCTGGGGCCAGTGGTTCATGCTGGAACTGTTCGTCGGCGTGCTGCTGCCACTGGGGCTATTGAGTTACGGCATCAGGTCTGAGCGCGTCGGGATCATCCGCCTCGGTGCTTTTACAGCTGTCGCCGGTATCGTCTTAAACAGGCTCAACACGGCTATCATTACCTTTAACTGGAACCTCTACCAGGAGATCCCCCACCTGTTCGAGGTGATCATCGCAGTCACCCTTTTTGCGGTATACATCGCCACCTACCGATTCATTCTGTATCGGCTTCCCATCGTCTATGCATGGAAGCCGCTGCCGTTTGAGGCTTATGAAAGGGCAACGGAAAGGAAGAGTGTCCCAGGAGCCCTTGGACAGCCATCGGCGGCTTTCAGTGATTTGACGTTGCGTGACTAGAGGAAAATGCGATGTTCAGACAGTTCGCCACCAGGGAAATCGTCAATGTGGCGATGGTGGTCACCGGTTTTACCATCGTCTGCTGCATCCTCCTATACACATTCGTCAAGGCCGATATGAAGGAGGATTCGGTTCTCTACGAGTCTGCTCTGGCCGATACCATCCTCAAGTCCATGAAACATGATATGTTGTTGTCGGATCGTGAAAGCCTTCAGCATATCATCAGCGATATTGGTCAGCAGGAGCGGGTCAGGTACGTTCGTATCTTCAACCACAGCGGCGTGATCAGTTTTTCCAGCAACCTTGAGGAAGCGGGTAATACGGTCGACCGGAAGTCGGAGGCATGCAAAAAGTGCCACCGAGATTCGAAACCGGTTATCAACCTCGACCCCATGGAACGGGCCAGCGTTTATGTCAGCGGAGATGGCGAAAGGATCATGTCCCTGATGACTCCCATTTACAACGAGGCTGTTTGTTCCACCGGGGAGTGTCACTACCATCCCCCTGAAAAGCTTCTGCTGGGAGGGATGGATTTCGGTCTGTCCCAGGAGCAGCTGGAGACTTCCCTCGCCAGACTGCGGTTGCGCTTGGTAATCTTTTGCGTCATGATTCTCATATTGACCGTCGCGGGAGTGACGGCGCTTTTGTGGCGGGGTGTGATGCAGCCCCTGAGTGAATTGGTGGACTTTGCCAGCCGATGTTATGAGGGGAAACATGAGGATGATCCTCCGATGGGGACCAGCGAGATCAACCACATCGGTGAGATACTGCGAAAACTGGCAGATGACAGATCAGGAACCTCGCCGGGAATCGAGAAGGAGGATGATCCATCTTCTGGTGGCCGGGAGAGTGAGTAGGGTAAAACAGTATTTAGATCCACACTTGGAGCCTGACGGAGAACTTCGTCAGGCTCCTGGTTTTAGTCACGCCCTTGGCGTGATGTCGAGGTTTGCCGACACGCTGCCGGGGGCGGGTTTAATCCACTGGGGCGGTTCGATCACAGGTGAGACAACCGGCCATGAGTGATGACCGGACCGGCACCCCCCGAGTTTCTTCAGAAGTGGATAAAAAGACCGACACCACGGCTTCGGAGGCTCAGGAACGGATAAGGGTACTGAGAGCCCGAGCCAGGAAGGGAGGATGGGGGCTGGCCGCTTTCGTGGTCGTCAGCTTCCTCTCCATCCCCGACAGCAACCTTCTGCCTGCCCTTTCAGAGACTGTCCGCCGGTTCCTCGGTGCCGTCCCACCTTCCAACCTCATCAGCATTGCCCTTGTTATTTACGCTTTTTCCGCCCTTACACTCATCCTCGCCCGCATTGCCAAGGGTTCAGCTACCTACAAGGGGTGGTCTCACCTGTTATATATCGCCTCTTTTTATATCTTCTTCGGGTTCGCCGGTTCCCTGAGGGAAACCTACTGGGCGGTATTCGTTTCCGGGCTCCTCATCATGGGTCTGGAGAACTATCTTGTGAGGAACTATGTGTCGGAGGAGATAAGGAAAGCTGAGAGAAATCTGGAGAAAGGGAAATAGAAAAGCAGGTAGCCAGAATACAGAATCCAGAATACAGAAGGAGATCAAGAGACAACACCTGACAAGGATCGATTCTCAAAAAATATGATCCCTTCGCCGATGGTCCTGTCTTGGAAAACAATTCTTTTGTAAAGAAGTCTGCTGTTCAGGTCTTATTCTGGCTTCTGGCTTCTGGATTCTGGCTTCTGACTCCTGATTCTTTGCTGTATACTTACACTAAACACCGGGAAATACTTTTCTTTGCCGGGCCGATCCTGCAAGCCCGAATCATCTGACTTCAAAACACCAGGAGAGGGGGGTGTTTATGCGTCTGGGCCTGATGATCAAATTCTCCATCATCAGCGCTGTCGTTATCCTGTTCATCATGAGCGTTTTCACACTGTTTAATATCGCTGCCCTGAAAACCGCGTTCATGGATATATACACATCTGATGTTGATAACCTGAGTGAAACGATCATTGCCACTACCCACCACGCAATGCTGGCCGGAGATGTGGATGAGGCTTTTCAGCTCATGAAAAGGGTCGGTATCCAGGAGAACATAAAAAACATACGTCTCATCGACAAGCATGGTGTTATCAGGTTCTCTCTGTATGAGAACGAAATAGATACTTTTGTGGACAGCAGTCGGGATCCCAGCTGCAACATGTGTCACTATGAAGGTCAATCGAGAACTCAGGCCTCCACAATGGACAGAAGGCGGGTTTTCCCCGATCGGGAGAGTGAAGAGGTCCTGGGTATCACAAGGGCTATCTACAATGATCCTGCCTGCTGGGAACCCTCCTGCCATTATCATCCGGAAGAAGTGAATCTGCTTGGCGTTCTGGACATAGTCGTATCCACAAAGGATGTCATGACCCAGATCACCAGATACCGCAACAATGTCCTGGTGGAACTGGTTTTCCTCATAGTTGCCTTGTTGTTGTGTCTCAACCTGCTTACAAGGAAACTTATCACTCAGCCGGTCAACACCCTGCTTGATCACACCAGGCTCCTGTCACGTGGAGAGTGGCGTTTTATTGAAAATACGACCAATGACGAATTTGGGGAACTCGCCGAATCCTTCAATGAGATGACGAGCAGCCTTAAAAAGGCCGGGGAGGACCAGGAAAAGTGGTCGGCTACCCTCGAGAGCAGGGTCGAGGAGCGAACAGAGCAGATACAGGAGATGCAGTCAGTCATCATCCGGTCCGAGAAGCTGGCTTCCCTCGGTGAACTGGCTGCGGGCATAGCCCACGAGCTCAACAACCCCCTGACGGGCATCGTTCTGCACGCATCCCTTATCGAAAGAAACAGCGAACTGCCGCCCCAACTGAAGGAGGAGCTTCACACCATAACCAGGGAAGCAGACCGATGTGCCAGGATCGTCAAGAACCTTCTCGACTTCTCCCGGAAGACGGAACCCAGGAAAGCCATGAACAGCGTGAACGAGACTATCGATCGGGCCCTGGGCCTGGTGGAGCACCTGGCCGGCTTCCAGGACATAGAGATCATCAAGGAGTATGCTCACGATCTGCCGGACCTGCTCCTCGACCCGGGTCAGATGGAACAGGTTTTCGTCAACATGTTCGTCAACGCGAGTCAGGCAATGGAGGACGGGGGGCGGCTTACCCTCTGGACCGGGCTGGACGAAGACAGTGAATCGGTACTCATCAAGGTGGAGGATACAGGACATGGGGTCCCCGAGGAGCATCTCGGTCGTATTTTCGATCCTTTTTTCAGCACCAAGGAAGCGAAAGGAACGGGTTTGGGACTTTCGGTGTCCTACGGGATCATCGAGGGACACGGTGGAACTATCGAGGTCCAAAGTGAGGTGGGGAAGGGGACGGTGTTCACAATTACTATACCAGTATAGTAATTGTGAAGAATCCAGAATCCAGAATCCAGAATTCAGAATCCAGGAGCCAGGAGGAAGATCTGTAACGAAGAATCGAAGTAACGATGTGTCGAGGTGAAAATCTCATTCTCCGTCATTCCGGACACGACGAAGTCGTGAGCCGGAATCCAGCATCTAAAAGCGGCGAAAGCGGCCTCACGCTCGGCGCTGGCGCGCTTCGTGTTCCGAGTACCAGGTTTCAACTTCAAACATCAAACCTCAAACTTCAAACCAGCCTCTTCACCGATCACCGATTACCTATCACTGAACTAAGCTTTCACCCCCCTCAGCTTCAGCGATATTCCCTGTTTCTTCAACAGGGATTGGAAGTTCGGCCGGAGCATGCCAACCTCCTCGGCGGCCTTGGTGACGTTCCAGTCGCTGCGGTCTAACGCGGCGATGAGAAAAGCCTGTTCCAAAGGTTTGACTGCATCCTCCCGCAGTTTTTTCTTCATCCACTTCAGTTCCTCCGCGCTATCGGGAACACGGTCGTTAAGAGTGTCTGGTTCCGAGCCGGTAGAGGTTTTGATCTCAAGGTCCTCCGCCTGGATCAGCCGATCTTTGGCAAGGACCACAGCTCGTTCGATGAGGTTCTCGAGTTCTCTGACGTTTCCGGGGAAGGGGTAGTTTTTCAGAATAGACATTGCGCCGGGCGCCATTCCCTGGATGTCCTTGCCGATCTCCTCCGCGTGTTTCTTCAGGAAATGGCAGATCAACATGGAGAGGTCATCCTCCCGTTCGCACAGGGTAGGAAGGTGTATGGGTATGATGTTGAGACGGTAGACGAGGTCTTCCCGGAAAGAGCCGTCGGCGACCATCTCTTTCAGGTCCCTGTTGGTAGCTGCGATAAGGCGTATGTCGATGGGGATGGTGTTCGTTCCGCCGATGGGTGTGATCACCCTCTCCTGCAGGACACGAAGCAGCTTGGCCTGGATAGACGGTGCGATGTTGGAAACCTCATCAAGGAACAAAGTTCCGCTGTCAGCCACCTTGAATAACCCTGTTTTGGTCTGGATGGCGCCTGTAAAGGAGCCTTTCACATGCCCGAACAGTTCGCTTTCAAGGAGGTTCTCTACCAGGGTAGTGCAGTCGATGGCTATGAACGGTTTGCTGCGGCGCGGGCTTAGATGGTGGATCGCCCTGGCCACCAACTCTTTGCCGGTCCCGCTTTCCCCCGTGATGAGAACAGTGCTGTCGGTGGGCGCCACCTGATCGACCCTCATGAAAACCTTTTTCATAGCGGTGCTCTGCCCGATGATATTGATACCATCGATCTGCTCGCTCAGGTGCCGCGTGGGGGATTCTTCCTCAAGCAGGAAGGCCCTGTGTTCGAGTGCTTTGTTGACCTTTTCAAGGAATTGTTCCGGTGAGAACGGCTTGGGCAGGTAGTCGAAAGCGCCTGTTTTCATAACTTCGACGGCGTTTTCAACCGTGGAGTAACCGGTGATGAAAATGACCGGGACGTTGGTCTGAAGGATGGAGATGGCGTTTAAGACCTCCATCCCGTCCATTCCAGGCATTTTCAGGTCTGTGATCACGAGTTCGAAATCGTAGGCCTGGAGCTTTTCAACCGCCGAGTAGCCATTGTGGCTGAGTTCCGTATGGTATCCTTCACCCTCGAGAATTTTACGCAGACCATCCCTGATGGCCTTCTCATCATCGACGATGAGAACTCTTGCCCCTGTCATCCATGCCCTCCCTCAAAAGCACGCACCTGACCTTGGGTCTCCTACAGACAGACCTCTTGTGTTGTAAAAGATTAAAAGGATCAGGCTCCAGTTGTTCAGGTCCTCTATGTGGGGTCTCCCTCCCCAGCTGTGTGAATATTACCACAAATAGAAGGGGTATGGAGTCTGAATCGGAGAAATGTATGAATGTTTTATATATGCACAAAAACAGGTGAGAGAAATATACACAAAAAAGGTGAGAGAACCAGACGCGGTGACAC
>SDBV01005613.1_pt1 | contig 17657 bp, 22 predicted proteins | sample 2277081 | NCBI WGS metagenome assembly SDBV01 (sample SAMN10402039, study PRJNA504765) | marine sediment metagenome | isolation source: marine sediment core GS10_PC15, 223 cmbsf | place: Arctic Ocean: Southern Knipovich Ridge | collected 2010 | reverse complement strand
ATAGCCGCTCCTACGGCTAAGTGTGTTGACCCTGAAGCTGTCCCTGCAGTTGTTACCTCAGAGGTTACAACTCCTACTAGCCCTGAAGTGAGCGCCTTAACATGTGGGGGGTTTACTTTTACTCAAGAGCAACTGATTAAAGAAATGGTTAATAGACTGCCATTTGCTATTAAAGTAAGAGGTTTTCGAATAAACAAGGACATTGTAGGTGAAGCCGAGTACCTACCTTCTGGCATAATTGAGTTTAAAAATCCAGAAGAGTTGACTAAGATGCATCTCGGAATGACTACTTTTCACCACGAGATAGGACACGACTACCTTGAAATTCTGATGAAGAACCATCCTGAGAGCGTTAACGATTTTACTAAAGCATTCTTTAGTGATGTGCCATCTGTAACTACTGAAGAGGCTAGTAGATACTCGCTTACGCAAGCCTTTAGGGAAGACTTTGCTGATAACTTTGCATTTTACATTGAGAACTCACCGAGAATTAGCAGTAGCATGAAACAGTTTTTTGAGAAATACTTGCCAAAAGCCGAAACGATTACCCCTGTTACCCCAGAGGTTAAACCCCCCACAGCAGTAGAGAAGCCAGTAGTACCAAGTCGTGTTCCTGCTCAGTTAGAAGCTGCTAGGGAAGAAGAGATTGCTGGTCTAAGAGAGTGGCTTGCCACTGAACCAGCAACCAAGCTAGTTAATCTGATTAAGAAAACTGGTTGGTCTAAGGGAGAGATTACTGACCTCACCCTCAAACAATACAGAGACATAACAGGCAAAACAGCCAAGGCTTCTATTCTAACCAAGGATAAAAAGCATGTCCGGTGGGAATTAGCCCTTGATGATATAGCCACCGAGCTAGGCTTTGAAAGTAGCGAAGCACTAAAGGAAGGAATTGAGAGGGCAGGTGAAGCTCTAGTTAAGATTAGGGAATTACAGAGAATACCAGCAGAGCCACTTGCTGAGATACTTAAAGCAGAGGAGCTTCCGTTGGGTCCGCTGACTCTTGACAGTCTTACCACTGAGCAGGTAGACCTTACCCTTAAATTATTCTCTCAGGCTCTAGTAGCTGAAACTGCCGAAAATCAACGTGCTGCAACATTAGAGTTGAGGAAGCGGGTACTTGCGGAAAGGGCGGCTAATCTTCAGGTTAGAATAGAAGAGCTTATCATTGAGGGCAAGACTCCTCAAGATGCAATAACCCAAGCACGGCAGGAAACTATGTCAGGTAAATTGCCTGAACTAACTACTGACTATTTCAGTGACCTTACCGAAGAGATGAGAACTGTTCTCTACGCTAAGGTCTATCAGGTATTCAGGAACGAACCTTTTGAATTGATGTCAACCGCAGAGGCATTAACAAACGCACTCAGAGGGCAGTCAATACCGAGAAAGAAAGGAACTGGTACTAGGATATTCCCTGAAGGTGGGTCTGCTTTTGATAGGCTGTCGTTTGTCTTTGTAGGTCATCCTGAGATAGTGAAAGCTCTTGATCAAGGCAAGCCAATCGAGGATGTAGTAGAGGGTGTGTTTCGTGAGACTACTCGTGTGCCTATTGAAGTAAACCAGGCAACGGTTGATTACTTGCGTGGCTTGTCTACATTAACCGAAGAAGAAAGACTTGTGCTGGAGAAACCCGTAAATGAATTGGACGTTGAAGAGGTTAGACGCATCGTTCAACAGGAATATAATAGGCGCAAAGAAGAACTTGACACCGCTTTAGATGAGAAGAGAATAGATAAAGACACTTATGACATCGAACTTGCCATTGCGAGACAGCAGGCATTTCCTCATCCACCTGTCAGCAAGATTGATCAACCGATTGAGAAGGCATTTAAACAACTACCATTACTGAAGGTAGCAGAGAAGCAGACTATAGTTAGACTTCTGAAAGAGCTGGGTATGTCAGTAGTAGATATTGGGAACCTGATAAGAGCGAACAAGGCATCTTTCGATTTCTCTTTCTGGAGACAGGCCAAGTTACTTGCTTCTGGTCATCCGGTAGCAATGTATAAGGCTAATGTTGAGGCTTTCAAAGCTCTGTACTCACAGAAATCTGCCGATGCACACTGGCAGAAAATAATAAAAAGCCCTGACTATCAGATATATGAAGAGATAAGACTAAAGGTTGGTGCTGACCCACTTAGAATACTGGAGGCACCAAAAGGTACGGCACGGTATAGAGCCGCCGAAGAGTTTGGCTTCCTGACTAAAGAGAGACTCATCTCAAGACTTACTGCATGGCTACCCTGGATTAAGATTTCAGGTAGGTCTTTTGTCGTCGGCACCAATGAGTTGGTCTGGAATATTTGGCGAACTGAGTTTGCTTTCAAAAGACGATTTGAGCAGAAGATAGCTTCAGGCCAGATAAAGTTAAAAGAGGGCGAAGCCTTTAGTGTATGGCAGGAGATGGTAGAGTTTCAGAAGATGCTTGCCAATATGATTCAGAGGGGTAGTTTGGGTAAGGCAACTGCCTTTGCCCCTGAACTTGGTGCGACATTCTTTGCTGCCCGGTCAAAGATAGGACGTTTCTTAGCACCCTTCCACTTAATCTCAAAGAACAAACGGGTACGGCAAGAGGCATGGAAAGACTTTACTCTTCTCGCTGCATATACGAGTGGGCTGTTACTGCTTGGGAAGTGGTTGGACTTATGGGATGTCGAGGATGACCCTCGCAATGCCGAGTTTATGAGTATCCGAATAGGTAATATGAGGATAGACTCTTGGTCTGGTTACAGGCAGTTCCTTGTACTCTACACAAAATTGATTACTGGCACTGGAGTATCTTCAGTGACCGTTGTTGAATATGAGGCTGACCCAATACGAGCAGGAGTATCGTTCTTCAGAGGTTCTCTTTCTCCACTTGCGAGTATATTGCTTGACTTCTGGGCTGGTCGAAACTTCCTTGGGGAGAAGGTTACTGTTACAAATAAGGAGCAGTGGCTTGAAAGGGTTTCTCCATTTTCTATCTGGGATGTATGGGAAGCATTTGAAGATAGTACGGTAAATGGATGGATAGCGGTTTTACCCGCTATCTTAGGTGAGGGCGTACAGACATACACCGGCGACTGGGTAGAAAACTTTACCCACCTGGGTCTGCCCAAGTTTATGGAGAATGTCGGCTACGGAATCAAAGAGCCGTATTACGACACGGCAGACTTTTGGGGAGATACGGCTGGTCAATTCAGGGGTGTTGACCCAGCTACTTTAACCGAAGAAAAAGGTTTCCCTGACTATATCAGAGCTATCGTTGAGGCAATGCAGATAAGAGATGAATTAACCTCAATGCCAAATGAGAAGCTCGTATCCATCAATGCCGACCCGAATGAGGGTCCAACCTTTGTTGACTACTATGAGATGTGGGGGGAAAGGGAAAAGCTGGTTGCTGAAGGTGATGAGGAGAAACTGAAGGAGTTTGACGCTGATGAGCGAACACGTCGAGCCTTCATGGGTAATATCACCCAGAGCCAATACGCATTGCTTGTAGATTATCATTCCCTACCAGAAGACCAGCAAAAAGATTTTCTTGAGGAACACCCTGAAATAACAATCAACCCGCGGCTTGACTGGCTTAAATCTCACCCATCAGAGAATGCTCAGTTAGCTGTCTGGGGTAAAGCCAAGATACTCAGTCTTGAGGCTTTCAATGAATTTAATAAACTAATCAAGGAATTAGATATACCAGAGAATGCGATACCCGAACTGACACTACCACCTGAAACCTCAATAGAGACACACTTTGCCTATGAAGACTTAGTAGAGGAAGGGCAGCATGGCAGTTGGGAAGCCCAGTTGCTCTTACTCCAAGATGCCGAGGCAACTAAGGCAGCCGGTGCAGAATCCTATGCAGAATGGCACGACCTCAAACTATCAGAAACACCCATGAAAGCTCTTGAGTTAAAGATTAAGCACCGTGATGCCACTGACCTAGAAGACCAGTATAAGGATAGAGAAGACCCCCTATATATTGAGGACTCTGATGAGAGACAGGAGAAGCTAAAGGAAGTTCTTGGTGAGAAGAAGTATCAAGAATGGACTGATGACTACAGACGAATTGAAGCTATTGAACATGAAGGAACAAAGTTTGCCGAGCCTTGGGTGGAACGGGGCAAGTTGGTTGATGAGTTTGGTGGCGGGAGTTCTGAAGTAATGGTCTGGTTCTTAGATAACCCGGAAGCTCATAAGTGGGCCAGGGAAACTTGGGAAGATAAATACGATAGTACAGATTGGAATGAGCCGGTACTTCGTATCAATGTCAAGTGGGCCAGCGAGGATGAATACTATAACAATGGTATCCCTCTTGCATTTTCACATTTAAAGAACCCAGATGAAAGAAGGGATGAGATAGCTCAAGAGAGAGAGAAATACTACACTCAGAACCCACAGTACTTTGAGGACACACACAGGCGGAATGCTTACGGGATAGTGGGGCCAGCTCCCGATTATCTGCACTTCCCTGACGACCAGATAAACAATTATGCCGAGTGGTTTACTGATGCCGGTCTTAAAGCACCTGAAGGCCATGACACAGCAAAGCTTGGTTGGTATGAAGACGACTGGTGGCTGGACGAACACCCTGAGTTTCATGCTGCGTTGGTTGCCACGGATGTTTGGAAGCAACTAAGGGACTTTGAGAAAGTACCTACTAGGAAAGTTTATGATTTATGGCTGACCTACAATAACCTTGAGAAAGGAACACCGAGATTTGACTTCAGGAGGAGTCACCCCGGGCTAGATGATTGGGGTGTTTTAACCCAAGGATGGACTTCAGTTAGAGGCAGAGTAAAAGACCCTGAGAGATTGACAGCAGCAGAAGAACGAGCCAGAAAGATGGCTGAGATTGACAGGTTATTAGCAGAACTGAGAAAGAGGATACCATAGTGATAGACGAGAAAGGCAATCTCAGGTGCGACCAGTGTGGTAAGAAGTTAGGGGAAAACTTGGAAGGACACATTGAGGTAGTATGTCCTCGATGTAAACGGTTTAACGTCTTTGATAACACCGCAAGTCTTGACAAAAAAGTAAAAATATGGTAGGTTGAAAATATATGAAAATGAAAGCAACAATATTAACTCCCGATGGGACCGTGCTTAAAGGCGATATTGACCCTAGAAGGTTAGATAATGTAAAGAAGTATCCCCTTAGAAGTACAGGGTACGTTGGTGGGCGAAAATTTCTTTATTGTAAGGCTGGTGCAGATATTACCGTTTCTAAAGGAAAGGATTTTCAGAGTATTCCATAACTGATAAACAATTAACAAATAAATAAGTAGTGCTCATTAGAAGCCGTTTTTGTGTGCCCTTAGAGGCCGTGAAAGCGGTCTCTTTTTATTAGGAGGATAGGATGCCAGCTTTTAGTAAGCAGGCAGCCAAGATAGCAAGCACCACCAGCCTTGAGAAGATCAAGGAATTTTGTGAGAAGTAAATAAGTGGAGGTTAATCATGGTTACGGGCGTAGATGAAAGCAAAACAGGCACTATAACTTCTACAGAAGAGCAGGCGAAAGTCACCCCTTCTACAGAAGTTAAAACCCCTGAAACTGCGAGTAAAGTATCCCCGGAAGTTACCCCAAAGTTATACTCCAAAGATGAGGCAGATGCTCTTGTCCATGCAGCCAAATCTGAAGGTGGCAGGGAAACGAGGATAGTCGAGAAGGAAAGAGATGCACTCAAAACCCAACTGGCAGCTATAACCTCTGAGCGTGATGACATTAAAACTGAGAGGGAAGGGCTTGATAAGCGGATTACAGAACTGTCCAGTAGCGACCCGGAACTTAACAACCTTGAGAAGAGGGCTAAAGAGTTAAGAGAACAAGACCGAACACTCAAGGATGGGATACGGTCACTGGAAGCTGACAGGCTGACTAATGCAACAAGGGTAAAGAAAGCCGACGACTTTGAGCGGGGACTATCACTCCAAGTCATTGTTGAGGAATATGAAGATGGTGACTTAACCAAACTCACGGACTTATGCGATACCTTTGAAGCTAAATCTGAAGATCAAATACGGAAGGTTGCCGAAACTTTGTGGCTTAAGAAAGTTTTCCCGCCACCTGTGCTTTACTCTGGTAAGACGATTGGGGGAGGGATTGACCCGAAGACACTTAGTCCTGAAGCGAGGACTTCATACTACTTAAACAAACTAAGCAATAAGTAAATACGGGAGGTTAAACAATGTTATCAAGTACATTGCAAGAGTACCTGGATAGAGACGACATCATGTCAGGTGTTTTTGAGTGGATAGTGATGGAAAGCCCATTAACGGCCGCGCTGGGTTTCAAGAAAATGGTAGGCAATTCCTTAAAGTACAATGTGGAAACAACCCTGCCTACTGCTTCATGGATAGCGCGAAATCAGCAACTAACCGAAAACACCGGCACCTTCGAGCAGAGAACTACGGATGTCTATACCTTGATTCACACCGGCTACACCAATAAGTCAGCCATTGACCTCAACGCCACGCAAAACCCGGAAATGGTTGATGTAATGAAGGCGGCGAAAGCTATGGCGCATGAGTTTGAAAAGACCATGATAATCGGGCGGACTTCTGTAGATTCAACCGTCAATCAGTTCAAGGGGTTACTCAGGACGGTAGCAGAACTGGAAACGGAAAGCACAACCGACCTTGATGCTCTCAACAACGATCAGGTAATCGCTGGTACTACATCAACCGGCGCCCTGACCATGCTCTCAATGGACGAGCTCTTAGACCAGATTAAGCCCGGGAAAGCCGACCTGATTTTGTGTTCACGCTTGGCAAGGCGGAAGCTCAATGTCCTTATGAGGGCCAGTGGCGCAGGTGTTCAGGATACCGATTCGGTGCTGTTTGGCCGAAAAGTGTCCCACTACGATGGTGTTCCCATTTGGCCGTCTGACTGGCTAAAGGATAACTACATCGAGGGTTCATCCAGTGTTCAGACCATCGCCACTTATGACTACGATGCAGCCGCAGTTGCCGGCACCAACGAGAACACCATGATTTTCGCCTTGCAACTGGGTGAGGATATGTGCACCGGTCTACAGGCCAAACCAATGCTCCATGAGAGGGAGACATTCATTGAAGACCAGCACGCAATTGCCAACCGTTTCAGTTGGGAAGTCGGCTTTGCCTGCTTCAAGAAGTTCAGCCTGGCCGTGATGACGGGTGTTAATCCAAGAGACTAGGTTCGAGGTGAACCTGAAACTGAAAACCTCAAAAAAAGACCTGATAGGGGAGGTCTCAAATAGCCCCTAGATTTACCGAGTAATGGAGGTGAAAGGTAATGACAGTACAAATCTACGAACCACATCACAAGATCATCAATAAGGGGGGTGCGGCACTTTGGGTGCCCAGGGGTCCGGTTCCGATAACCTTGAAAGACGCCGACATCTATGCACAGAGTTCCATTCAGTTGTACAACCTGGGAACTAAACTGGAGTTTGCCGATGGCCGGGTATTCCGCTATGGGGAATTCGGGGAGACTAACACTACAGTTCCCTTAGCTCGTATGGTGTGTAACGGTAACCTAGTTCCTGGTTCAGCTGCTACCGATGGCTATGAGGGTTCATTGGATGCCACTAGTGACGTTGCGGTAGGTAGCACTACGCTGATACTGAACGATACCACCGACAGGGCAATAAATGACTATGAAGACGGCATGCTTACCGTCTTCCCTAGTGGGCATATCTGTGCTTACCGGATTGCTGGTAGTGAGCCAGCCACAAGCGTTGATGATGTGACCATCTATCTTGATGACCCCAATGGTTTACAAACTCTGCTTGTTGTGAACTCGACCGGTGTAACTGCTTATCCATCCATCTTCAGCAACTTGGTGCAACCCAGTAATGCGTCTAGCGGTTATGACTACACATCAGCAATGGGAGCTTACCTGGGCGACACCATGACCTCGGGTTACTTTGGCTGGATTCAGAGAAAGGGTCGTTGTTGGGTAACACCTACAGCCTTCTTTGGTGATAGTACACTTGAAAGGATGGCACAGATGCACTCTGATGGCACAATAGCCTTAAAAGCCGCTGATGCTACCCACACTGTTGGCTACCTGACCCAGATGACGATAAGTGGCTACGGTGATGCTATGATTTGGCTAACTTTGGAATAAAGGAGGAGGCAATGGCTAAAGAACTGGCAGTGAGGCTTGGATTGGTAAAGGAAAAGCCAGCTCCAAAACCAAAGAAGCCAAAGGGCTAGAATGAGTGGGGGAGGGGATAACACCTCTCCCCCACAGGAGTAATCAATGGCAACAAACGATGGCATAGTAATATCGGATACTGAGCCTACCGTTCAAGGCAAGGTTACTTGGTTAAAGATTTTACCTGACGGAAGCCGTGAATGGTATGAGCCAAGTGATGGCGGATGGAGTCTCATTAAGTCTGAGCCTGCTCCAGCTCTCGCCAATCATTCCCATCCTACTCATGGGAATATCAACTTCACTGGTACGATCAGTGCTGACGGCTATGCAGGTATAAACTCAAGGATAACTTTGGGCAACAAGAAACTCACATTCAAAGAAGGAATCTGTATCCTTGAAGAGGATGTTTAGTTAGCAAAGAGGAGAAACTGATGGCAACACTTATTCCCGAATACAAATGGACAGACTGGCTCAAGGTACAGAAGTTAGGAAGACTCACGGAACTAAAGTCAGGCGAGGTAATGTTTAACGGGGGGTTTTACTTTACCTTTATGAATGGCCACATCGAGGCAACAGGGTATCGCAGGATTCAAGCAGAATATAACTGCTTGGAAGCCAATGCCGTGGGTGGGAAGACAATCGAAGAGATACTGGGGGCTGTAGGTGCCACAATATGAATTTGAATGTAATTTATGCGGGGAAAGGTTTGAAAGAAAGTTACCTATCTCCGAGGAAGAAACGCATGAGTGCCCGAAATGCGGACAGCCAGCACCTAAAGTTATGTCCGTAGTCAATAGCACATTCGGGTGGAGATTAACCGAGGCAAGCCACGAAAGATTTGCTAAGGATGAATGGGAACGTGATATTTAGGACAGTCTAATAAAGGAGGTTAGCTATGCCAAGTGAATTAGCCAATGTTTTCTTTCAGAAATTTACGGGTGGTGGTGCCATAGCTGAGGCGTTAGCTCCTGGGGTCAAGTTCAGGTTACTAAGGATAGAGGCTCACTGGGATGCTGCCCCATCTGACTCTGAGAACTTCACTGTAACTCTGGATGCTGGCAATGGCTCTGGGTATGATGTTCTTCAGGACAGCGTAGACCCATCAGCTGGTAGTCAAACTGACTTGGTATTTGTATACGGCATAGGCTACGAGTTTGAGAGGGATGATGAAATAGACATAGCCTATGCCAATACTGGCACCGATACCATCAGTGGGCGTTATGTTTATGAATTAGAAAAATAGGGGTTGGAATGATTAAACTATCCGGCAACGATGTAACCTTTGGTGAAAACACAGTCTCTCAGAGTGGTCAGAGAATGCTCACTAAGTCTGGTATAAGGGGCAGTATCCTCAGTGGTGAAAGAACAACTGGTTTTCACTGGAATGGACACAGATTTCCTCCCCCTGAAAGTGGCAGTGTTTTGTATCTTCCTGGCTATCCCGCTCAGGGTTCTACTATCCAAGACTTCTCAGGTGAAGATAACAACGGCGCAATAACAGGAGCTACTTGGACAAGACTATCTAGTGGGCTTTGGGGGTTAAGTTTTGATGGTGTTGACAATAAAGTAGCTTGCCCAGACCATGCCTCTTATGATGTTAACAAACACACTATTCTTGTCTGGGCAAGGTCTGATGTATTGTCAGACAACAAGTCTATTATAGGGAATTATACCTATGCTGGTAGTAAAGGAGGCTTTGCTTTAAGACAGAATAATTCTAATGGCTATAACTATGACCTTTTTTGGAATGGGTTAACAGTCGGAACTGTAGCTACTAGCAATCAGATTACTCAGGGTAAGTGGCATTTTATTGCGTGTACCTATGATAAAATAGAGATGAAACTTTTTAATGATACTAGCGCCAATACTCCAACAGCAGAAACTAGGGATATGCTCCCGAGTGACAATGATTTGGTTCTTGGAGTGAGACCTGATAACCAAACCTCTTACCCATACGAAGGGGCAATAGCCCTACCAAGACTTATCAGCACAGATTTAAGTATAGCACAGATAACAAGTATCTATAACCAAGAACGACATCTATTTGGAGTGTGAAATATGGCTTTGAAAACCCACGCAACTTTTCTGACAGATATTCAAAGTTTATTAGGCAGTAACACCACTGACTTTTCCGATGCCTTTTTAACACTCAGAATACCTGAAGCGCTACAGGAGTTCTCTCGATTCACTCCTTTCAAGGTCAGGGAGACGCTTGCCACTACCGATGACAGTAAGGAGCTGGATATTACAGCCATTGAGAACCTGCTCTGGGTGGATGACCTTGAGTATAAGACGGGGAAGACGCCGAGACAGTGGGTTAACTTTACCGAGCACTATCGTAACACGCTCTCAATGGATATAACCAACAAGCCTTCTGATGTTGACTCCGGTATAGACACTAATGAGGCAGTCGACAACAGTGAGGTATTGATAGATGTTGACCCAACGGCAGCAACGGCCATTCCTGTGGGTACGATAATTAGGATTGATAACGAACTGATGTACGTCTCGGTTACCGGAACGACCTTGACTGTCGTCCGTGGGTATCTTCAGACGACAGCCACTACCCATGATACGGCAACAACTATTTATATACCGGAACTGGCTTATGTCTATTGCGCCAAGCCCCATAAAATACCAGCAATAACCGACCTGGCCGGCGCTGTAGATTTGGTAGCTGGCTATACTAAGGGAGTCAGGACTATTCACATTGATACTATGGATTCCTCTGATGTACTTGAAGAAGATTGGACATTCACCATAGCTGATGATGGTACCGGAACCGTTTACCGTTTAACTCAGGATACCACCTTGGCCTCAAATGAGGGGGATATTACCTTTGAGCCCGGGCTGGGAGAGGATATTGCCACTGATAAAGTAGTGACTTTCGATAACTCCACACTATTTTACCCCAGACTGGAAACCCTTTTTATTGACTTAGTAGCTGCCAGGTCAGCCATCAGTTTATCAACCAAGTTTATCAATAAGCAAAACACTGGCGGCCCGGTAGTGTGGCGGGATTGGGTGTCATGGGGGAGAGAATATCTGGCGGTTACTCTGAGGAAACTAGAACAGGAAGCCAAGCTCTATCAGAAAGCAAGGAGATCATGGTGAATCATGGCAAGGGTACTTTCTAGTACGCTTCTAGCTGCCCAAAAGACAGCTAGTTACACCTTTTTAGTCAAGCTGGTTTTGAGTAACAATGGAACCAGCTACACTTATAATTTTGGCTCTGGTGATAACCGTATTTTAACTTTTGACCACCCCGAAGAACCCGACCGACAATCAGCCCTGATAACACTTGACAACTCAGATAAGACAGTTAGCGCACTGGACTTGAAGGGGTTTAAGGCAGTTCTCTCTTATGGGATAACAGCTTCAGGTGATGAATACTCGGCTACTGCCCCTCTCTGGGTAATCGGGCAGCAATCTCACTCTGGCTCAGGGCGCGGGCGTGAAACGGGATTGCCGATCAGTCTTAGCCTGGCTGGTATCTTTAACTTAATGAATGTTGATAAAGCTAGTGAGGAATATACCCAGGAAAGCGATGATAGCAACACTGTTAAAACCTTACTCAGACGAATAGCAGGGGACAGCGGGGAAAGTATCCTCACCTGTTTCAATCATTGCAAATCCTATGATATTGTCTTTGATAGTGAAGACGATTTAATAGACACTTTCAAACCTGCCGATTCCTTCAATATCCAGTTCAAAGCCAATCGCCTCAGTAAGTGGAATGAACTCTTAGGTTATACTGACTGTGTTTCCAGAATAGAAAATGACGGGAAGATTCACGTTTTAGTCCCCGTAGTTACCACTAGCACTCAGTGGCAGGCTAATACCGCTTACGTGGTAGGTGATACTGTAATCCCGACTACGCCCAATGAGGTGGAATATAAATGTACTACTGCTGGGACCTCTCATGCTTCAACTGAGCCTACATGGGCAAATGCACTAGAGGTTGGAGATACAATTTCGGATGGGACCGTAGTGTGGACAGTAAGCTACGATTACGACTATAGACTTGAAGATACTTATCATACCTTCTTTAGTGAAACATTAAGGCAACGTATTGTCATCCCCGGTTATATCGAGGTGGAATCTCTCAAGAGCCAAGACCCCAGTTTTTCCGGTAATGCTGAAGATCCAGCTTACAGTGGCTATGACGATGATGTAAAGAAGCAAGATTTTTACCGTGTCAGGGCTGTTAGCAATGCTCAGTGTACCAATATAGCCGTGGCTATATTGTCCCATGCTCAGGCGGCAGCAGAACGAGGATGGGGGGACGTGCCCATGAATGTGGGGGCTGAGGCGCATGACTTCGTTAAAGTCAAAGATACCCGTTTAGGTGAGTACCGAGTGGGGAATACAGGGCGCTTACGCCGCACTAATGTAGGTGGACGGCCAAGGATGGAGTTCGGGTTTGGTAAAATAGGATTCGGGGTAGCGGGTACTGGTGTTACTTCTGGCTTGGGAGGCGGGCAACACACCCATCCTGAGATAGATTGGATAATAGACCAATTAAACCTAATAGCAACTTGGTTTCAAAATCCCTGGATTCACAACTTAGATATAATAGACCAGAATGGTAATTATGTCGGTTCTCTCTATGGAGTAATTGAAGCCGTAGTCTTACTAGCTAAAAATGATATTTTGATTGGTAGTGGCCCATCTGGTGGTGTAGCTATAGGTGGAGGGCGGGCAGTGGCAAGTGTAACTGATGGTGAGGTTCACCTTGACGCAACGGTAACCACTAGGGTTGATACTTCGTTAATTATTCCAGTTTTATAGGAGGGTGTATGAGAGCGTTACTTATTGAAGTTGATTTCAGTACAAGGGTAAGAGCAGGTGGTATCAACCCAAAGGATAAACATTTGCTCTGTCATGGGTGGCAGAATCTTGATAGTACCCCTGGATTAGAAATCCGACTCATTGAGGATGGTAGGAGTATAGAACAATATAGAGGCAAACAAGGCGTGACCATCCTTGAGGGGAAGGATGAAATTAACGCTGCCATTGAAGCGAATATCCCTACTAAATACAGTATACAATCTGAACTCTTAATGATTGAAAGCCTGAAAGAAAGCGGGGGCAAATTAAAGCAGTTTGCGGGTAAGGATATGAACGAGATAGCTAAGGAAGCCCATAAGCAGGGACTGGCTGGGGTAGTTGAAAGGAAACCAGAGAAGGTGAAGTAATGTCTTTTGGTGATGTAATAAGGTCGGCAGCAACACCTAGCTCTCAGGGCAAAGGTATAGGTGGGGATGCAAATACTATATGGCACTGTTCCACCTTTGTCCCTAAGATATACGAATTATCTACTACTGATTTCTCGGTGGTCAGGTCGGGAACTCCATCGAATTTTTCCCCTGATGGTATAGGTGGAGATGCTAATACAATATGGGTGAACGACAGGTTCGGGACTGATGAAGTTTACGAGTTATCTACTACTGATTTCTCGGTGGTTCGTAGTGCAACTAGTCCTGACGTAAATCCTGCGGGTATCGGGGGTACTAACAGCACGATATGGCAATGTGATACAACAACCCCTGACAAAGTTTACGAGTTATCTACTACTGATTTCTCGGTGGTTCGTAGTGGGAGTACCCCTGGGGCTGAACCCTCTGGCATAGGTGGGGATAACAATACAATATGGCATTGTGACAAAGTATTTCAGGACAAAGTTTATGAGTTGTCTACCACTGATTTTTCTGTTACCCAGAGTGCCGATAGCCCTTCGTCTGCCCCTGACGGGATAGGTGGAACTAATAGTGTCATATGGCATTGCGATAATAGCCTGGACAAGATTTACGAACTTGATTCTTTTTCTGGTGGTACAACAGCAACTGAGGGTACTTTATGGGTAACTGGTGAGGAGTTACATCAAGGTGATGGGGAAGGTTGGGAACGATTCTTCTTTGGCTTTGACTCTGGAGAAACAGGGACTCCTGGGGAAATAGGTTATGAATCTGGTGGGGTGACTCTTCGTTATACCTCAGCAACCAGTAAAATTAGGGAGATTACTTTGCAGGATACCGGCTCTGACGATACCGTAGGCAAGCTAGGTTACGAGTCTGCTGGGAAGAGATTACGACATGTTGACGCAGGCGGTAAATTGAGAGAGCTTGAAGGGAACTTGGCATGATATTACCATTACATATAGAGAAAAGCGATAAACTAAGAATCTGTGAGTCAAGACTGGCATCCAGTATTGATGCTACTCAAACTACCCTTACAGTAACGACAGGGGAAGCAGCTACTAATTTCCCAGACTATGTCCCGTTTGATATATTGGTTGAATCAGAAATAGTTACTGCCACTGCCCTTGCTACAGATACATACACTATAGGGAGAGGTAAAAAGAATACAGCCGGCGCCTCTCATACTTCTGGCACACCATTAAGGGCGATTAAGTATTCTAATGACCTTGACCTTGATAGAATCCTTACATTTGAAGGTGAAGTCCTTGTCCATGAAGGTAATGTACTCTATAACTAGGAGGCAGCATGAGTCAAGCGAATGAGAATGTACTCACTAAGTTAGCCACAGTTTCGGGCGTGGATATGAAGACTGCCCAGAAGAACACCTTATACACTGTCCCAAACGGGAAGACGGCCTATGTTGTAATGGTGGTAGTCAGAGAGCCTTCGGCATCTATGGCCGGTGGTACTGATTATGATTTCGGGACAGGGGCAAACGCCGATACCTGGAGACAGACCGTTAACTTATCGACACTGACTACTTCAGGGACAGACTACATGGTAATCGCGGGGGCTGATGTAACTAAATATACCGACAATGAGGCGGCGGCAGTGTTTGGAGTGAAAGTTATTACAGGGACAACGGTAGCCTGTACCGCCACGATAGATGTTCTAGGTTTTCTCGCTTAAATTATACTTGACATCGTGTTCGGATAGTGGTAAAATAAACCACTATGAAAAATATAAGGAGGGATGCAAGGAGATTTTGGCGGAAGGTAGTTAAGAGGGAGGTCAATCGCTGTTGGAAGTATGGTGGCTATGTTGGGGAGCAAGGATATGGCAGGTTCAGTTTTCAAGGAAGACCTTGGATGGCTCACCGATTTGCTTGGTTTATCACCAACGGTGAGATACCAGAAAGGTTATGCGTTTGCCATAGGTGCAACAACGAATCCTGTTGTAATCCAGCCCATCTTTATCTAACTACTAGGGAGGAGAACAGTAAAGACGCAAAACGAGACGGTTTATACGCTGTTGGCGAGGAAAATGGGTTATCTAAACTTACCGACAAGCAGATTAGGGAAATAAGGATGATTGATAACCACTGTAAGGAGAGAGGAACAAGAGCACTGTTATCTAGACTGTATGGAGTATCCGACACGCTTATAAGTCACATCTGCAATGGGAAAATATGGAAGCACTTATAGGCTTCTTAGCTTAGGAGAAAATATGAGTAAACCATTAGTACCAGGACACGCACTACCTAAACTGGAGGAAGACGGAAAGATTATCGTACCCACCGTTCTTCGTTCCGACCAATCCGTATGGTGGCACGAACACGACTTGTTTGCTACATCTCTGTCAAAAGGAGCATCTGGAGCAACGGAGGTAGCCCCTGATTCAAATACTATAGGCGGCTGGCAACTAAATGCTAGTGGTGAGACTCTTTATTATGGTATTCACATTGAAGAGGATTGGGATGCAACCAGTGACATACAGGTTAATGTTTGGTTTGAGGTGAATGTAGATAATACTGCGGGAAATTCTGGCGACACAGTAGATTTGCAACTTGTTGCCAGGTACAAGGGTGAGGGTGACACAGCAATAAAATCACAGACATTGGAGGTAGCTACTACTGTTGGGGCTTCTGCCCGGTATAAGCAATTCAAAATGACTTTTGCTGTGGACTTTGATTCTGGAGGCAATGTTATTGATGCGCTGGATGTTATAGTCTTTGCGCTAAACCTTGAAACGGACACCAGTGAGGTAGATGATATTATAATTAACCTTGTTGAGTTAAGATACAAGCTGAATCATCCTGCATTGGAGGTGTAAAGGGGATGAATTGTTACACCAGAAATAGATTTTCTAGCCAAGAATAGCGGTTTTATGAAAGGATGATAGTATGGGAACACTCAGAAAGGCTATTACAAGATTTCAGGAAGCCAAGGGCAACACGGAAAAGATAAACATAATTGGCGAGATAGTCTGCAACCATCTTTTGCATCGAGTGATGTGGGTGGACACTAAATTAAACTTCGTCCTGGCATTCATGGTTATTGTCCTTGCTTTATTAGCAGTGTTGGTATTTAAGTAATGGAGGGTGATAGATGGGCTGCCCTTGCGGATTTCCCTATAAGATGGTTGAGGGAAAGCTAATGTGTACTAATCCAGACCACCCAGTCCTTGCTCCCTACCAACCGGAACCCACCTATGCCGACCTCATTGTCCAACTAAGCGCTCACCGCAAAGCCCTTGAAGATATTTGTGAAAGCTATCCTCATCATAAAGAACAGGTAGACAGGGGTAAGGAGTTGCTAAATGAGACGCACTGAGAGACACAGGAAGGGGCGCTAAGCTACTGCTGAGGGGGATTACCTCAAGACCTCAACTATCTCGTCAAAGTCACTCGGTCTCCAGAGATATACTTCAATCAGGATAGGGTTTTCTTCGCTAAACCTACAAGCGGAAAGAACATCAATCCACTCTCCTTGAGAAGGTGATAATTTACCCTTCTCACTCTTGAGTTCAGCGAATATAAGTCGTGGTGGTCGGACCAGAACAGAGTCGGGGAAGCCGGCCGGGGAATGAATAGACCGCCAAGTGTGGTAGTACAACCAGCCGAAGGTCTTGGCCAAGTCCTTTATTTGTGCTTCAAATTGTTTCTCGGTTATCTCAAGAGGGCTTAATTTTATCCTCATATCTCCTCCAAGAATATTAGTTTATATGTTTCTCTTTGGGAATATTCTTATCTCTAAGACACCCAAATCTAGCCCCCAGAATATTGGCTTGACCTTCAAACTCTCATGTTTTTTGTAGGTAACAGGGTAAGCCCAAAACTTAAAGTTTGGCCATCTCCACCACCAGACAAATTGTACTTTATCAATTTCATAAGGTTTAATCACTGGGTAGACTCTTTATGAATTGACAACCAACTGGTTTTCTTACCGTCTAGTGCATCAAATATCCATCTGAACCAACCAAGGTCACTCTTATTAACTGTAATTGGTAATACTGGTACGTCTGCAACAAAGTCATCATTCAAGCAAAACCGAAAGTTATTGTAATCACCACTGTGTTCCACTGGTTCAGGTAATTCCCCACCACAAATACTATCCATAGCTCGACGTTTAAAGATACAAGTCTCATTCGGACACCAGCTTGGTCGCTCTTGATTCCATTCAGTCACTTCCCCTCCTCCTTAATCTTCTTCCACTCTGATACGGGGTCTGTCATGGTGCCTCCTGTCTTAACTTGAAGCCCTTTGCCCACATACCTGTGCATTGTCCAAGCGGTGTTCCCTGTATTAGAGTTCTCAGATTATTCTTCAAGAAT
>SDBV01005612.1_pt1 | contig 17659 bp, 12 predicted proteins | sample 2277081 | NCBI WGS metagenome assembly SDBV01 (sample SAMN10402039, study PRJNA504765) | marine sediment metagenome | isolation source: marine sediment core GS10_PC15, 223 cmbsf | place: Arctic Ocean: Southern Knipovich Ridge | collected 2010 | reverse complement strand
CATCTATTCCGTTGCGGCACTGTCCGTTCTTACCGGTATTCTCGGGCTCCTCTTCAATGTAATGAGCTTTCAGACCTACGGCCCCGTAGCGACCACGCTCCTCATGGGGTGCTTCGCCTACGCGATGGTCAAGTATCACCTGCTCGACACGCGCGCCTTTGTCTCGCGCCTGCTCGTCTTCCTCGGGGCGACGGCTTTCGTTATCGCCACATTCCTCGGCTTCACGGCCCTCACGCAGATGTACGTCGGCGGGCAAACACAGGTCATTCACGTCGTCCCAGCCGTGCTCACGGGCCTTGTCGTTTCGTTCGTCTTCCAGACCGTCAAGGACCGTGTCGCCCACTTCATCGAAGTGACCTTGCTCAGGCAGCGTTACAACGTGGACAGTCTATACTCGCGCCTCGCCGGCCATGCCGCGGAGATTGTGAAGCTCGACCAGTTCTTGAGGACGATCGCCGCGGACATTCAGGAGACGATCGGCGTGCGCACCATCCGCGTGCTGCTCCTGGACCCGGAAGACGATACCGTGCTTGCGACAGAGTTCACGAGCCTCCCGGACGATCCCGTCATCCGGACGCGTGAGCAGAGCGTGCTGATCGACTTCCTACGGGAACGGCCCCAACCCCTGATCTTAGAGCAGGTCCTGCACCGGCGGCCCGACGAACGGATGATCCGGGTAGCGAGCGCCCTGGCAGACCTGGACGCCTTCTTTTGCCTTCCGCTGATTACGGGCGACGGGCTGGTGGGCATCATGACGCTGGGCCAAAAGGACACCCACGACATCTACTATGAGCAGGAGTTGGTGGCCTTCAAGGCCTTGGCAGGGCCGCTGGGGACGGCGATCGCCAACGCGCGGCTGTACCGCGAGCTGGAGAAAGTGCACGCGCACCAATCCAAGGTATTCGGCCAAATGCACGAGGGTGTGATCGCCGTGGACACCTCGGGAAAAGTCACAACGGTAAACGAAGCCGCGGTAGAGCTTATCGGTCCCATCGAAGAAGGGCAGCATATCGAGGATTTACCGCCGGAAATCGCCGGACTCCTTCGTACGACTCTCGATCGCGAGGTGGCCGTAAGCGATTATCAGACCACTCTCAGCGGCCGGGAAGACGACCCAGCCACCGTAGTCGTTTCTTCCTCGTGCCTGAAGGCCTACGACGACGTCACTACGGGCGCGGTCGCCCTCATCTACGACTTGTCCCACGTAAAGCGGCTCGAGCGCAACGTCCAGCGTGCCGACCGGCTCTCTTCCATAGGCACGCTTGCCGCGGGGATGGCGCACGAAATAAAAAACCCCCTCGTATCGATCAAGACCTTTACGCAGCTCCTGGCCGACCGCTACAAAGACCCCGACTTCCGAAGCACCTTCGAGGAGGTCGTGCCGCACGAGGTCGATCGCATCGACACGATCGTGTCGCGTCTGCTGGATTTCGCACGCCCCCGTCCCGTGAACTACCAAGACCTGAACCTTCGCCGCATCATCGAACAGGTCCTCGCTCTGGTCGAGAACCAAACACGGAAGGGATTCATCAAGACAGAGCTCGAATTTCCAGATGGCGAGCTTTCGGTCATGGGCGACGAACAGCAGCTCCATCAGGTCTTTCTAAACCTCGTCCTGAACGCCATCGATGCGATGCAGGAAAAACGCGAGGGAACGATCACGATTCATGTGCGCTCAGGGCATATTTTCGGGCGGAAGCATGGTGTCTCGACGCCCATTCACACAAAATGCGCCCGAGTTTCGGTTAGGGACACGGGCTGCGGCATCCCGGCCGACAAGGTCGCCGAGCTTTTCACGCCTTTCTACACCACCAAGAGCGACGGCTGCGGACTCGGACTCGCCGTGGTCCACAGCATCCTCACGGAGAACGGGGGCGACATCGACGTGAGCAGCGTCCTTGGAGAAGGGACCACCTTCTCGCTCTCGATTCCCCTGGCCAATGTGGTGCCCGCCGAAGAAGTAGAGACGACGTGATGGAATTCGAAGCGCAGAAGAGAGACAATATAGCCAGAAGGCGTTTGATAAGGTCATGTTGGGGCCGGCAACTTGCCTGCCGGTTTCAGTATTCGGCCACCAGGGCTCCTGGAATGGCTTCGAATGAAGGACCAGAATTGCAGGCATCATGAACATTATCCTCACCATTGCAGATGATCGTTCCATCGTCGAATCGTTGCGGGCGGCGCTCCCGCAGAACGACCTGCTTCTATTCGAAAACAACGTGCAGGACGCCTTACGACGGCTGATCTCGATGCGGACAGACGTCGTGTTCCTGGACGACGCGCAGCACCTGGGTCTTGAAGCGCTCAAGCAGATCGTCGAGGCCGCCCCGGCGACACCCGTCATTGTCCTTGCCTCTTCAAGAAAGCAAGAGACCCGGGCGGCGTATACCATGGCGGGGGCCCGCGATTTCGTGACGAAACCCTTCCAATGCGAAGACCTCGAGCGCGCGCTCGCACAAATGAGCGTCGACGCCATTCCCTTTCCCGGACACAGCCGGCCCCCGATGGCGGACACGCCACCGGCCAACGCCATCGCCCAGCACCAGATGGCCCTGCGCTGGATGAGCCGGGCCGCCGCGCATGCCGAGGACACGCCGCGACTGATCGACGGCCTCATCGACGCATTGGCCGATATCTTCGATCCGGCACGCGCCTGCGTCCTGCTGCAAATGGACGGCGCGGTCCGCGTTCGCGCCAGCTACGGCATCTCAGAGAGCGTGGCGGCGGGGATTCAGCTCTCCTTCGCGACGGGCATCATGCGGCGCCTCGAGGAATCGACGAGCCTTATCGAGCGCGACCGCACCCCGCTGGACGCGGACGCCCTCAAAGAAATGCACGCGCTCGGCGGGCGTATCGCCGTGCCCCTCGTCAGCCAAGGCAGGGCCTGCGGCGCGCTCGTCATCGGCGAGAAGGCTTCGGGCGCGGATTACGCCTTCGAGGAGCAGGAACTGCTCGCCCTCATGGCGCGCTGCGTGTCGACGTCTCTTGACCGCGCGCAGCGCCAGCGCGACGTGGCCCGGCAGCAGAACCGGCTCGATGCGGTCCTCGCAAACATCACGGCCGGCGTGGTGACCGTAGGAACCGACAAGACAATCACAATGATGAACGAGAGCGCCGAGCGCATCCTTCAGCTCAGCGCGCAAGACGTGCTTGGGCGGAGCGTGGACAAACTTGGTTCGGCATTCGCCGAGGTCGTGTTGCGCACCATGAGCGAGGGCGCGCCCCGCCTTCGGCAACGGATTCACGATAGATCCATCGACTCCGCGCTTGGCCTGAGCGTAACGCCGCTGGGACCCGAGGGCGTGGTCGCGATTTTCTCGATACTGCCGGATGAGCAAGAAGAGAGCGACGTTGCCTACAGCCCGATTTGGGAATTCCTGTCGAGCCGGGTGGCGCAGGAAATCAAGAACCCAATGGTGGCGATCAATACTTTCGCGCAACTGCTGCCAACCGAATACGAATCGAAAGAATTCCGTGAGGAATTCGGCGAGGTCGTACAGAAGGAAGTAGCGCGCATCAACGCGGTCGTGGAGGCGCTCTACGAATTCTCGGGCCACGCGCGCTTGACGCTTAGGCCCTGCGACCTGAACGAGAACGTGCACAAGATATTGCAGCGATTCGATAAGGAGCTGTCCAAGAGGACGATCCTGCTCGAGACGCATTTCGACGATGGCGAGACGCCGGTCAATCTCGACGCGGAACAATTCGCGCGGGCGGTCGAAAATGTGATACAAAACTGCATCGAGGCCATGCCTGAAGGGGGCACGCTAAAAGTGCAGACACGGCGCGAAAACGGCAGCTGCGAGCTGCTGATTGCCGATACCGGCCAGGGGATAAACGAGCAAGACGCGCCGCTCATATTCACGCCCTTCTTCAGCACAAAGGAGAACGGCATGGGGCTCGGACTGACGATGGCGAGCCGAATCGTCGAGGAACACGAAGGGCACCTCGAACTAATGAGCGGGACCGGCAAGGGAGGCGCCTTCCTCATCAACTTACCGAGCGCCTTGCCGAAGGAATCGAAGTAGGTCCACCGGGCATCGCGCGGTGTGGGGGACGCAACGGGGAACGAGGGGGTACACGAAGCATGAGACAAAAGATTCTCGCTATCGACGACGAAAAAAGCGTACTTCAATCCTACCGCGCGATCCTCTCGAAGGACTACCACCTTGAGCTGGCTACCGGCGGCCGCGAGGCCCTGGCCTATCTCGAGGACAACCACGCAGACCTCATTCTGCTCGACCTGAACATGCCTGGAATGACTGGGGAGGAAGTCCTCAAGGAACTGGGCGATCGCGGCGACCCGACTCCAGTAATCGTCGTGACGGCCTCCAATTTGGTGAGTTCGGCGGTCGAGGCGATGAAACTCGGCGCGACGGAATACCTGCAGAAACCCTTCGACATCGACAGCATCCGTTTCGATATTCAGCGCATCCTCAAGGAGGAAAAAAAGAAACAGGAATTGACCGCGCTGCGCGAGGCCGAGCTGGACGGTTTCGAGTCGATGATCGGTTCGAGCCCCGCCTTTACAGAGACACTTGTTAAGGCCCGGCAGGCAATGGCCGTCGACTCCGTCGTCCTTATCACCGGCGACAGCGGCACCGGCAAGGACCTTATTGCGCGATCCATCCATTTCGGAGGAAAGCGGGCGGAGCAGGCCTTCGTCCCCCTGTCATGCTGCGCCATTCCCGCACAGCTTGTGGAAAGCGAGCTATTCGGCTATGAAAAGGGCGCGTTCACAGGGGCCGACGCATCGCGCATCGGCAAGATGAAAGTCGCGGACGGCGGGACCCTCTTCCTCGATGAGATCGGGGAAATGCCAATGGAAGCGCAGACAAAGCTCTTGCGCGTGCTTCAGGAGAGCTGCTTCTATCCAGTCGGCAGCGCCAAAGAAGTTGAAGTCGATATCCGCATCGTCTGCGCGACGAACCGCGACCTCGAACAGGCCATCACGGAGGGCCTCTTCCGCGAGGATTTGTATTATCGAATCAACGTACTCAACATCGAGATGCCGCCGCTGCGCAAACGGCGCGAAGACATCCCCCAGCTCATCGCGCACTTCGTCACCAAACACGCGCCGCGCGTGAACGCGCAGATCTCCGAGTTCTCCCCTAAGGCGCTCGCCAAGCTCGCGACGTACCGCTGGCCGGGCAACATCCGCGAACTCGAGAACTTCATCGAGCGCCTCCTCGTCTATTACGGACAAGAGCACGCCATCCGTCCCGAACACGTGGACGCCCTCTTGCCGGCCTCCGATCAAAAGGACGACTCGGAGAGCTTGGACGATTTCGATGGGCTTCCGCTGGAGGAGGCCACAAGGAAGGTAGAGGAATACCTTATCCGCAGGGCGCTCGATCGCGCCGGCAACATCCAGTCCCGAGCGGCCGAGCTTCTTGGCACGACCCGGAGGATACTTAAATACAAGATCGATCAACTAGGCATTGCTTCACGCTGACCCGATCCGGCGTCAGGCTTGGATCGATGGCCCCAAAAAAGCTATAACACCCAAATCAGCACAACTCTGCAGTGGAGGGGAACAATCCTATGGGTCTGACCGTGGTTGGATCGATCGCACTAGACACCGTGGAAACGTCGGCCGGGAAGAATGCCGATGGACTCGGGGGTGCGGCGACCTACTTCGCGCTTGCCGCGTCGCACTACACACAGGTCCACCTGGTGGGCGTTGTCGGCGACGATTTCCCGCAGGAACACATCGATCTGCTTGGCGCCAAGGGCATCGACATCGAAGGCCTGGAACGCGTCGAGGGCAAGACCTTCCGGTGGTCCGGCCGCTACCACGACAACATTAACGCACGCGATACGCTCGATACGCAACTCAACGTCTTCGAGCATTTCAAGCCTGAGCTGCCCGAGGCCGCCAAGAACGCCAAGTATCTCTTTCTCGGCAACATCCACCCTTCGCTCCAGCTCGAGGTCCTCCGGCAAGCGCGGCCCGAGTTCGTTGCGCTGGATACGATGAACCTTTGGATTGACACCACACGCAAAGAACTCGAAGAAGCTCTCGCCAAGATCGATTGCCTCATCATCAACGACGAGGAGATCTTCGAGCTGACGGGGGAACGCAACCTGGTGCGCGGCGTCCATAAGATTCAGGACATGGGGCCAAGCATCGTCGCGCCCAAAAAAGGCCAGCATGGCTGCCTCCTCTTCGTCAAGAACAAGATATTCTCGGCGCCCGCATTTCCGATGGCAGAAGTGATCGACCCCACGGGCGCGGGCGATACCTTTGCCGGCGGATTCATGGGATACATCGCCCAGCAGGACTCAGTCGATTACGACACGCTGAAAAGGGCCGTCATCCACGGCAGCGTCGTCGCCTCATACACCTGCGAAGAATTCAGCGTGGACCGGATAGCGCTCGTGACCCAGGAAGACATCGACAGGCGCTTTGACGCCTTCGTCGACCTGTCTAGGTTCTAGGACGCAGCTCAGACAAGTCTGAAATGGCCTAGAAATAGGGCGAAAAACGACAATTCGCCCTGCAATTCTCCGCAATGTGTGGTAAGATCTCCAGGGGGATACCGGATCCGCACCGAGGTAGAAACGGGATAGAAATCTGCCATGGACGTACAAACATGGGACGTGCCCATCAGCGCCGCCTGGAACAGGTCGAACATTCTTCTCGATTTCGCCTACACCGAAAGCGGCGTAGAGATCGTGCTTATCGAGGAAGATAGCAAGCAGCGTTGGGTGATGCACTTTGAAGAGATTATGGCCTTCAAAGTCATCAGCAACGAGTGGGCCAAGTGGAGCTCAGAGCAAATCCCGCCGGACGGTGGCTTTTTCGAGATCATGGATTCGCCTTGGCTGGCGGCCTTGGGCTCTACGGAGAACCCTCTGGCCGAGGAACCGCACCATTTCATCATCTGCTGCCAGCGGGAGCTCGTCGAAGTGGTCGCCTGGGAATGTCACTTCACCGCGAAGTAACCCCTCCAGCCGCAGGCCTGTCAGCGATCCAGCCCGCGCACAATGCTTTCAACAAAGTCCGCCGCCCGTGCAGCGGCCTCGGGCTCAATCTCCGAGACCGTATCCGTCTCCAGGTTCCACTGGCCCGGTACCTCACCCTCCGCCGTGGCCATGACCGTCATCGCGTTGTAGCCGCGGGCCATGGGAATCAGGGCGTCCGTCGGCAACCCGCGATACACCATCGGCAGCGCACTGAACTCCGCCGCATGCGATTCGGCAACGGCCACCAACTCACGGCCCGCCGGATACACATGCATCATCCCCTCACCCGTGACGTATCGCAACGTACCAGCCCCGATTCCCGTAACATTCAAAAAACAAGTCGAAGCCTTGTCCACCTCCAGGCCTCGAAAGAGCTGGCGCATGCCGCTCAACCACATCTCCTTGCTTCCCGTAGCGACAAGCCATACCTCCAATGATTCAGGTGGTTTCTCCCGAAATCGCTCGGCAAGCCTAAGCAGCAGCGCTGCACCCGACGCGTTATTGTTGGCCCCTCGCGTAAAGTTCGAACTGCGTGCGCCAGTATAGAGGGCGGCCGCGGCGCCAAGCAATACCATCGCGCCCATCCACCGCGTGATCGCGCCGATAGGGACGCCCTGATCCTGGAATACGCCGAACCCGTCAGCGGCACAAGAGACAAGCATAAGCACCATGCAGCACACCAGCAGCACGTGCGCCAAGCGCAGCCGGCGAACAGAGCCAGGGCCCGTCCAGGGCATCGCCTTGGGCGAATCGTAATTCGCCGTCACAACGACAAGCCGCTGGGGGGAAGCGCACGGGAAACGCGCCGATACGTTCTGCGTTTCGTACTGCGGCATGAAGCGGCTCATGACCGAGTACCCCGTGAACTCGGCCAGGTACATCAGAAACGAGCAGATGCCATAGGCGAGGGCGACCCAAGGCCACCAGACCGCCAATACCGCCACAGCAACCGAAAAATCAAGATAGTAAAGCGCAAAGAGATAGGGGTACGCGTCGATACTGTGGAAATCTTCCTTCTGCGCCAGGGGAGTCGATTCACTAAAGCGCCTGAGAAGATAATCCGCCGCAAGCCCCTCGTTCTCAGTAATACCCCCACGATGAGGCAGCTGCCCCGCAAGGTACTCGACATCGCGTAGAAATTGTTCGCCGCTCAAGGCGTCCCCCGCTCCGGTCCACTCTATCCTTGAGAGGCGGTCCAAGGCAAATGGGCATTAGCTGGTGGATGGCTTGCCCGTGGCCGCCGCTGTTCGACTTAGTGTCCCAAAGTCGACTTGCGCGTCCCCGAAAGAACGCGCAAGCCGACGCTGCAGAGGATTGTCCATGCCTCTTCAGTCAATCCGTCACAATCTCGATCTTGGCCCAATAGGCCGCTTCATAGGCCCATCCGTTGGCCTCATTCGACAGCATTAGACCGAGTGTAGAGCCTGCGTACTCCGATAGATCGACATCGACGTTCATCCAGCCATCTTTGGCCTTCTCGCTGCCCACGACGGTCTCGAATATCCTCGAGCCTTTATCGCCCACAACCAGGTTCCAATCGCCCTCTTCGTGGTGGCCAACAACCAGATGCAAGGTTGTCTTGCCTTCCGGGATGTCCACCTGCTTATACAGGATGCAGGCGGAGTCTTCGGCCAGCGGATGGGTCACAAGCACGTTCTCCTTGCCCGCCAGTTCGTCGCGCAGGCCGGGTTCCATATCGTCCCCACAATTGTAGATGGCCCATCCCGGGGCAAAGGCACTGACGGCCTCCGCCATCTTCTCCTCATCTGCCCCCTCCGCTTGCGAGATCTCTATTTGACTCATTTCCTCCTCAGTGAAACGGCTGTCGGCGATGGGTCCAGGTTCCCAGGCCTGCTCTAGCGCGGAAGGCTTCGTTTTCTGCACAGGAATAACGAAGACTTCCTGGCCATCTTCGTCTTTCTCGATGCGCCCGCCTTGCTTGATCACGATTTGGCGAGTCAGTTGACTGCAGACCTCCACCAGCTTCGGGTAGCTATAAGGGGTGTGGCTGAACTTGCCTTCTTCATCCAACTCAGAGGTAAAGCGTTCGGGCAACGCCGACAACCCCATCGACGTAAAGAGAACACCCCCGGCGTTGGACGGGTTGCAGTCCGAGTCCTGCCCGCACCGCATGGCGATGGTTATGGTCTGGTCCGGGTCGCCTTTTCCGTAGAGCAGCCCCATGACAATGTAGGCGGCGTTGATCTTCGCGTCGATGTTGAACCCCTTGAGGTCCTTGCTGCACGATGCGCGCCGGTAGTCCTTGTTGCGTTGGTATTTGTCTTCGATGCGCTGCCATGTGGCCTGCCAGCCGTTGGGTTCTTCTTTATGCCATTGAAGGACATCGGTTATGCACTCGTGGAATTGGCTGCCCTCGGGGACGCAGGCGAGACCTGCGCGCACGACTTTCTCCATGTCCTTTTCGAAGAAGGCCTCGGCATACATGCCAGCAACAAACTGGCCGCCGTAGAGGCCGTCGCCGTAGTTCATCAGCCGGCCGAATACTTCGCCGAGTTGGATGGCGCTGTTCGGCAAGCCGGGAGAGATGAGGCCGGCGTAATCGGCTTCGATTTGATAGTCAATGTCATCGCCGTGGTCGGTGAACTTCGGGTGGCCCGAGTCTGGAGGCGCGATTCCAAGGCGCAGGTTCTCACGGCCGTAGCGATTCGCGTGCCAGAGCTCGTAGCCGCTGTTCGCGAAGTCGATGCCGGCCTGGCGGATGGTTGCATCAATGCCATGGAGCTCAAGTGTCCGCAAGAATGTCATCTCAACATAGAGATCATCCTGACCGAATTGGTTGACCATCCTCGGCTTCCATTCCGGCACTTTGTCTTCGGGGATGATTGCGGACGTCGATGTGAATTCCGTTGGGCCGCCCCAACCTACGCCCACCATCTGGCCAATCCAGCCCGCTTTCATCTTTGCCTCGTACTCAGCGACGGGCAATCGCCGGTACTCTGTGTCAGCCGCGCTGGCTGGCAGGGCCAAGAGAAGAATCAATAGTGCTGTAACCGTCAACCTTCGCATGTCCGTGGTCCTCCGTTGTCTCTTGTCTGCGTTCCAGCGCAGTGTATGTGCTTCGTCAAAGAACTTCACTTCAAATGATCACTTTTCCAGTCCACCCAAACTCCGCTGGACCACGTTGTCTTGAAGATGTTGGGCGAATCCTCAGGCCTCTTTGAAGAGGAAGTTTTCTGTGCCGCGGGCCAACACACATGTGGTAATCGAGAGCAGAACGATAGAGAACCCAGACTCCATCTTCATAGCGGTATCCCGGTTAAGATCGTTTTCCCAACGGTATCAAACAGCAACAGGCTGGGAGCGTTGCCGGGAAGTGCCCTTCTGAGCGAGCTTCTAACCCGGCATTTCCCAGATGAGTTTGGCCTCAAGCATCACGGGCATGTCCTCAGTATAGATATGATCGCGGACGTCTTCAAGATCGATTCTACCGTCACGCGCCCTCTTCGAGGCTGAAGAGGTTGCCCTCGACGCGTTGGGACGTATGTGTGTGGATGGCATTGTACCCATTATCATAGCCGATAGTGTCGTTGGCAACACCCGGTGGTTGGGGGATATCCAAAGAGGATTTGATCTCGGCAAGGGCCATCTGGACAATGGTGGAGAACTTGCCCGCGATGGGCGTGAGCACATCTATACAGAGTCTGAAATCGGCAACGGCGCCTGGACAATGAAGGAGGACTTACCCGCAATGGACGTGAAGATGTTTATGGGAAGAGTTTCTGCTATACCGATGATCGTGATGTGGCTAGCATTTCCAGTTGGGGCAGAGGGATTGGAATACGTGCTGGGCGTTGATTCGTTGCCGCAAGAAGGCGTCCCAAGAGGCACGGTGCTGGAACGCACTTGGAATACCAGCAGCATCTATCCCGGGACCACGCACGAGTATTGGGTCTATGTTCCGGCCCAATACACGGACACCGAGCCTGCGTGCGTGATGGTATTTCAAGACGGCGCAGGATACGTTGGTCGCGAAGGGGTGGTGCGGGCGCCAACTGTTTTCGACAATCTGATTCACAAGGGCGAAATGCCAGTGACCATTGGCATATTCATCAATCCCGGCAAGAAGGACTCTCCTTATGATCAACGGGAAATCCAGTATGTTCCGCTCAACGACACGTATGCGCGCTTTCTGCTGGAGGAAATCCTCCCGGAAGTCGGCAAGGACTACAACCTTGTTGACAATGCGGCGGGCAGGGCCATCTGCGGTATGAGCGATGGAGGGCTGTGTTCTTTCACCGTCGTCTGGGAACGCCCCGACGCCTTTTCTAAAGCCATCAGCCACGTGGGCAGTTACACGAGGCTTCGAGGCGGGTCCGAATATCCCTATCTCATTCGAAAAACCCGGGGCAACCCGAAGCCGATCCGGGTATTTCTTCAGGACGGCGCAAACGACATCAATATCATTGAAGGGAATTGGACACTCGCCAATCTCAACATGGAGTCTGCGCTGATGTTCGCCCGCTACGACTATCGATTCGAAATGGGGACCGGCGGGCACGATACGTATCAGGGCGGCGCGATATTTCCCGATACGCTACGCTGGATCTGGCGCGACTATCCAGGGGTTAAAGGCGCCGGCGATGCGCCCAACCTCGATGCGGTGATTGGGGAGTGGGATGTCGTGACTAACGTGGTTGGCAATGTCAGCCGTAGCGTGTTGACGGTGGCTGAGCAAGGCGGCGCGCTTAGGGCGAAACTCAAGGACGACGAGCACGGCGAGCTCGAGGTCACGGCGATTAGCTTCGAGGATGGCATCTTGAGTTACGAATACGTGGCGCCTAAATCCCCGTGGAGTAAGGGCAAGGGATCGAAGGACAAGGAGTCGAAGGACAAGGAGTCGAAGGCCGATTGGTCGAAGGGCAAGGGATCGATTGACACCCTGATAACTTGGCTGAAAGTTACCGGAAACACCTTCGAAGGCGCATTGAGTAGCGGAACGGATTCTGAAATCGACTACTCAATCAAGGGCCAGAAAAAAGGTGCGACGCCTGACGCTGACTGAATGGAACACTGTTGGCTCTGACATCGACATTCGGCTGGAGACACGCGTTTCACTTCGGGCCGAGGCTGCCTGTGCCTCGCAAATAATGGATCGTGAGGCATTCGCGCTGCATCACTCCATTCGTAACGGGACACATCGAGGAAGCAGCAAGATTCGGTCGTGGAGGGGCGTTGTAGGGGGTCACGCCAGTACATCTTCTTGAGCTCGTAACTCCCTGTCAGTTCACAAAGATAGATTGCACGCGCAAGATTATACTTTAAGTTGTTGCTACCGGCAGAACATGATTCTCTCAAGAGCTGTTGAGCTTCAGTGGGACTGTTAACGACCCATGCTAACGTGGCCTTGTAATAGTTGCCAGTCGTCGAGCCTTCTTCCTTCTCGACTGCAAACTCGAGGTATTTGCGTGCCATCTCGAAATCACCACGATGGAGCATGTCCAAACCATTCTCCTGCGCAAGCGCAGCGGCGGATTCCGAACCGATAAGTCACGCCACTGCCTCCATGCATCTAAGTGCAGCTCCGTAGGCTGTGCCGAAGAGTCTTACCCTGAATGGTGCCCGATCAAGCGGGCTAAAGACGCTCTGGATTTCTTCCTTGGTTGGCGTTCGAGCAATCTTCGGTTTGCTCTCGCCTTTCGCTTGGGCGGCGTCATTCTGACTTTCAGTGAGATATCCGGGGGTTTGACTCGTGCCTTGAATTGTTCCCCACGCCGAGCCGCTGCTCGTGTATGCGTTGAAATTGTAGTTCTGGTACGTGGTCGTCCCGGGTACTCATCTGGGCCTAGTCGCGGTTGATGGAGGTACGTACGTGCTCTCATAGTCGTTAGTCGCGTCTAACGTAACTATCAACTCAGGAGATTCAGACGGATCAACATATTTGTAACCAAGAAGCTCGAATTCATTGCGCGCAGTAAATAGGAGGTGCTTCTCAATCAACTCATCCATCAGGAGCGCTTCCTCAAATATCTCATTTTGAGGAAGCACACTGAATGTCCTGTACTGCAGCACACGTGACCGCCAGTCTGGATCGATCGTTGACTCAATGCTGGGGTATTGAGTTAGGCGCGCGGGCGACTGATTGTCGACACCTGTCGCACATCCAACTAGGGTGAGACAACAAACAAGGGACAAGAACTCAACCCGGAAGATCCGCGGAGAGACCTGGTCGGGGTCAAGGGGTATATCAAGTCCCTTAAGCAACGCTTCTATGCTTTTGAATTCGTTGGGCCGGGCGATGGCGATCAAGGAATTGGTGCGGCGTTCAGGAACGAAGCGTGTTCTTGGTGGGGAGCCGGGCCTATTAACAAAAAAGATGCCACCGAAGCGAGAATTACTACTATCGTTCAGCGAATGCAGGTCATTCATCTGTTCCTCGATGTCTTCGGCATCGGCGTATTGCAGCGTATAGGTCCTCGTATCCATCTGGACCGATTCTTCCGTATCCAACTCCTCCACGAGGCCCTCTATCAGCTCAAAGTTCTCTTCTGAACTGCACCTTCCTCGTTCCCGTCGTCTTCTCCGGAGAAGACGACGGGTTGAAACACCAGTTGGGCATTCAGCAGCGGCCTCGCGCGATTAGCCGCGGTAAAGCGCCCGATTGTGGCGGTGGAGTTCTCGTAGACCTGGGCCGAGCCCATCATCGTTACGACACACAGAATAGAGATGATTCTCTTCATGACAGCTGTTCCTTCTCTCTGTCCGGGCCTTGCGCGGCGATTTGGGCGAGGTCAAAAAGTTATACGAACGCCATTTTGAAATACGATGCTACCCGTCGCCCCATAGTGTGCGGTGCTTGGCGTCGATATCGGGCTCGACCCGTGGGTTGGCGTCGAGGATCATGGAACGGCGGTCATCGGCGCTGTAACGAGGCCATTCGGGGAGGCCTGCACCGTTGGGGTTCCCGGTTCGGGCGAAGGCTATGACGGTGTTCGACCATTGCTCGGCGAGTCGGCGTACCGCTGGGTCGTTAGGGTCGTGGAAGGAGCGTGGGTCGGCTTCGGGGTTGGCGAAGGCGTTGAAGGTGAAAGCGATCTCAGACGCGTGCGTCGCGCCCAATTCAGGTTGAAGGGTGGAGGCCAAATCGAAGCGATAGAGCCACCCTCCAGGGCCGGCGACGGTGGCCCTCTCGGTTGTGCGAATGCAGGGCCGGCGGAACAAGTCTACCCAGATTCGTTCGTAATGGGTTTTCGGGCTGTCTTGTGGGTAGGCCGCCTTCAGGGCTTCGATGTACTCAGTGGGATCTTCACCGTCCATCGTCTCGCTGGCGAGCATCGCGCCAACCACGCCGTACGTGCTTTCGTCAGGCATCAGGGAGGAGAACAGCGTGCCTTCGTCACGATTCGTTCCGGCAATCAATGGGACTCCTGCTCCGCCACGGTCAAGGATGGCCTCGTTCGTGGAACGGGTGATCACCGTGCCGTCAATGCTGTGGGCGTTTGTTGCGCCGAGGGTGTTTTGCGCAGCGAGGAGATCCTCCGCAGACATGGCGCGGAGCGCGTCGATCAGTCCCGATTCCTCGACTTCGAGCTGGGCGGACAATCGGGGAGTCAGATCGTCGGACGGGGTGTTCGGAACACTGGCACTATGGGCGATCGCCCTGTGGTAGAGGCCGTCTGCCGAGGGTGCGGCGAGCAGGCAATGCACCGAAGTGCCGCCGGCGGATTCACCGAAGATCGTCACGTTATCCGGATCTCCGCCGTAATCGGCAATGTTGTCACGCACCCATTCGAGCGCCAGAATCTGGTCTCGGAAACCGTTCGACGCGGACCCGGGAAACTCGTCACCTTGGTTCGACAGATCGAGGAAGCCAAACAGACCCAGGCGGTAATTGATTGTGACCACCACCACATCGCCCTGTTCGGCGAGCACGGATCCGTCGCATTCGTTCCCCGTACCCATAGTGAAAGCGCCGCCATGAATCCAGACCAACACAGGCCGATGGCTGCCCTCGACGGACGGTGTCACGATGTTGAGGAACAAGCAGTCTTCGTCAATCTCGCCCGGCGCACTGGGACCCAATATGTCCGCCGATGCGGGCTGCATTGCCCGATTCGGAAATGCGGTTGCGTCGAATGTTCCTAGCCATCCTGATGCGGCAACTGGCGGAAGGAAGCGGCGGTCACCGGTAGGTGCTTCTGCGTAACGAATGCCTCGGAAGACGTGTACGTTGCGGTAGTCCAGTCCCGTGATCGTGCCGAGACGTGTCGCTATCGTTGCCATCGCGCATCTCCTTCCTTGTTGGTCGACTCCAGGAAGCTGAAATTCTCTATTAGGACCTCAACGCGGGCTTTGCCAGCCCGAACTCGATCAGGGTCTTGCCGGTCTGAAACAACGTGTCTTCGATTGGATGAGTTTGCAGACCCAGTTCGGTGCGGGCCTTGTCGCAATGGCCACGGGGCGCATCCCAGGGCTTGCCGTACTGCTCCAGATGGGCCTTCATCTCATCCGGCGCCCCACCCACGCCGATGTCCGGGAACTGCTTGAGCAGGTGTGCCTGTAGCTGAAAAACATCAAGTATTCCTGACTCATCGGTTGCGCTCAAGAGGTAGCGCCAGGCATTCTTGCAGACGTCGCTCTCAATCATCAGCGCCTGAGACTCGCCTACGTCGCGCACATCGACGATATTCCACAGGGATCGCCAACTGCGCAAACACGGCCCGCCTTCCAGCATCCGGGCGAGACACCACTGCCAGGAATGCACCAGTTCGTGCCCCTTGCACAACAACGGCCCCAGCACGACAATTGGACAGACCGAAACCACATCGAATCGGCCATCTTCCTCGGCAATGCGGTTTGCCATGTTCTCGGTTTCAACCTTCGCCATGGCGTAGGCCATGGCACCACCTGTATCGATGTTGTCCGCGTTCCATTTAGGATCGTCTTCACGGCCATCCGATGCCCAGTCGCTTTCTGTGTAGACATAACCTGCTGGCGCCAGATCCTCATGGCTCATGGCCGCGAAGGAACTGGTATTGATGACGCGCTTGACGGTGCCTGTCTTCTTTACGGAATCCAGGATGTTCATCGTTCCATCTATCGCACCATCGTAAACCTGTCTGGCGGTGCTTGTGCCACCATAGCCCATCACCGCACCGACATGGAGCACGGCGCTGCAATCGGCGAAGGCCTTATCGTAGTTGCCGTGCTCCAGCAGATTCGCCGTGTAGAGTTTCAGTTCTCCCGAGTAGCCCTCGTTGCTCAAGGCCAGCAAGTGCTCGGTCTTGGCCGGGTTGCCCGCATCGGTCACGCAGGCGTGCACGGTGTAACCACGCTTCAGCAAGGCAATGACGACATGAGATCCGATGTATCCTGAAGCACCAGTCACGGCGACAGGACCATCCGCAGACTTTACGGAAGGCATATTCGATCCTTTCTACCTGAGTGGGCGGCATCAAATGCCCAGTGACCCAGAGGTTCTCATCCACCTGCAAACACGGGGCAATCGACAACGTCCTCGGTCAGCCGCCCTGCAATTCCACAAAACGGCGGTAAGGACTGTTCGGGTCCGCCATCAACGTTTCGTGGTCGCCCACATCCTTCACCTCGCCCTCCTCCAGGAAGATAATGCGATCCGCTCGGCGAATGGTCGACAGGCGGTGGGCGATGACGATCACCAGCCGGTCCTTCGCCGCCTGGTGAAGTGCCCGCACCAAGACCTTCTCCGTCATCGGATCGAGCGCCGCGGTCGGTTCATCGAGTATCAGAATCTTCGTGTCCCGAATCATGCCCCGGGCAATGCACAGCCGCTGCTTCTGCCCTACGGAAAGGGTGTCGCCGGAGCGCCCGAGAACCGTATCCAGGCCCTGCGGCAGCGCCTTGACGAAGTCCGCCGCGCCCGCCTTGCGGCACGCATCGAGCATGTCGGCGTCGGTGGCCTCGGGACTGACCAGCAGGAAGTTGTCCCGGATCGATTCGGACAGCAGCAGATGCTCCTGAAAAACATAGGCCACCTGGTCCCTGAGCGAATCCACGTCGACTTCGGCAATGTCCTTGCCGTCGAAGAGCACACGGCCTCGGGTGGGACGCAGAAATCCGGGGATCAGGTAGGCGAGGCTCGTCTTGCCGGCGCCGGTGGGGCCGACGATTGCGACCAGTTCATTCAGCTTGAGTTCGAGATTGATGTTTTTCAGCGCCTGGACTCCGGCCGGGTACCGGTAATCGACGCCCTCGATGCGAATGTCACGCTTGATCTCGGCAAGGGCGGGCAGCGACGAGCCCGTATCTTCCGAGGGCAGATCGATGAAGAAGAACACCCTACGCAATGCGGCGACGTTGCGCTGCAACTCGATCCAGAGGTAACCGATGACCATGGCGGTTCCCATGCCGAGGGACAACACCATGCCGAACAGCACCCCGAAATCGCCGGCACTCATGACGCCGTCGATGATGTTGTCGGTAATGAGCCTCACCGAGTAGAGGCCCCCACCGATAACGGCAGCCATCGCCACGGTACCGATGACAAACTTGACGAACACAACGACACGAAAGCGCCGGAAGGACTCTTTGCTGTGCCCTTCCATGCGCGCTTTCTCCCGCGCCATGCCGCCCAGGCTCTGCACCGCGGCAATGTTGCCAAAACTCTCTTCGATGGCATTGGTCGTGGCCGAGCCCGCGGCGCGGCTGTCCTGGCTGGCGCGCCGCGCCCAACTCGAAAACGGCAGCGTTACCA
>SDBV01005611.1_pt1 | contig 17659 bp, 12 predicted proteins | sample 2277081 | NCBI WGS metagenome assembly SDBV01 (sample SAMN10402039, study PRJNA504765) | marine sediment metagenome | isolation source: marine sediment core GS10_PC15, 223 cmbsf | place: Arctic Ocean: Southern Knipovich Ridge | collected 2010 | reverse complement strand
CCGTAATGCATTGCCGGCAAAAGGCATCCGACGATAAATGCATTCGGGTTGCAGGAGATCGCATCTGAAAAGCGAGATTCGGTTTCAATAAAAACATCTCTTTGGGGTTGATTGCAATCCTCCCAGGTAATCGTGGCAACGGCTCGGGTCCGGTTTCCTTTGGTGTTTAATTTGAAGTCAGATATGCGCACTTGCAGGCTCCTGTAAACAGTTCTTCGAGATTTTGAACCGGCTAATCGGTTTCATCAATAAAATATCAAGGGGCACTGTTAAGCGTGTCGCTGCACGATGTAGTCGATCATTTGACCGGCAATGTTAAGGCCGGTTGCGGATTCCATCCCTTTAAAGCCGGGCGAATAGTTGATCTCGATCACAACCGTTTCCCCTTTTGCATTGGTGATGAGGTCGACCCCTACGATTTCAAGGTCGGCGGCGGCAGCCGATTGGATGGCCATTTTCTGTATCAATGGAGTCAATTTGGCCGGTCTGCTGATGCCGCTGAGATGATAATTGCCCCTAAAATCTCCATTTTTCGGTATCATTTCCATGGCGCCGACGATTTTATCTCCGATGACCAACACCCGTAATTCACGGCGGCCACGGAGGGGTATGAATTTTTGAACGATCATCCCGTTGCGGTTATCGAGATGTTTATCGATGCACCAATCGACCTCTTCGTCGGTCTTGAGCAGCATCACGCCGGTTCCCTGGCGGCTGCTGACCTGTTTGGCGACCACCGGAAATCCACCCAGTTGAGATATAGCCGGTGCAAACCCGTCGGGTGCATTAATAAAAACGGTTTCGGGGATTTGGATACCGGCGGCAGCCAGTTTTTGCAATGACAGAAATTGATTCTTTGCCACCCTGATCGCCTTTGAACTATTAATCACCGGCACCCCCATTTTGGAAAAGTGTTCTATCAGTAACAGACAGGAATCTCCCAGAGTAGAACCCTGCCGGGGTAATACGGCATCCGGAAAAGCGCCTTTTGGAATGTTTACCAGCTCAAAGTGCCCATTTTCAATAGCCGGCCAGTTTCGGTATGGATGGATCAAAATGACTTCATGCCCGCATTCACCCGCGGCTTCGGCCAACCTTCTGTTGGGGTGGTATTGTTGCCCTTTTACGGTGATAATTCCAATTTTCATTCTCTTACCATTCGAACTTACGAATCAGAGCCCTCGGGAACCCACAGACCCACTTGCTTTTCCATCCGGCTGCTATAAAAGGAGGCCACCTTTTGGGTTCGATTTCGAATAGCGATTTTCTGGGTGGCCACATTATCTTCACTGATGATGGAAAAGAGTTTTTTGTCACCGATTCGTTTTGTCAAACCTTCCAATAGCCGCGTCCCGAAACCCATTCCGCGATAGTCGGGTCTAACGGAGGTGTAGCCGCGTTCAAGATAGCCGCTTAAGTCCATTTTTGATGATTTGCTGAGTGATTCAAGATATTTTGATCGTGGTTGTTTCAAACTGGAGTTGCCGACAATAACCCCTTTTTCTAAAACGTATCCGATTAAAAATGCGCGCTCAAGATTATATCTCACCCATTTAGTTCCCACAGACCCACCGGCTTGGACCATTTGACAAATCCGGTTCAGATACCCTTGGGGAAGATGATCGGGTTTTTTAAAATGATAAGTGATGCTTTTGCCCAGGGTATAAACCGAAACACCGTCATCGTCGATTCGCCAGCGTTTTACTTTTTGACACCCGTGTTTTGCTACAAATAATAAAAGATCAGCCGGGTCGGTCAACGCATGCCAAAAGGGTCTTCCGGGCAGATCCGGCAGACGGTCATAAGCAGTTACCCCTTTTTCAATCCGGCTTTCAGGAGCTGAGAATCGATGGTCTTCACCTGTTCTTCGGATCCATGAGTGGGCAATGTTCGGATTGTGGGACATGAAATGGATCAGTTCAGCAGCGAGGTCCGGATCGGTTTTTGATGAGATGATGATGTGATTCCATATGCCGGCGTCGGCCGCATGCCACAGGGTTTGGGACAAGGTCTTTAGTGGCCCGGTGAGACATTGCCACTGAATAATTCTTAGTCCTCCTTGAAATGCGTTTAATAATGTTTCAGGGTCCATCGGATGATCCAAATCACATTTTATCCCCAGATAAAAAAACGGCTTCCGGTGGTGCTGCTTTTCGGAAGATATTTTATCAGTCGGCGGGTGTTTAGGAATGAACACCCCGGTTATTCCCTTAGAGCGGCTGCATATTAGGGGTAAAGTGAAAGGTTTTGGCAATTTTTCCGACAAAAATGACAGTCCCTTGCGCTCCATCAACGGGAAGACCGCAGTCGGTGTTAGATACTTTTTTAAGGAAAATGGAGCCCAACTATTGTTTGAAGTCTCTCCGGAAAACTGGGTTCCGAACTTGTTTTGGATCAGATCCAGAAGCGGTTGAATCTCATTTGTGGCAATAGTCTCATCGGCAACCCGAATGGGTTGAGAAGGGTTAAACAGGTCTCCCATTAAGGTGAGGTAAAGTTCCGGCCGCATCTTTTTGGCAAAACTTGCCATGGTGAGCGCTCCCAGCAGCTGTTCGGGGCGGGATGCGGCAATCAGTAAAAGGCCGGTTTTTAAACGGTTCAAATTTTTTTCAACCCGTTGATCGCAAAAGGGATAAAATGGATTCCGGGATCGATCGATCGAAAAAGCCTCTGCTTGAGTCCAATTTTTAATATCAGGCTGATAAAAGGTTCCCCGTTGAATGATACTGGGATAAAATAGAGAAAATTCTTGCTTAAGGTGATCATTTAGATGCTTTACGGCCCGGAGAAAAGTTTGGGGATAAAAAAAACCGTCGCTTTGAAAAGGTCCATGGGCACCTGGTGACCCTCCGGATGGGTCCTCTTTCAATTTTTTGAAATTCATAGATTCAAGAAGAAAGGAAAAAAAGTCCAAATTAGCATCATAGAATGTCAATGAGATGCCCGGATTCGTCAAGGACGCAGCAATAGATACAGACAGCCATGACGGTCCGGTCGTTCTGGCACAGGGCGGTTGAATTAAAAGGATATGAAACGGTTTGGGTGCGTGCATGCGTTCAATTCCGGTTTATCCGGGTTAGAATTTTCCGTAGCGATACTAACCATAAAAAATCGAAGGGGGTGTGTCAATATACAAAGAAAATCAAGCAGGATCGATGATAAATATTTTTTTGGGCCCATTAACAAAAATTAAGAGAGTCGGGTTTGTTATTGGTGCCCCGGCAGGGTCGCTTTAAACCGGAAATGGATCAGTTAAGCGTGCATCAAGAGGTCTGATTGGCAGTTGGCCTAACGTGAGAATTATGTTATTGGTATTTAGTGCCTGAACGGAAACGGTCTTTTTCACCCATATCTTCGTTGGATATAAAATTGCAATCCTCGAAACAGATGCGTATGCCTTCGGTTAAAATTTTAATCCGCCTTGATCTGAGCGAAAAATCCGAGTTTCCGTTCAGACGGTATCTAATGGATGGTTTTAAAGCATTTTGAACCTTAACCGTTGTTTAATGGCTCTTTTCTTAATAAATAAGGGTCTTTGGACAACTAAGTGAGAATATGATGCCTATAGCAGCGCAAGACAACCATACCAGAGGAGTCCGACAAATACTGTTAAGAGGGATCTTTTGGCGCATTCTCACCATTGAAGGTATTCTTTTAATATGGTCTCTGGCATACCGCCTTTTAACGGATCAATTCGCAATGACCCTCGATCTTGTATGGTACACACTTCGGATTGTTGTTCTAATCGCCGTCGTCATCGTATTTATTATGGTGACATTTAAGATATTTTTAACGAAAAAAATCATTCAACCCCTTGAAGCTATTGTTTCGGCCAATCAACAACTTAGGGAAAACATCCCTTCCGCACGTCAAGTTAATCTGCCTAAGGACACACCTAAAGAAATTCAGGAAATTGTTTTAACCCGAACCCAAATGCTGGATGACATTTTTAAAGTATCTAATGAGCGGCTGAACCTGGTCAATTTCATTAGAGACACCTTTGGCAGATATCTGTCTAAAAAAATTGTGGATGAAATACTGGAATCCCCTGAGGGACAAAAAGTGGGGGGACGGAGGGAAACGGTTACCATTTTGATATCCGATCTTCGCGGGTTCACCAGTCTCTCGGAGACAAAGGATCCCGAAGAAATGGTTCAGTTATTGAACCGGTATTTAGAACGGATGTCGAAGGTGATTATAAAGTACGATGGAATGATCGATGAGTTTATTGGAGATTCTATCCTCACCGTGTTCGGTGTTCCGGAAAAAAGAGATGACGACCCGGCTCGGGCGGTAGCCTGCGGTCTGGCCATGCAGAATGCCCTTGCGGTATTAAATGAGGAGATCGTTGAAGAAGGGTATCCATCCCTTGAGATGGGAATTGGAATTAATACCGGATCCGTCATTGTCGGGAATATCGGGTCGGAAGTGCGCGTAAAATATGGAATTGTCGGTGCAGGGATGAATATGGCAGCCCGAATCGAATCCAATTCAACCGGAGATCAGGTTTTGATCGGAGAAACGACCTATGAGGCGGTCAAAGGTAAAGTTACGACCCAGCCCGTCCAAACCGTAATGATGAAAGGGTTGAGAAAACCGTTGGTCTATTTTCCGGTGGTCAATATCGGCGCACCGTATCATATCGCCCTGGAAGCGGTTTCAAAAGATCAAAAAGGGGTGGAAATATCGCTTCCTTTCTCCTGCTGGAAAATAGAAGATAAAAAAATCGCTGAAGATCCCATTTTCGGTGAAACACTTCGGATCGGGGAAAATTTTTTTTCCGCCAAGACGGAAAAACCGATCCCCCCCCTGACCGATATCAAATTAAACTTCAATTTCTGCACAGATGCCCATTGTTTTGATGATATTTATGCAAAGGTGATCGATATGGGTCAGGAAAAAGAAAATACCATCAGCCGGTTCCGTATTACTTCCATGAGCCAGGAAGACAAACAAATTCTGAACAAATGGATTAAAGAGATCTCTTGACGAGAAAGGTTTGAAATGAAAAAAATTCAAATTGCAGAAATGATCATTGGGCTCTTGATTGGTTTTTGTTTCATATTCGTATTACAGGCCCCTAAGGTGTGGGCAGCAGAAAAAAGATTTGTCAATGATCAGGGCATGACATTTGTTTTTATCGATAAAGGAACATTTTTAATGGGAAGTCCGGAGGATGAGACCCATCGAAATTCAGATGAAATCCAGCATCCAGTAACCCTAACCACACCTTTTTACATCCAGACGACTGAAGTGACTTTAAAACAATGGTGGTCTGTTATGGGAAAGCGATGGTTTGGGCGCCGAAAAGGGACACCGGATATGCCGGTCACCCGGGTTTCCTGGTTTGACGCCATGCGCTTTATCAACAAGCTAAATAAAACAAATCGCGGCATCTACCGGTTGCCGACCGAAGCCGAATGGGAGTATGCCGCTAGAGCCGGGAGCCCAACGGCATATAGCTGGGGGAATGGGATTAATTGCAGTCGGGCCATGTACAGTAATAACACTTTAAAATCACGCGAGTGTATGGATCCAATCCGAAAAAAAGGTTTGCCGGTTGATCGACCGGCGCCTGTGAAAAGCTATTCTCCCAACGCCTGGGGTCTTTTTGATATGCACGGAAATGTCTGGGAATGGTGTCTGGATTGGTATAGCCGTTATTCCCTTTCTCCGAGTGGGGATCCCCAGGGACCCAACTCGGGAATCGGAAGGGTCCGAAGGGGGGGGAGCTGGTTTAAAGACGGATTTCTGACCCGCTCATCCAATCGTAACTATGCCCACCCTGCCGGTCGGCTGAAGACGACCGGGTTTCGACTGGTGTGGAGTCAAACCGCTGGGCTGATTAAAGTCCTTAAAGGGCCGTATCCCGACCGGTTGAGAGAGCCGGACGGCCCATAATCCAATAGAAAAAGGTGGTTGATGCTAAAGCTTATCGGCCGGTGGTTGAAAATTTATGAAAATGAGATCGGACTGTTTTTATGGACCGCAGCGCTGTTATTTTTAGTCCGAAGCTCCGGCATGATTCTCAATAACTACGCGGAGACCGCTTTTTTAAAACGTTTTGGGGTCGAGTATCTCCCCATAGTGAACATGATCAATGCCGTTGCGACATTTTTGGTCATGGGTTTTTTGGTGGGCTTGATGAACAAACTTTCCAGCGCCCGCCTTCTATTCTACCTTTTTCTGTTTTGCGGCATGTCCGTGACCGGCATACGGCTGTTGATTCCTTTGGGGATCGATTTCGTTTATCCTGTTTTGTTCATGTTAAAAGCCCAGTTTGAAGTCTTGCTTGCATTGCTTTTTTGGAATTTGGCCAATGACCTGTTTAACACCAGACAATCAAAGCGCCTCTTTCCACTTGTAACGGCAGGTGGTGTTATCGGCCTCATCCTGGGGAGTTTTGGAACCCCCTTCCTAGCCAAAACAATCGCCTTTGACAACCTTCTTTTCGTATATCTAGGGATCTGCCTGGTGGGAGCTGTAGTCGTGAAGAGCATGAGCAGCCATTTTCCCGTGATCATGATGAAAAACAAACCCGCTTTAAAAAAGGGCAAGCGCAACTCCATGATAGATGAATTTAAGCGGGTTCTCCCTCTTTTGAAGGAATCCACATTGGTAAAGATTTTGATTGTTTTGACGTTCACGCCAAATGTGGTGGTGCCGATCATGAACTACCAGTTTAATTTCGCCATCAATGAACAGTTTGCAACAGAAGGGGGCATGCTCCAGTTTTTCGGATATTTTCGAGGCTTTTTAAACATTATTTCTTTAATTATTCTTTTGTTTGTGGGGCGGATTTACGGCCGCTGGGGACTTCCCGTGGCGTTGATGTTCCATCCTTTTAATTACATGATCGCCTTTTTTGCCTTTCTATTTAGATTTGATCTGTTTTCAGCCATGTATGCCAGGATGTCCACCAATATTTTGCGAACCACCATGAACATCCCGGCCAATGCCATACTCATGGGCCTCTTTCCAAAATCTTATCGAAATTTGGTCAGACCCTTTTTAAGAGGAACCGTCGTACGGATGGGTCTGTTTCTCGGTTCCGGACTTATTTTAATCTCCAATCCGTATTTTCATCCCAGGTATCTTTCGTTGGTGGCACTTCCGTTTGTTTTGACTTGGATCATAGGGCCGTTTGTTCTCAAGAAGCGCTACTCGAATATTTTGCTCGATATGGTCTCTAAAAATATGCTGGACTTGAAATCCATGGAAAAAGAAGATGTGATGCAATTATTTTCCGACAAGCAGATCCGGGAACAACTCATCCAGTCTTTTCTGTCCGCAAAAGGAGATAGTGCCGTCTGGTATGCCAAGCTGCTCAAATCACTTTCAATAGAAGGCCTGGACGGATATATTTTAGAAAAAATAGAAAGCGAAGATGATCAGACTAAAATGGAATTGATGCCTTTTCTAACACCTGCCGGTGAAGAAGCAGCGATCCGGGTCTTTAAAAAGATCAGCGATCCTCAGAAACCGGATCTCATGAAATCGATGGTTCAAGCCGCCAACCGATTCAACGTGGAAACGGTATCCGGTTTTATTGAGGAAGTTTTTGAGAAGACGAAAGATCCCACCGTCAGAGCATATGCCGCAGCCGGGCTATCGCGTCTGCATGCTGATAAATATCGTGAGATGATCAACCGCTGGCTGACTTCAAAGAATGAAACGGAAAGGAAGGCGGGCATTATTGCCGCACAGGAATCAGGCGATAATTTCTATGTCGCTCAGCTGAAACAACTGTTAATCGATGAACCCGACGCACCGTTGGTGCCCGATATATTGAGAGGTTTTCGTGGGCTTAAAGTACCCGATATCAATGAACTGGCAATGCGCTACCTTTCTCATTCTTTAGCCTCGGTTCGGCTGGCGGCTTTGGATATCTTTGAAATAGAAGATGATAAGACTTTGAAAAAAGCGCTTTTTTATCTGGGTGATTCTTCGGAGGCGGTTTCTCAACTGGCAAAAGATCGCATTGAAAAGGCCCCTTACCACAATGGTCGATTACTATTTAAATTTCTTGGAACGCCCCATCGCAAATATCGAGAAGGTTTGTTTGCGTTATTGGAATCCCTGGAAATTAAGGATCTCGATGCCATTCGGTATGTCCGTTCTCAAATCGAAATCGGTTATCGATATCTGATCGAAATAGAATCGTTGCGGCTTCTTCCCGAAAGCCCCAAAAGAGATCTGCTGATCAAGAACTTGGACCAGGAAAAAGTGATGAAGGTGGAGAATACACTCCGGATTTTGGGGCTCCAAGATCGAAGCGGTCAGATGAAAATTGTCAGGCGGGGAATTTTTTCTTCTGATCAGCGCCAGCGCTCCAATAGCCAGGAAGCGCTGGAGGACCTTTTGGATTATTCTCTTTCCAAGATTATGCTCCCCCTGTTAGAGGATATTTCGCTGGACCAGCAGTTGGTCACCGGGAAAAAGTATTTTAAGTTGATGGCGTTCAATGGCAACCAGGGAGCGCTTTTTTCCCATCTGCTCGTCAGAGGCAGTTGGGTGACCGCGTTGTTTACGCTGGATCTGGTTGAAGAGATTGCATCAGATGACATTAAAAAGAAATCCCTGGAAAAAGCGATGACATCCGAGAATCCATTTGTTCGTGAGAGGGTGAATACTATGATGAAACGCGACCGCGGCGGATCCATTCAGAAGGAAAAAGATACGGAGTCCCAACTATCCATAACCGACAAAATCCTATATTTAAAAGGCATTGAGATATTTGAAGAGCTTTCGGTCGGCGAACTGTCGGCTATTGCGTCGGTTTCGGAAGAGGCCGACTCTAAGGCCGGAGAAATTGTTATCAGAGAAAATGATCCGGGTGATACCTTGTATCTGATTATTTCCGGTGAAGTTACTGTTATTAAAGGCATGGGAGGGGAAAATGAATTTGAGCTTGATCGCATCCATGAGGGAGACTATTTTGGTGAAATGGCCCTTTTTGAGGATGTGGTTCGGTCGGCATCCATTCGCACTGAGAAGATATCCCGATTTTTGGTGCTCCACAAACAGGAATTTAATGAAATTGTTAGGGAATACCCCCAGATTGCCCTTCATATCTGCAAGATTCTGAGCGGCAGACTCCGACGGTTGCACAAAAAACTCGATAACAGATCCAACGAAAATGGTTCAAGTTGATTTTATTTTTCAAGTGACATAATCTAAATGGTTGCAACCCAAAGAGGAAGCACGCGCATGAAAATCGCCTTTTTGATGGATCCTCTCGATTCAATCAGCCCTGTAAATGAAACGACCAGTTGTCTCATGTATGAGTGCAATCAGAGGGGCCATACGGTCTTTTTCTTTGAGGCCCATGATGTGTATGTTCGAACGGATGAGGTGGTGGCGAGGATGCGGAATGTTACCGTCTGTCCGGACATGTCCATGGATACATACTGGCGGTCTTTGATCAAGTGCTTAAAAGAGGATGCTTTAATTTTTGAATCGCTGAGCGAGCTCGATGCACTGTTTTTAAGGAAAAACCCACCCTTAAACTACCAGGTTCTCGAGTTTTTAGAATCCATCAGCAATCGGGTATTTATTCTCAACAGCGTTACCGGTCAAATCATCGGAAACAGCAAACTCTTCACCTTGAATTTTCCTGATATTATACCGGTTACCCATGTTTCCAGAGATCCGGTCCGTTTGAAAAAAATAATTGATGACTTCGGAGGGGCCATGGTGATCAAGCCTTTGCAGCGATTTGGAGGTGAAGGCGTCATTAAAGTGAGTAACCGCGACAGTGAAAATCTGTTTTCTCTGATAAATTATTATGTCCGGGCATATCAGCGTTATCCTGATCGTGAGCCGATTATGGTGCAGGAATATCTGAAAGAGGTGAAGGAACTGGGCGACGTTCGGATCTTGATGCTAAACGGCGAAATTCTCGGTGCCATGCGACGTAAACCGAAAAAAGGTGAATTTCGGACCAATATCCATGCCGGTGCCCGAGCATATAAGCATGAGGTGACGGAGGAGGAAAAAAAGATTTGCGCCCGGATCAAAGATAAACTGATTCAAAACGGTCTCTATTTTGTTGGAATCGATGTCATCGGCGATAAATTGGTTGAAATCAATTGTGTCAGCCCCGGCGGCATTCCCCGGGTTAACCGGTTAAATGATGTTCGCCTTGAAGCTCATATCATTGATTTTATTGAAAATAATGTAAAGTATTGAAATAGTGAAAAAAGGATAGCAATTATGAAGCAGCGACTTTTACAGAAAACAGCAATCTCTATAATACTTATTTTTTTTGGGATTCTTTTTACTGGTCTGTCTTGGGCTGAAACTAAAAAAGCTCAGTATCTGAAGGTGGGACTGGCCAGTGAACCCAAAACACTGAATATATGGCTGGCCAGTGACAGATGGTCACTCAGGATTCTATCGCAGATATACCAGCCCCTGTATACCCGTAGTCCGGATACCCTCGAGATAATCCCCTGGCTGGCTGCCAAAGCGCCTGAATATAATGAAAATGAGCTCAGCTATACGATTAAACTCAGGAATGCCAAATGGTCGGATGGCACGGATCTGACCGCTGAAGATGTGGCATTTACCGGAAAATTGATTAAAGATTACAAAATTCCCAGACATTCATCCAGATGGCGGTTTATCAAAAAAATTGAGGTTGTGGATAAAAAAACCGTCAAATTTTATCTGGATAAACCCATGGCGATATTCCTGACCCGAACACTGTTTACGCCCATCGTCTCGAAAAGAGAATGGGAAAAAATATACCAGGAAGCAAAAAGTTCTGAAAAACCGTTGGCAAAACTGCTCAACCATAAAATAAAACAGCCGGTCGGAAGTGGGCCTTTTATTTTAAAAGAGTGGAAACAGGGTGCGTATCTGTTTGTAGAAAAGAACAAGCATTTTTTCGGAAATGGCCTAACCATTGCGGACCGGAAGTTGGGGCCGTTTATCGACGGTATTATCTATAAATTTTACGGGACTTCCGATGCTGCGATTCTTTCCCTTAAAAAAGGGAGCATCGATATGTTCTGGTGGGGAATTCAGGCCGGTTATCTGGAGGACCTGAAAGCCCAAAAGGACATCAGGATTTTCTATAATGAAAGAAGCGCCATGTATTACATGGGATTCAATCTCCGAAAACCACCCTTTGACGATGTGAATTTAAGGCGGGCGGTGGCTACGGCGATCGACAAAGATTTTATTATTACAAGGATCCTCCAGGGGCAGGGGATGAAAATGCCATCCATCCTTCCCTCCAGTAACCGATACTGGTACTGTGATACCGGTCCCAAATACGGCGACGGTTTAACCGAGAAAGCGCGGACCATCGAAGCATATAACATCCTAAAAAAGGCCGGTTATACATGGAAAACAGCTCCGGTCGATGATAATGGAAAGGTGGTTAAAGGAAAAGAAATTCGACTTCCCAGTGGTCAACCCATGAAAAAACTGAACATTCTAACCCCCCCTGCCGACTATGATCCCCTTCGGGCCATGAGCGGGTTGATCATTCAGGAGTGGCTCCGGAAGCTGGGCATTCCGGTTTCCGCAAAACCGATGGCCTTTGGATCCCTCATTGAACAGGTTAAAATCCGGAGGGATTTTGATGCGTTTATACTGGCATATGGACGTCTCTCCCTGGATCCAGACTGGATTAGAAATTTCTTTCATTCCCGGTATGACAGAGTCAGGGGGCGTAATATGAGCGGGTATCAAAATCCGGTTTTTGATGACTTGGCAGATCGCAGTGCCCGAACCATGGACCGGGAAAAACGGAAACAAATGGTTTGCGAACTTCAGCGGATCATCAAGCAGGATATTCCTTATCTGCCTCTTTACACCCCCAACATGGTCGAAGGGGTCAGAACGGATCGCTTTTCCGGTTGGGTGGAAACGCTGGAGGGGATCGGCAATATCTGGTCTTTCAGTGAATTAAAACCGAATATAAAATAGGAAAATTTATCCAAAATGGAGCTGTGGAGATACACTGGGCGGCGGTTGATTCAAATTTTTATCATATTTTTTGTGATTCTTACCGTTCTTTTTTTGCTTTTCAGGCTGGCGCCGGGTGATCCTCTGACACGCATGGTCGACCCGGATATGACCCCGGAGGATGCACTCCATCTCATTGCCCAGCTTGGACTGGATCAGCCCATCTGGATTCAGTATCTCTATTATTTGAAGAATTTCTTTCAGGGCAATTTCGGAAATTCGTTTCACTACGGTCAACCGGTTATCGAGATTATATCCGATCGATTGCCCAATACGATTTTGCTGTTTACATCATCGGTGATCCTCTCTGCTTTGGTGGGTATTTTTTTGGGAAAGATTGCGTCCTGGCATAAAGGGAAAAAAACCGACACCCTTATGACCCTGGGAGCCCTCATTACCCACACGGCCTTTCTGCCTTGGATGGCTTTGTTACTCATCTGGGTATTTGCCTACAAATTGGGGTGGTTTCCCATCAATGGAATGATTTCAGAAGATGTCTGGCTCGACCCCACCGCAGGTCTGTGGGATAAAAGCGTGGATGTGGCCCATCATATGGTTCTGCCCTTGGCCACACTTTTTTTGATTCATTTCGGCAGCTATCTGCTTATCATGAGGAGCAGCATGCTGGAAACTTTAAAGGAGGATTATATCCTGACTGCCAGGGCAAAGGGGCTTGCGGAAAAGGTGATTCGAAACCACCATGCAGCACCGAATGCAGCCCTTCCGGTGGTCACCAGCGTGGGGTTGAGTTTGGCGTTTTCCATCAACGGAGGAGCCCTTACCGAAACCGTCTTTTCATGGCCGGGAATCGGCAGAGAGCTGGTTTTTTCGGTCAGTCACAATGACTATCCCCTGGCCCTGGCCTCATTTTTATTAATCGCTCTGGTAGTTTTGTTGTCCAATCTCGTTGTGGATGTTTTGTATGCCTATTTGGATCCGCGCATTCGATATTAAGGTAGAGGTTAAAGGGTTTAAGGTCTAAGCGTCGGTGGTTCAGGGACGCCGGTTTTCAAGGTTGGAATAAACGTAACTATGAAATATTTAAAAAAAACAACTCGGCTCGAACGTTTCAAAGAAGGCTGGTCGATTTACAAAAGGAATCTGCTGGGCAAAATCGGTCTCGCGTTGATCGCATTTTTCATGCTTATGGCCCTTGGCAGCTTTATTCCCCCTTTGATAGATCCCATGTATCATCCCATGACCGGCGTGGACCCGGAAATTTCCTCATCAACCGGGCCGAGCCTGCGGCACTGGTTAGGAACCGATTTTATGGGGCGGGATCTGTTTAGCCAGCTTTTAGCCGGCGCCAGAGTTGCTTTTATGGTCGGCATTACCTCTGCCTTTATCAGTATTTTTCTGGGTACCATTGTGGGAATGACTGCCGGATATATGGGAAAAACCACAGATACGGTGCTGATGCGGCTGGCGGATTTGATCATGGTGATGCCCACACTTTTGGTGGTGTTGATTTTGGCAGCGCTTTTCGGGCAGTTGAACATATGGACCATTGTCCTCATCATTGCCCTGTTCAGGTGGCCGGGTGTATCACGGGTAATCCGTGCGCAAACCCTGTCTTTGAAACAGCGACCGTTCATTGAAGCGGCCAAAGTGGCCGGTGCGTCCAACCTAAGAATTATTTTCAGACACATCATGCCCAATGTTCTGCCGCTTTCTTTTCTCTACATGACATTTCGGGTAACTTCCGCCATCAATATAGAAGCCGCACTCGCATTTTTAGGATTTGGAGATCCCGGAACCGTGAGCTGGGGAATGATGCTTCAGTGGGTCTGGAAGACGGGCCACATGTTCAGAGCGCCATACTGGCTGCTGCCGCCCGGTATCAGTATTTCACTGATCACGCTTTCTTTTTACCTGCTGGGCCGTGCAATGGATGAAGTGCTGGATCCGAGATTGAGGAAAGAGGGAGAGCGTTTTTGAAATGGCCTTGCTTGACGTACAAAATTTAAGTATCGGATACCAAACCGTCGACGGTGAATTGATGGCGGTGGAAAATATTTCATTCTCTATAGAAAAAGGAAAATCCTTGGGTTTTGTGGGGGAGTCGGGATGTGGAAAGACCACCCTGGGTATGGCGTTGATGCGAATTCTCCCACGCAACGGTTATATCCGGTCGGGCCGAATTCTTTTTGACGGCGAGGACTTGCATCGAAAAAGTGATGCCGAGATGAGACGGGTCCGGTGGAATAAAATTGCCATGGTCTTTCAGGCAGCGATGAACGCGCTCAATCCGGTTCAACGGGTTGAGAATCAAATTGAAGAAGCCATACTGACGCATCGTCCGGAACTGCATAAAAACGAAGTGAAGTTACAAGTGGAAGCGTTGTTTGAACGGGTGGGCATTCCCAAAAACCGCTTGAAGGACTACCCGCACCAATACAGCGGCGGGATGAAACAGCGCGCCATTATCGCTATGGCCCTGGCATGCCGGCCCCAGTTGATTATTGCCGATGAGCCGACCACGGCGCTGGATGTTATCGTTCAAGATCAAATTTTACAGGAAATTAAACAGTTGCAGGCGTCGCTGGATATCTCCATGCTATTCATCTCCCATGACATTTCCGTTGTCGCCGATGTCTGCGATGATGTGGGTGTTTTGTACGGCGGTCACCTGGTGGAATATGGAGATCGGGAATCGGTTTTTAATTCTCCCATGCACCCGTATACGAAAATGCTGTTAAACTCTTTTATCACCGTTACCGGAGAAAACGTTTTACCCCCGGAAGCCGGCGGAGAAACACCCAACCTCATAGAGCCGCCGGCGGGTTGTCGGTTTTGTAATCAATGTAATGCTGTGGAAGCCTCTTGTCGGATAGAAGCCATCAAATGGGTTGAAATTACACCCAAACATAAAGTGTTGTGCAACCGTTGCGGATAAACAGGCGATTTTGGTCATTATGAAAAAAGAGAATACCGATGAGATTCTGCGGCTGGATCGGATCAGCAAGACCTATCAGGCGAGACGGTCATTTTTTAAAGGAGGTGGAGAAGCAGTAATCGCCCTCAATCAGATCTCATTTCATATTAAAAAAGGCGAAATATTCGGTCTCATTGGTGAAAGCGGGAGCGGCAAAACAACCACCGGCCGGCTGATCGTCAAACTGGAAAGTCCTGATTCGGGAAATATTTTTTTAAACCAAAAGAAAATTTTAGATTTGCCGGGCAAAGCGATGAAACATTTTAGATCCAAAGTCCAAATGATTTTTCAAGATCCCTATCAATCGCTAAATCCGCAGTTGTCTATTTATGAATCGGTTGTCGAACCGTTGATCATTCATAAAATCGGAACCCGGGCCGGCATGGAAAAACAGGTATGGGAGGCTATGAAATCGGTGCGGCTTTCACCTCCGGAAGACTTTTTACACCGATATCCCCATCAGCTCAGTGGCGGACAGCGTCAACGGGTGGCCATTGCCCGGGCTATGGTATTGAACCCTGAATTTGTGGTTGCCGACGAACCGACGTCCATGCTGGATGCTCCTATCTCTATGCAGATTTTCAACATAATTCTGAATATCCAGGCCAGGAAGAACGTGTCGTTTCTGTTTATCAGCCACAGTCTTGCCGCAGCAAGCTATCTCTGTAATCGCATCGCAGTGATATACCGGGGAAATATTGTTGAGATGGGTGACGGAAAAGATGTCATTCAACATCCGAAGCACCCCTATACCCGGGCACTCATAGATGCATTGCCGAAATTTGCCTACGGCGATGCGGTAAGTCGTTATGGGACGCTTTTGCACCAGGAGCGAGATGAATCGGATCCTTCCGGATGTATCTTTTTTAGCCGGTGCAAGACGGCACGTCCGTCCAGATGCTGTTTCAAGCGGCCTGCGCTGGCAAAAGTCACAAAACAGCAGGAGGTGGCCTGTTTTTATGCTGAAAAGTAAAGGGAGGAGACATTCGGCCTGTTTTGTAAAAAAAAGCTCACAATGACGGAAAAAGAGATAATTTTTCATTAATGCTTGACACCGTAAACACACATTTGTTATATAGAACTATTCCAAAGTCCGCATTGCGGCCTCGGCCAAATCGCCGATATTATTAAAAGAAAGGAGGTGAAAACAGAAAAGTTCAATGTTAGTGCAATCGGAGTTAAACTAAAAAAAAACAAGCTTGTTAAGGAGGAATTTGAAGATGAAGAAATTATTTGTATTTTTTGTGGCACTGGCAATGGTTGGCGCCTTCACAGTGTCTGCAACAGCCGCCGAATGGAATTTCTACGGCAGCGCCCGGATGAGCACGTTCTGGGACAGCTTTGATGCCGGAGACGAAGCCGGAGACGCCGGAGACGATGATGGTCTCACCTGGGCACTTCAGGGAAACAGCCGGGTTGGCGCCCGGGCCAAGGGCGATGTCCTCAGCGGTCGTTTTGAGTACGGCACCGGCGTCAATCTGCGAGTCTTGTGGGGCGCCTGGAAATTGGGTGGCGGCCGACTGCTGATTGGCCAGACCTATAGCCCGGTTAACATTTTTATCAGTAACCAGGTACATGGCGGCGATGCTGACATGCTCGATTTTGGCGGTGTTTACGGCGGCCGGCAGCAAGAGCTTAGCTATAAAGTTGGCGGTTTTGAAGTAGCCCTGGTTAATCCGAACACAGGCCTCGTGGGCGCAACTGGCGATATTGATGTCAGCATTCCGAAAATCGAAGCTGCCTACACGTACAGTGGGGATACCTTCAGCTTGGGCGCTGTTTTTGGTTATCAGACGTTTGATGTAGAAAAGGCCGCTGTACCGGATTACGACGTCTCTTCTTATGTTGTCGGTATCTATGGTGCGTTTAACATCGGACCCGCCTACATCAATGCCAACCTTTATAGCGGCCAGAACACCGGCGATTACGGCCTGTGGCAACAAGGTGCTGCTGGTGCAACCATTAGCGCAGCCGGACAACTTGAAGATACAGATACCATCGGTTTCTTGGGTGTGGTTGGCTTTAAAGCCGGTGACATGACGACATTTGAGCTTGGCTACGGTCAGGTTACCCACAGCTACGACACCGGCGAAGATGATGTCGCCTCTTCCTTCTATATCCAGGCTGTTCTCGTACCGATCAAAGGCGTAAAAATTATTCCGGAAGTCGGTTTTCAGGACTTTGACGTGAACCGTGCCAACCATGATGAAGGTGAAAATACCTACTTTGGTGCCCAATGGCGAATTGATTTCTAAGCAAGTTTCATTTCGCACCATTTAAACTAAAAGCCCGGGGTGATTTTTCATCCCGGGTTTTTTTATTTTTAAACCTTGTAGAAATAAAATAGATCTTAAAATTGAGAAATGAGCAGAGGTTTTGGGTCAGAATCCACTATCGCCATTTAGATTAAGAGAGCAAACATCATTCCGATTCGGATCTACTGCCATGAAGCAGATCAAGAAGCCTGATTCAGTGGAGAAGATCCGGTGAGACCTGCTTACCGGTCATGTTGAAACCGGCGATTCGCCCGTGGATAATAATGCCGTCGCTGCTGTTTCCATCTTCCTATTTCGCATCAAGAACCCGGTAGCCGTCAAATAGTGAAATACGTTTCCAAGGCTTAGGGTTCGCGAAAAAATAACTTCACATTTTAGCATCTTAGCTTCAGCCCATCTTTGGCCGATGCCTCACTCGCAAAATCCTCGAAATAGCTCGCTATTGTTGTGGTTTTGCTCTTTCGGATCA
>SDBV01005610.1_pt1 | contig 17659 bp, 16 predicted proteins | sample 2277081 | NCBI WGS metagenome assembly SDBV01 (sample SAMN10402039, study PRJNA504765) | marine sediment metagenome | isolation source: marine sediment core GS10_PC15, 223 cmbsf | place: Arctic Ocean: Southern Knipovich Ridge | collected 2010 | reverse complement strand
CGTCATCATCACCCACCTCATTCTCATCCCCTGGGTCCTCTGTAATTTCAATGGTTTCAGGAGGAGGAGGCTCCGCCACACCCTGCCTTAAATCGATAGTGCCTGACTTAGTTGTGGTTGTGCTTTTCGCCGTCCTAACATCGCCACTTTTCGCCCGCTCCACTTCTTTGAGCCTTGCATCAAACGCACCGAGCCCGTTACACAGTTGTAATTCCATAGATTTCATACTAGTTGATATTTGCTCACTTATGCCTGAAAGGTCTGAACTTTCTTGACTACCTCTCGCCTTTTCGGGATTTTCATCTTTTCCTCCTGACACTTTAGATTCACTCTGAACATTTGGTGGAATTTCGCTAATTGTGTCATGAAAGGGCTCACCACAAAATCGTTGGGCTAACTCACCCCTACCTCTTGCTTGTGTGGCCTTCCTCAATCCAGTCAATATGAGCTTCTCAGTCTTGGGGATAATTCCCTTTGCTTGGGCCTTCTTCTACTCGTTCTTGACTGTAGTTCCTCCAATATTGGCATCAACCATCATATTGACTATGGAGCGTTCGCCAGCCATCATCATCCTGAGAGCCATAGCACGTTCATTCGTTCGTGTTGACGAAAGAGGTCAAATTCGCCACCTCTGTGCGCCATCACCACCTAGTACCTCAGCAAGTTACTATTTGGTTGCAGCTCGACTATCAATCCATCACTCCATCCATTTTTAGCTTTCATTAGCCTAGAAACCTGTTTGACGAGCTCAGACTCACGAATAGAATCTATTAACTTACCTATACCATCAACAGTCTCTTCGCCAACACTGAACTGTATGTTGGCATTCTCTTTGATATTCCGAACCCAATCTGCCTTTTCTCCAAGCTCAGACAATATGTAATACTTCCCTCCATGATGGACGAACCAGATCTCAATCCGATGTGTCCGGCCTGATTTTCTACCTGTAGTGTTAAGATACAAAAACTCGGGTTCTGATAATTAGACATCACCCTGTATACTTTAGATCTAGTATTCTCTTCAGCCTCTCAGCCCTAATCTTACCAAGGCCTTCTACCTTTACCATTTCATCGCTATCAGCGTGAAAGACCTCTCTAACAGTATTGAAGTGGTCAAGCAAGCGTCTTGCTGTCTCATCGCCAATATTGGGTAGGCTAGCAACGGCGTAGATTTGGCGGTCGTTGTCGCTCATCAGTCTCGGCTTATGCTGAATAATGATCTTCTCGGTCTTAGGTCTTTGAAGCCTTCTGGCTAAGGTGAAGAGTAGATGAACCGTATGTAATGGGGACGGGGTTGGCACGACAGCGATACCGAAGTCTAGCTGTAGCTTCAGTAAGGCACCCCAAAAAACTCTCGGATTGCGACGCTGATCGAGTTCAAACTCTATGTCGCCTTCAAGTAATAGAATAGGCTGGGAGTAATACTCTTTTAGAGCCTGGGCTTGTTTGAAAAGCCTACCGCTAAAAACAGAGCTCATGAAATCACCAGTGGTCTTTCTCTCTATAGCGCAATCTGACGTAATAACGTAATCACCAGTTGTCAGCATCTTTCTTTGAACCCTTAATCCCGAGGCTCGCAGTGCGGTTACGATATATTTTGGTTCACGAGTATCAACCACTATTCTCAATTTCTGGTTCAAAGGCTTTGAATCTGTTTGTACCTAGAACAACTGGTGGTATGGTCATTCACCATACCCACTGACTGAATGATTGCGTAACATATGGTAGAGCCTATAAAGGTGAAACCTCTCTTCTTGAGATCTATAGTTATTTTATCAGATAACGGACTGGTAGACGGTATTTGTGACATTGACTTGTATCTGTGATTGATTGGTTTACGGTCTATGAAACCCCACAGATACCTATCGAATGATTCAAATTCTTTCTTTAATTCTAAGATCCTCCTAGCATTGTTGATAGTTGATCTAATCTTGGCTTGGTTTCTTATGATTCTCCGATTTTGAAGCAGGCGCCTAACCTTACTCTCTTTATACTTTGAAACTTTTGCAATATCAAATCCGTCAAATGCCTTCCGATAGCCTTCTCTTCTCTTAAGAATGGTTGACCACGAGAGACCGGCCTGAGCTCCATCAAGGCAGAGGATCTCAAAGAGCTTGTTATCATCATGAACAGGCACTCCCCATTCTTTATCGTGATACTCAATCATCTCAGTACTACTATCGGACCACTCACATCCACCCACATTAGAAACAGCAATTTGGGAACCTTTTCTACCTTAGCTTTTATGATAAATCAATTGGACAATTGCATTACCTCCCTTGCTACTATTTCGGCCTCGCTTGAACTTGATTCATTCTGACCTAACTGTTGCTGAAAGGCAGATTTCCCAAAATACTACCAGCTTGTTTCAAAGTTCTCCATCGACCATTGGATTTTTTGATTTTATGACTGCTAGCTCGCCTTTCATAGATTTAGCGCCAGAGCCTGATTTATTACAATAGCAGATTGGATTGAGGGTCTAATGGACTGAGAGCGCCCAAGTCGCTTAAATGTATGACTCGATGGTTATGATGATCCTAACCATATCAACATATTCAGCTCCATACTTTCCTCAGCGACTCAATGTTGTTCCACGAGGCGGTTGGTGTGTGTCCTAGTTGCGGATGTGTAGTTATGCAACAGGCCTCACGAAAAACAATGGAGGTCGGCTAATGGTCAATAAAGCCATAATCCCAATAATAGTCGCAATACCAATAGTTCTGATCGGCGCATATTTTATACTCCCCCAATTCGGTTCTAATCAACCGACCGTAGAACAAGGTCCGATCAACGACTTGCCTGAGCTTCTACGTATTCTGGTCGCCAATGAAGTCCCTCTGGAAATGAGGGAGGGTGGTGCCGTGGTTAGGGAGATGGAGCAATCTTTCTTTTCGGTAAATGCTCAAGTGATTAAGATCTACGATGAAGATGTTCAGATTTTTGAATATCCCAGCCTTAGTGCAGCTGAAAATGATGTCAGCTTGGTTACTCCAGATGGCCAGTTTCAAACCGTCCAAGTCCTGTGGGTAGGGACAGTACACTTCTATCATGCCGACCGGCTAATAGTAGTTTATGTTGGGGACAACAACGACATCATTGCGACTCTTGAAGATCTTTTAGATCCGCAATTTGCAGGTGGCTAACCTCATGTTAGCTTAGTCTCTTACTCCCAGAAAAGACGGTTCCTCGAGCCAGTCTTATCTGACTCACAGAAGATTGCAAACTCAGAAATAGTGTCTTCCTGATGTTCGATTCGGTATGACGATATCGCCGATAAGATGAAGTAAGATTTCTTGAGAAAAATCGTTTCGATAGCATCTTGGTTTCTACGAAAGTGAGGTAGAGATTCAAGTCCCTCTAGAGCTGATAATCATGACAGAATCGAAAGGTAGTATATATTGAACCGATTCTCTGGAGGGTTACGGTGAGTGGCCAGGAGCTCAACCGGCTATTACTTAACCGCAACAATAAGGTAATACGTAATTAGAAAGACGAGAGAACGGCGCTGGGCGTCATTCGTCGTATAGAGTAATACGTAATCCTTCTAATTTGGAGCCAAGTTGCACAGAATATTCGGGGCCTACTTGGAGTTCCATTAGCTATTAATGGCAACATCCTTTCCGAAAAAAACCGGGTCGGGGAGCTGGCCAGAGAATTCAGTAGTACTTATTCCGATAAGGACTTCTCCGTTAGCGAAACATCTTTCTCTCTAGAGGAAATGTCTTCCGGCGAGAGTAATACCAAAAGCTCCTCATTCCCATATTGATGATACTTGTCTCTCAGCTCAGATATCAGATCAGGATAATGCGATTCTTCATCAATTTGGTCTATTTGTCTTGTTACCTCCGAAATCCGGGTTCGGATCTCATCCCGTCTCTTGATCCCAGCCCTGAGGTCAGGAATGTCCTTGTCTAGTGCTTCCCTTATCACCTCCCCTGCGTTACTTAAGGTCTTCAGAAAATCAACCTGGTCCGGTTTAAGTTTGACCGAATATGTTACGAGCTTCACGCCGTGCTTTGTGGGCCTGGCCATTGCCTCGCTACCAGCATTGAGTATGACCTGATTTATTCTTTTCACTGGTACAACTAGATAGAGAGTGTTCTCAGTCAGGGGGATTGCTTTGTGTTAGTGGCCACGAATAATGCGAAACCGGTGGTAGCGCCTCCATAGGTAGCGTGTAGCCTAACCTTGAATCCATAGCGCTCAAGGATTAGAGTCACAACTCTCGTATTTCTGAGAATCGCAGGTCCCAGTTTGTTTCTCAAGATTGTAATAGGTAACTGCAGCCGTATCAGTTTGAGGATTGATTCCAGTCTGCCTGAAATGCTTCGCGCTAGAGAAAGGATCGTCAGCACCCGTTGGGAATTGGGAGTGTTGATGTCTAAAATGAGCTTCCCACCCTCACGTAATATCCTCGCAGATTCGTCTATCACCATTTCAGCATTTGGCAAGTGGACAAGGGTCTGGATGCAGATCACTCCATCGAAGGAGTCCTCTTTGAAAGGGAGATTCTCGGCATCACAGTGGATTAATTGTAATGCTGAGATACCTTCCTTATCGACATATTTTCGCAGCATTTCACGGGAGATATCAACTCCAACGAGAGGATCATTTCGATGCTTGGCAAGTAGAGAAGATATGCGACCATCGCCGCAGCCCACTTCTAGGATCGGTCCGTCAGTAGACGCACATATTTCTAAGACATCTTTTTTCTCTTTTCGGTAAAGAGGCAGAAGAGGAAAAAGCGGATTTTTGTGGGGTTTCATACCTTCAGGGTTCCACCACTTTGCGACGGTGCCATCTCTCTGAAAATAACGCTTCATGTTGGAGGCGTCTTTACTTCCGATCAGGATCGAAGTCCTGATCTGATCGGCCTCAGAGGGTTTCAACTTAGGCACCTGGGAAAGATAGAAGGGTCTTCTGGGTAATAGTAGTCAAGGTTATCTTTCACATCAAGTAAAGGATTTAATTCTTTCAAGTGAGTTTACTTCCATCTACCAGATTCAGGTATTTGAAAGGCTCGTACTTATTAGAAAGTCATCGGACGAACTTAATGATGGACCTAAAGACGCGGGATTATCGGCCGATATCGGACTATGGCATAATCGGCGATACCCACTCATGTGCTCTGATCGCGAGCGACGCATCGATCGATTGGTGCTGTCTCCCAGATTTTGATTCGGGGAGCGTTTTTGCAGCTTTGCTAGATAAGAATCGAGGAGGGAGGTTTCAGATAGCTCCTGTATCATCGTATCGATCATCGCACGAATATCTCAAGGACACAAACATTCTGAGAACCCTGTTTAAGACCGCGAGCGGAACAACTGAAGTGATCGACTTCATGCCAAGCTACTTGGAGGAAGGAGATCATGTCGAGATATTAGAGATCCATCGTCAGGTTAACTGTATCGAAGGATCTGAATCAATTGGGATACATTTTGATCCAAAACTGGACTATGCACGTTCTGAGACAGCGATCTCAATCTCCGAGAATGGTTGTAGCGTCTCTGATCACAAACATGCTCTTGCATTATCAACCAATATTCCGCTCCATAAAGAGAGAGTAATTCAAGGCGAGGTATCACTTTCTGAGGGTGAGTCGGTATCTCTGATTCTCGCCTATGGGGAGGCCGAACCAAGAAGCCCTGCAGAGTATTCATCAGGCAAGAAGCTAAGTTTAACGAAGGAATTTTGGTACGAATGGGTTAGAAAGACATACTACACGGGTCGCTGGCGAGATCAAGTTGTAAGATCGAGTCTCCTCCTGAAGCTACTAATTTATCACAAGACTGGAGCAATGATAGCAGCTCCGACGACCTCGCTACCAGAAACAATTGGTGGTTCTCGGAATTGGGACTATCGGTTCAGCTGGCTAAGAGACTCTGCGTTTACACTGTGGGCTTTTCGGATTCTAGGACACAAGTCTGATGCTGATGCATACTTCAATTGGCTAATGAGAGCAGGATATTCCGATTACGGATCAGAGATGCTGCTCATGTACGGCATAACTGGTGGCCAAGGGTTACCAGAGAAGGAGCTTAGTCATCTTGAAGGATACAAGGGATCCCGACCTGTAAGAATAGGGAATGGAGCATTTGACCAATTTCAATTAGATGTTTACGGCCCGGTTCTCGACTCGATCTATTTCTATCACACTCATGGCGAAAAGCTTACTTCTGATAGATGGAAGATTGTACGCGATCTTGTCGATTTCGTTGACAGCAACTGGACCAGGCCGGATAATAGCATCTGGGAGATGAGAGGGGAACCAAAGCATTACGTGTACTCTAAGGTAATGTCGTGGGTGGCCCTTGACAGAGGAGTCCACCTTGCAGAGGAGATGGGTGTTCCAAATTCCTCCGCGAAATGGAAGCAAACGAGAGATGCTGTACGAAATGAGATCCTACTCAAAGGGTGGAATGAGGACAAGCAGGCCTTCGTTCAATACTATGGAGCTGCGGTTATGGACGCCTCGATTCTAGTAATGCCGCTGGTCAAGTTCCTTCCCGCTAGTGACGAAAGATTTGTTTCGACAGTAAAAGCTATTCGAGAAGAACTCAGTGCTTCTTCGGGCGACCATCTCATCTACCGGTACAAAGCTGATGATGGGTTGCCAGGTAAAGAGGGTGCCTTTGCGCTCTGCAGCTTCTGGCTTGTCGATGCCCTCACTCTGTCGGGCAGGATCAACGAAGCCCACAGGATCTTCGAGAAGCTACTCGCTCATGCCAACGATCTAGGACTCTTCTCGGAACAAATCGACGAGGAGACCGGGGAGATGCTAGGCAACTTTCCACAGGCCTTCACCCACATGGTCCTAATTAGCTCGGCGATCAATCTAAGTAGGGCTTTAGATTCTAAACGTTGAATTTACATGTCGAAGGCGCTGATGTCATTTCGAAGCACCACTCCCTGTCACACATCTCAGGGAGGCAACAATTGGTGCTAGAGACTCGTAGAGGTTTCGGCAAAAGGACAGAATACCCGGTAGATTGGAGAGTTAAGTGACCCCAGATTTTCTAATTTACTCCGACAACCATCAGAGATATAGATATGTTGCCCGGCAATCAGCTCTTTGGCAGAGATATTTGTTGAAGGACTCTCCAAATCATATGGAGATGTGGTCGCTCTGGATGACGTATCGTTTAGATGTGAGTCCGGAGAGGTATTTGGTCTCCTGGGTCCAAATGGAGCCGGGAAGAGCACTTTACTGAAGATCGTCGTAGGCCTGCTAAAACCGACAAGTGGAATTGTCAGACTAGGTGAGCATGACATTGCTCAGAGTCCGGAAGCAGCAAAACAAATTGTCGGTTACTTACCCGAAAACCCGTCTCTCTACACAGGCCTAACAGTTCAGGAATTTCTCCAATTTGTAGGAAAAATTAGAGGAGTAGATGATACTTCTCTTGCTAACAAAGTCGATGAATCACTAAGGACTTTCAGTCTTGTCGAGAAAACCGACTCACTGATAGGTAGCCTATCCAAAGGAATGAAGCAGAAGGTCGCACTGATCGCATCGACAATACATGATCCGTCGGTTTTGGTGTTGGATGAGCCACTGACGGCGCTCGATCCCCGGACGCAGCGACTGGTCAAGGATTGGATAGGATCACAAGCTGGGAGAGGAGTAACAACACTCCTTTCCACCCATCTAATGGAAATAGCTCAATCCTATTGTACGCGATTAGCTATTATTGACAAAGGGAAAATCGTAGCTAGTGGAGGTATGGATACACTCAGGGAGAAAGCAGCTGCAGGGAGTGAAGCAAATCTGGACGAGATCTTTCTGCGACTTACGGACGATTCAGGCGATGCCTAATGGCTCGTGTATCTAGCTGGACGGTAATCCCTGTGCTGATTCGGTACTGGATCAAAGGACGGTTCACCAAAGCTGCTCTCATAAGTATACTCATTGCAGAAATTTTCTTCGTCTCCTTTATCCTATTTGCAAGCGAAACATTTCTCTCCTTTTCGGGAAGGTTTAGAATTGGCACAGAACTTACTGTGATAACTTGGAGTTTCATCCTCAGTTTCTATCTCATTGGCCTGATACAGAGTGGTTTCAACGGGAGTGGTCTCCCGGTCAGCGGTGGAGATGTAGATTATGTTTTTACTTCACCCGTCAAATCCAGAGATGTATTCGTTGCAAAGGTTCTGATGAATTCCCTCACGATCGTACTTTTTGCATTCCCGCCTATGTTTGCTCTCTATCTTAGGATTTCAAGATTCTACGAGACATCTGTGGTAATCGCGGCTATAGCAGGTCTCGTAACTTTGGTCTATTTCCTAATGGGGCTTTTTCTCTCTGCTGACGTTACACTTTCGTTAGGAAAGATCGGACGAAGAGCCTCTCTTCTGAAGAGCGTTTTCATTATATTTGTGCTCTTGGTTACTCTGATCCCGTTTCTATCAATAGTGAATGGGATGCCAGCGATAGTAGCGAGCCTGATTAGATTCCTTCCAAATGGATTGGCGGCAGCAACAAGCATAGGACTAGTCTCGGGGGCAGCAAGCGGGGAAACCTTGTTCTTTAACTTTATACTTCTGCTCACTTGGTTAGGAGGACTTGCGATCCTTGGAGTTCGTCTATCTAATACACACTTCTATGAGCTAGTACAAATTCGACAGCCAAGGAGGATGGGTAAAAAGCCGGTCCAGACCAGCTCCAATTCAGAGTTGAATCCCGTCGGGAGGTCTATCTGGTCAGTTATCGGAACGAAGGAGAGAATCATAATCAAGAGGACCAAAGAACTAAGAGCTTTGTTGATGAACGCTCTCTTCCTATCAGGTTTCATGATAATCTATTCCCTTTCCGGCTCGTTTCAATCATCCCCGATTTCATTTCTGTTCATCTTGTTTATCCTCGGGTCCTTTGGATCCGGAAATGGTATGAGGTGGATTGAGAAGGAAAGATTGTGGATTCTCAAAACTACTACAATAAGCATGAAAAGGTACGTTAAACGGATTTTCCGGGCACGGGTATATCCTCTTCTTCTCTCTCTCACGCCCATTATCATTGTCATCGGGATATTCTTCGTTGCTACCCAGCCAATCCAAATCTCGTCGCAAATGAGCCTAGTTCTGGTGTTCCCTGCGGCGCTCCAGATTCCTGCTCTAATGATGGGAGGAAGCATGTATTACGCGGCCAAATATGGGCAAAGCACGACTGACGATATACTCGAGACTCAGACTCAAGAGCTGGTCGACATCAAGCGGTTCATTTATCAGGCTATAATCAATCTTGCCCTGATCTCACCTATAATGCTACTAGTCACAGTGTCTGAGAGGGTGGCCTTATTCTTTGGAGGCGCTTCAACAATTCCGCTCTTTCTAATGTTGTTTCTGTCCCTTGTTTATACCTACATCATTTTGAACATCATCCTTGACAAGGCCGGAAAAACCATTGCCATAAGGGAGGACCTATAGCCTTTTCGGCCCGGTTATACAAATCCCAGTACCGGGACCCAACCTGAATCTGATCGTCAGCCTCCCTTTCGGGTGGGCAATGTTATGCCATCACGCAGAATTCTGCAACGAAATCTCGACGCGGGAGTTCGCGAAATTCGTGAAGGAAGAGAGCGAACGATCTTTCTTGCCTTCATTCCATTCCTCTATTAGATTCAGGTAGAAATCCCACTCCTTATCATGCTCGTTATACATAGAAGACATTTGCATCTCCAAGTTTTTTGGAAGTCTCCAATCGACTGGGCATACTTTCTTCACGATCTGGACGAATCTACCTCGGCGGACTTCAAAAGGATACGTTCTACATATTCCTGGCTTGAAGGGTTGGATACTACAACGGAATTGTCCTGCTTCTCTCTTAAGAAAGTTACAGGTCCCTTTATCATCCTTTAAGGCCAAATCATACAGCCCATCATCCACCCTTACGGCCGAGTCTTCATCTTCAGGCTGATATAATTGTATGAAGGATTCGGGAGGGACTTTCAGGTTTGTCGAGATTCTATGAATGTCGTGGGAATTGACATATACAACAAAATCCATGCAGCAATTCGTATGGCAGCCGATACAGGGTGCCCGATTTGAGAAATTATGTAATTGTGCCATTGGTAGCGGACAATGACGATCGCTTAAAAGAATGCATTCAAATCTGATCCCTCAAGCGCCTTTCTGGAGCACGACAATGCTGCTATGGTTGAGGAGCTTGGAATCGTGCTGAATGACCTTTAGACCGTTTTGATATGCGAATGATTCCATCATGTTTGGATTCATTCGAGAGAATGAAGGATTAAGCCTAGCCCGGATCCGTTTCTTGTTGGAGTAGTGTATTACACCAATTGCGCCTTGCCTTAGAACTCTCTTTATGTGCGTCATGTATACCTGAATTCCCTCTGGCTCTATATGGACAAATGTTCCGAAAGTGAATAAGAAATCAATCGACTCGGTAGGAATTCCATCCAACTCGTAGCCTGTTGTGTTGTAGAAATGGAATCTTGACGCCGATCCGTCGAACCGATCTCTTAGGTAGGCAAAGAATTCAGGGTTAAGCTCTACGACAGTTGTTTCCTTCACATTCAAGAAGTACTTTGTCCATCTCCCACCACCGGAACCGATTTCCAGAACCACACTGTTAGGCCTTGCATAAGGCTCAATGTACGTTTCGACGACTTGAGCGAGCGTTTCCGAGGCGATACTTAAGGGGTTAATTCGTTGAAAAAACATAGTTTTGGAATCCGGGATCCCCCACTGATCTCCAAAGTATTTTTGTCTTGATTCATACCCAAGAACGCTCTTGAGACCTTTTGACCACCTCCTATTCCACTTCAACGTTGGCAAGGATCAATCCATCTACGTCATACAAACGTCGGATCAGATTATATGTATTTCTTGATCCACCAAGAACAAAGAGATGTTCTGTCTGAATTACTAAAATATAGATATGAACAAGGGAGAGGTACGCACTATTTTCTCAAAGCGCTAAGTCAATAATGCCTTTGAATTTCTACAAAGTTTGAAGGTCGGACCATTCCGATGAGTAAGGCGAAAGCATTTATCCTCCGGGAAAGAAGATTTATTGAAGTGGACAGAAGAGTCAATAAGATTCTAGAGAGTCGGCCTACCCTTGAAGGGGCTGGAGTTAGACTAAAAAGAGCCTTCGGGCATCCTGAGGTCCCACAACTCGATCCTTTCCTTCTCTTGGACGACTTCAGATCTAACAACCCTAGCGATTACTTGGCTGGATTCCCATGGCATCCACATAGAGGGATTGAGACGGTCACGTACATCATAGAGGGAGTGGTGGAACATGGAGATAGCATGGGAAACACGGGGAAGATACACTCAGGAGATATCCAGTGGATGACGGCAGGGAGCGGAATCATACACCAAGAAATGCCCAAGCAAATTGACGGTACGATGCAGGGTTTTCAGTTGTGGGTAAACCTCCCTTCGGCAAAGAAAATGATCCAACCGCGTTATAGAGATGTCACCGAGCGAATGATTCCTGAAGTTAAAGTTTCTAAAGGTGTGATGGTGAAAGTGATTGCTGGAACCCTCGACGGTTTGGAAGGCCCAACTAAGGATCTAATTGTAGATAGCGAGTATCTGGATGTGAAGATGGATCCTAGAACGGAATTCGTCCATTCCACTAAGAAGGGCTATAAGGTATTCGCCTATATTTTTGAGGGAAAGGGATTCTTCACTCCAGGGAAAGAGACTGGGAAGCAGAATGTTATTCTGTTCGAAGACGGAGAGAAGGTCAAGATAAGATCAGGTGAGGAAGGAATGAGATTTCTTCTAATATCAGGAAAGCCGATCGGAGAGCCAGTTTCCTGGCACGGCCCGATCGTAATGAATCGACAGAGCGAGCTTATTCAAGCGTACCAAGAGATGGAAGAAGGAACCTTCCTCAGGGCACGGAAGAATGTCGATGACGAGTAGCAGATTATGTTACATTTTTGGAGGCAGGCTTAAATAGATTGTAAAAGGCAAATAGTTTACTGCAAATAGTCTTATAGATCCGGGGGAGTAAAAACTCTCTGACTACGACATTGCGGTAGTAGAGAGAAAATGGAAAACTTTAGAGAATTTAAATTAGCGCCCAAAATCCAAAATGGGATAGCTTCAGCCGGATACCTAAAGCCGACTCTGGTTCAGGAGCGAACAATCGGTCGTCTCATTGATGGCGCAGATGTGATAGGTCAGGCAAAAACGGGAACAGGAAAAACCGCGGCGTACGGTTTACCGCTTCTGCAATCGATCAATATAGAGAACCGAGAAGTGCAAGCGTTAGTACTTTCTCCGACTCGGGAGCTCGCTATGCAGATTACGGCCGAGATTAAGCGTCTCGGTAAATACATTGGTGCGCGAGTATTGACTATCTATGGAGGCCAATCGATACACACTCAATTAGCAGCACTGAACCGTGGGGTGCATATTGTTGTCGGTACTCCTGGAAGGGTCATTGATCATCTCAAGCGGGGGACTCTTGATCTGGGATGGGTCAAATATGTAATCTTTGATGAAGCTGACACGATGCTTGAGATGGGCTTTATCGATGATGTTGAGTTCATTTTAGAACGCACACCGACGAAGAAGCAACTTGGCCTATTCTCAGCTACGATGCCACAGCGGATACTCGATTTGTCAAAGAAATACATGAAGAACCCGGAGAAAATTCTCGTAGACTCTGATGAACCCTCAGTTGATACGTTAAACCAATACTATACATGTTCAGAGCGAGAAGGTAAGCTCTCCCTCGTATTGGAACTACTAGCTAAGGACAAACCTAGGAGCTCAATGATATTCTGCAAAACAAAACGTGAAACACACCAACTTGCCAAAGATCTTATTCGTCGCAACATGAACGCGGTCGCACTCCATGGAGATTTGAGCCAACGACAAAGGGATCATTCCATGAATCTTTTTAGATCAAGTCGAGTAGATATCTTAGTCGCAACTGATGTTGCTAGTAGGGGAATAGATGTACGTCAAGTGGATTGTGTAATCAACTATCAGGTACCACATGATCCTCTACTATATTTCCACCGTGTGGGACGAACTGCGAGAGCAGGAGATGCCGGGAAGTCCTATATTTTAGTTTCATCGGCGGAGCAGGGCGATTTCAGCAGAATTCGGAATCTCACAAAAGCAAAAATCAAGCCGCTTAGAACCGATGATGAGCAGAAGATTCAGGCCTCGTCTTATCGGCGCCAAGAAATTAGGAATTCTCCGAGATCAAGATCAGGATCATCATCACGTTATTCTAGAAGTAGAGGTGGGAGAAGAGAGAGAGGAGGAGGAGGAGGAGGAGGATTTAGGAGGCCATCTCGATGAGATGTAATAACTGTAACGCGATAGCAAAGGTTGAATGTTGTGAATGTCATGTCCATGTTTGCAGACTCCATCACACAATGATGTTTGACGAAAAGACTAGATCGTTTTCTGAGCTTTGCGGGGCCTGTTACGCGCAGAAGAGGGCCGTATTTTGGGTAAAAGAAAAGTACTGAATGAAGCAAATCTGAGTGAGCTCGTCCTACCTGAGGATGGTCAGTTCCTCGGAAGAGTCCGTAAACTAAGTGGTGGGGACAGAGTAATAGTCCAATGTACGGACGGTGAAACCAGGCTCTGTAGGATTAGGGGTAAGATGAAAAGACGGATGTGGATCCGAGAGAATGATGTCGTCTTGATTTCACCGTGGGATTTCAATACCAAAAAGGCGGATATTGTCTGGCGTTACATTAGAGCTCACGTCGAATGGCTCGTCACAAACGACTATCTCCCCGACGCATTGAAAGCGTGACGCTTCTACGCATTATTCACTTACTCCCTGAGCCGATCCCCGGTCTTCTCCCATCAAGAACTGATCTGCCTCTTTAGGCCCATGCATACCTCATCTGTAGTGAACTAGACGAGATCTATGACTTGTATTGCTTTAGGATAGGATAAACAAGCGACAACGCCCAGCTCAATTTCTTCAGTTAGGGCAGAGAGAGTAATTGGCTTATTCCCCCCCCCCTACGAAGATGTTCTCTAGACTGCCTGGTCATAACGCCGCTTCTAGCTACCCGAATGATTCTTGATATTCTTGGATAATTCCTGATCCGGTGCACATTTCCCTCCGTCTATGCATTCTCCATTCTCCTACGTCGGGTAGACTTTCCTTTTGGAGAAGGTTTGGAGGACAGCAATCTCTTTAGTCGATCTGACAACCTATCGTACACAGTTGGGAGGTCCCAACCGGACTCCGTGTAGGAGCGAATCCTCCCCAGAGTGACTAGTTTTATCTTCACCTCATATCTTCTCCTACCGCCGGTGTCTTTTGTTTTGATCATGGCGACAGCCTCCTGGAGATCCGGGATGACTCGTTTGACCTTTCCGATTACCTCCTTGAATTTCCGCTTGGATGCTTCCGCCTCTAGTGCATCATCAGGAAGTCCAATTATGTTTAATGGAATGTTATCGGTCTTTTCAGCCTCCGCCACTAGCTTGATGATATCACGAAACGTGATTATCCCCTGAAGCTCCCCTGCGAGTGTTACTAAGGAATATGTAGAGTCCGAACTAATGATATCACTTACGATTCGAGAGAGAGGATCCTCGATGTCAGACTTGACCGTATATCTATTCAGAAGTCTGTCAACTGGATAGTCAAATCTCCGAGCACTTTCTGCGCCAAGGGCTCCGCCCCGTCTTGAGCCCAATCTCCTCCCAGATTTCACGCTGCTCGATGGGAGCAAAGCATTCACCAAGTGGCTCGTTGTCAGAATCCCATAGATCCTCCCATCTTCCAAGACGGGAAGATGATCGATCCTTTTTCTTTGTATCAATCTCCTCGCGGTCGTTGAAAGTGTGTCCCGGCGGATTGTAACGGGATCTTTTGTCATCAAGCTTTGGGCTTTCAGTTTAGAGGCCTGGATTGATTTACCCACTCTCTCCATAACTGAGGCTGCAGTGACTTGGCCGATCACTTTATCCTTTTGGACTATCGGAAGTGATCTCAATCGATATTCGGCCATCACTTTTACTGCTCTTCCTAAAGTTGTTGCAGGGCCTATCCTTGGAAGGTGATTAATGAGCGATGAAGACTTTCTAGTCTCAATATTTCTAACCGAAAGCAAATCCCTTGTGGTAATCACGCCCACCTTTTTTTGTTCTTCAATAAACACTTCGTACGAATTCTTCAAACGAAGCAGTCCTATAATTTCGGAAATGGTCGAGTTTGGGTGTGACAAGACTGGTTCTTTGATGAACTCACTTACCTGTAATTTTCTCAGATCAGAAAGCGTAATACTCGTTACTCATCACACTCCTACCTAATCTACGGCAACTCTCACTTGGGTATATCCTTTTTTGCTTGCCGTCCGTTTTTGCCTAGCGGAGAATTGCAGAAGTGATTTGGTGATTGCATCATTACTTAATTATGAGCAAATCCTTGAGAAGAGGAGTGAATGAATCCACTAGATGTCATAAAATACTCGTTCTCAGCTATCACTGAAAAGAAGTTACGATCATCTCTAACTATCCTAATGGTAGCCATAGGAATCGCTTTGATAACATCACTCAACGGATTAAGTGGTGGATTTAATGGCTTTCTTTCGAACCAGTTCAACACTCTTGCACCAAATGTCCTCACAGTTACACCAGTTAATCCACTGGCAGGGATAGGGGGAGGGGGGCCTCCGATTGGAGGAGACGAGCCTCCGAAGGTTACTTTGACCAGATTTGTTGTAGATTCAATTAGGCCAATAGAAGGTGTTCAGGATGTAATTCCCAGCTTTAGGGGCGGCGTACAAATAGTGTCTGGAGGGAAAGTACAATCAACGCAGATGTTGGGCATGGATACTACCAAATTACCCGTGATTATTCCAACCCTTGAATTGGAGGCAGGAGAGCTGATTTCTCCCAGTGATCCGACCGGAGTAGGTCTAGGATTCAATGTCGCGCACCCCCAAGGTGAGGATGCTCCATTCGCGAGCGTAGGAAGTCTAATCAGCGCCGAATATCAGCGCTTCGATGACCTAAAACAAGAGTTTGTTACCGATAGGAAAAGTTTCATTGTAAGGGGCATCATGGCAGAAACTGGGAATCCTCAATACGACAACGCTATTGTAGTCTCTCTATCGATTTCAGATTCATTCCTTAAGAAATCCTCGAAGTTTGATAGCATCCTTGTAGTCACTACTGATGCCGATCTCAACGTTTCTGTGGAAGAACAGATTAGAAGCATATACGGAGAAGATATCGGGGTCGTCTCCCCCGCTCTTCTTCAGGAGACCATAAACAATGTGTTGAGCGGCTTTAATGCTTTCTTCTCTGCAATAGGAGGGGTTTCAATTCTAGTCGGAGGAGTAGGAATCGTAACCACTCTCTATACTGCGGTTATGGAGAGAACTAGAGAAATTGGCACATTGAAGGCAATCGGCGCTAAAAGCAGGACAATACTCTTTATGTTTCTCACGGAGTCATTCATTATCGGGGTAATTGGTAGCGCAACTGGATTGTTGGTTGGAGGGGTGTTGGCGTCATTCCTACTGCCGATTCTCGCGGGGCTCGGTGGTGGAGGAGGGAATGTTCCACAAATAACTCCCGTCTTCATACCTGAGACTATTGGGACAGTTTTTCTGGTAGGGGTACTAGTCAGTACCATCGCTGGACTATATCCAGCTTGGCGAGCAGCTCGGCTTCTTCCTATCGTAGCGCTTAGAAAAGAGTGACCATACCTATCGTTTGTTTGAGAGCGGGCCCGGAGGGACTCGGAGCGTTATTGGTTGTATGAATTGACTCAAAGAATTGGATTTCCTTTTGAGTCAAGGCGTCGCCTACCCAAATAATATCTTATCCGATGACGGGCCTAGCTTCCTGAAGTTAAGCGCTTTGCCACGGTTTTGATAGTGGAATATTCAGGTCTATTCCTTGCCGAGTGAAAACCTGTATGAACCCCTGGGGTGATGGGAACAGATAGATTGTAAGGCTCTCTCCCGGCAAAAGGTGGATATCATGAATGACCGTGAGTCCAATAACCTCTCCGAGAAAGTTTTTGGTCTGAGCTATCACACTAAAATTTTGTTGGAAGTATTTGTCATTATTGGCTAAATTGATGTCGAGTCGCCTCTGCCCATCTATGATTGTTATTAGCCCGCTTACTGTAATGCACTTTGTCAGTCTACATGGTTCAACCACTTGGATGTTGACCTGGTTTGCCCAGAAGCCTCCTCCTAACGCGCGAGACCGATCACCGTTGACGGTGCCAATGATCTTCCACTCTCCTGCTGGAGGAGTAAATGAATAAATGAATGTAGAACCGCTAAATGTGATAGTATCAATCCTATTGTCTTCTGTCAGGATCAGGTTTGAATCCATTGGCAGAAGATGAATCCTTACTTCCACGTCCGTGACTTCAATTTGAGTTCCAAGTGGATCAGGCCCATCGGTGAATACTCCCCAGAGAATAATTTCCTCTCCAATTCTAAGAAAATCGACGTTAGTTGAAACCGTGAATAAGAGACCGCCAGAGCCACGGTGACCTGGCGTAAGTATGGCTATATTGTCATCTCCGCCGTCACTAACATCCTCTGCAGCATCCTCTGCATCATCCTCTGCATCATCCTCTGCATCATCCTCTGCATCATCCTCTGCATCATCCTCTGCATCATCCTCTGCATCATCCTCTGCATCATCCTCTGCATCATCCTCTGCATCAT
>SDBV01005609.1_pt1 | contig 17662 bp, 15 predicted proteins | sample 2277081 | NCBI WGS metagenome assembly SDBV01 (sample SAMN10402039, study PRJNA504765) | marine sediment metagenome | isolation source: marine sediment core GS10_PC15, 223 cmbsf | place: Arctic Ocean: Southern Knipovich Ridge | collected 2010 | reverse complement strand
CTTTTATAGAGCTCACTTACTATAGCCAACACAGGTACCTCGAACCATATGACAAGATACATAGGACCTTCAATCTCGATCTGAAGGCGTCCTTTATTGTCTATGTAGACATTAATGTGACTTCTGTTGGGCTTGAAGAGTCGAAGAAAATCTAAAAAGCTTCTCTTAAATAACGGCGGAGTGTTTGGTCCACACTTAATGGATGATAAGAAAGCTAGCTCAGCCTCAGTCATGGTAAGGCTGCAATAGTAGTCTATTTGAGTATTCAACATTTTTATGAACAGATCAGTATTATGCCTCGGAACGCCACTACCGTTACCGTTTCGACACTTGAACTTATACTTCACAATGGCCTTAGTGGCTTGGTGGAATGCACCTTGGGCCTGCGTGAATATGTACTGATCTGTGTCCAACAGACTTTCAATGATAGGCATAACGCCTCCTATGACTGGATGATTTCAGCTCCATAAAGGGTTGCCATTCTGCCGATGGCAGCAGTGTGAGCATCAGCATCAAAATCAGCAACAGCGTTGTAAGGGACCACTACCTTATAATCACGGTTAGCCAAACCACCAACGGTATCCATCACACAGATAGATGTGCAAACACCGACGACTTCGATTTCCTCCGGTGCCCAGACTCTGAGCTTTTCATCTAGCTCAGTGCCAAAAAAGCCGCTGTACCGCTTCTTATACACGATGCTTTCGTTTCCAAGAGGAGTCAGCGCGTCGATGACATCCGAACCCCAGGAGTTTGTGATAGCGTGTGCCGGAAACCGCTCGAATTCTTTATCGTCTTTGTCGTGAGAGTCACAGATGAATATGATCAAACTTTCCGCCCCTCTTGCTCTGTGGGCTTCAAGGCGCACCAGTACAGCCGGGACGATGTCAGCCGCAGTTGGAAAGAACAATGCTCCGTCTTTGTGTACGAAATCTCTCAACATGTCAACTACAATCAGTGCTTTCCTCATGATGTTTTCTCCTTTTTACTGTGGAGCTTCATTCATTTATATTCTCCACTCTTTACAGCGCTTATCGTTTAACCCAGAATGATTCCCAAGAGATATATGTCTATCCATAAAAAGACAACGATATGGCCCTCTACCTGGCGTAATATTATTAAATATTAGGTGAGGACAAGATGTTAATTCTTTTATATTATAACACAAATAATCCTTTGGAATATCAGATCTGTTATACTTTATCTTGTTTCTCCCACATTCCAAATAAAACGGATAAACTATATCGGTGTACCTATAATATCCCCCATAATACTTCTGTTTAAATTCTGTTGGCCTGGGGTCGTCAATATTCCACCTAAGACAATATCTAAGACAATATCTTAATACCTCTTTTTTGGTTCCATAAGAATATTCTGCTATAAATAAAGTTTCATTTTTTAAATCAACCAGATCTATCTTTTTGAATTGATAATATTTATCTCCACACTTATCCCACTGATAATATATTTGCCCCGCTTTAACTCTCTTTAGATTGCCCCAATGAAGCGATTGCTCTAATAAATCAACTTGATGCTCTTCTTTCTTTTTGTTAATCAAGTCAGCAATATCACCGGAATGTTTTTCAAGATCACTTTTTGAAAAGCTTGCCATCATTCCCCCCATTGCCTCTCTCCGGCCCCTTTTTATTTTCTGAAAAGTTTTTATCATTACGACCATGATATGTTTGCCATATCTACAGCTTTGAGCACTAGGAGATCCGCTGGTTTAAGGTCTTTAGCTTAACGCTGGGAGGTCCTTTGGCACAAAGCTTGTTGTAGATATAGCGTTTGCCCGCCCCTACCCACTCGACACTCGGCCCGCACGCAGACCGGATGAATAGGTCAGTCCCAAACTGCACACATAGGCAGCTTAACGAATAGTGCAGTCGCTAAATCATAGTCACAAACATCCAGCTAGTGGGTGCCACCCCTAAAAGCTTCGATATTCTGCGCTCCAGTCTGGCAGTAGGAGATACACCTAAGAATAAGGGAGCTACCTAACATCCAATTTGTAAAGTACATTCAGAGACCAACATTACTCGCTGGGTCCGAATCTATTCAGTCAGCAACTGGGTCTGCAAGATCATCCCAGGAGGCTACCCTCCCCTATCTTCAATAGTATTATCTATTGAAATCTGGGAAGGGTAGCACATCCAGGTCCCAAGCTCCCTGGTCACTTATACAACTAATTAGACTTTTTGTCAAGTGGGAAGCCCATAACCCACATCATTTTTGATTAATATAATAAGCTTTGTAGATATAATCACCTAATATTTTCATCAATATCGCTTCAACTTTGTCTTTGTCTGGTTCTTCTGGAAGTTTTGAATGTCGAAGGGCAGATTTAACATTATCCAATTCACTAAGAATTCTACTCTTTATGTCTTCGTAGCTCCACATACCAGTTTTTATCTGTTTGAGCATTGTAGCATCACCAGTTCTATAAACCCTTAGCTCGCCGTGGTCTAAGAATTCTGCAGCCATCTTCAGAAGACGGAGAGAATGTGATGCATTCTTGCAATCGTAACCAAACTTATCAACGAGAGCTTTCCTTTTAACTCCCATATAGCCTCGGTAAACCTGCGGTACCATCCTATCAAGTTGTTCTTCTGCATATCTTGTAAAGGAATTGTAAAGGAGTTTGGATGAGAAGAGATCTCTATTATCTATTAATTGCTGTCCAAATGGTGTCTTTATTATGTAGTGGTCTTCGTGCAACCATAGTAATAGTAGAGTAGTCGGGTTGGATTTCAGTAGAAGATTTATGAAGTGTTTTAACTCGTAGGTAACGCAGTCATACTCTTCGTATGTGCTTTGTTTACCACGCCTGTGATCTTTTGCCCTACCAAGTCCTAGGTAGTGCTCTATGGGTGCTAGATAGGTAGATATTAGATCTATATCGTCTGTACTGTTTGGGTCGGTGTTAGGGATGTAGGTGTTGTGGGATATACTACCCCGAAATCCGCATAACACTAAATTCTCCGGGAAAAGCTCCTTCTGTAATTTTAATACTTTCTCTCTCATCTGGTTTCTTCTCCGACACAGGAAGTAATTCGTTAGATTTACTACTAGGTAAGCAAGGGAAAGTTTCCTTAGCATAACCCAGATTTTTGAGACGCCGCATAATCTCCCGCATCCGTATTTCTTCTGGTGAAGGTATATTGTGTGACATAACTACCTCGCATATTTCCTTAATGTTTTGAGGGATAAGCTTTTTAATGCTTTAAATGCATTAATGTAAATTTCTTCGCTCAATCCTGAGACTCCTGGCGCAGAGTTTACTTCTAGGAATAGAACTTTATAATCTTTGGTTACGACGAAGTCTACGGCTCCAAACGCCATGCCTAAGTTATTTAGAATTTTAGTCGATGATTCCATGGCTTCTTTAAATACTCTATATTGATTATTTCTTACAGTTATGAAAGTGCCACCCTTACTAAAATTCCACGCTATTTCTTTGGCGTCTCCAACCCTTTTTTGTACACGATATTTGCTTTCATCCAGCCACAAGAAGGCGTGTATTCTTAATTCATATAACCTCTCTTTAATAAATCTTTGATAATATTTACCAGCCATCGTGTGTTTACCTCTTGCAAGGCGTATACCTTTGCCACCTATTGAGCTAAACCGCTTTTCTATCCAATCCTTCTTGTCATCGCCGCGTGTTAACGATAATTTACTGTCTGGAACCGAAATTCCATCACGCTTAGCGCGATTAATAACATTGAGTTTTGAATAACCACAGTGTTTGTTAATAGTAGGTATTTGAGCTGCAGAAGGAAAGTGTCTAAGGAATGTATTCTGTTTCGTACCAGCCAGACCAAAATTTACCAGTATATCAGCGTTGTTTTTTCTGCCGGTATACCTAAGCATACCTGCGTCTTTTACGATGACCCTGACGGTCTTGTTGCCCTTCCTACCGATGATCCTGACATTAGCCATATTAAAATTCCTCTTCGAATATATTTATGTCCATCGGATCTTTTATCGTCTTTCTTCCTGTTGCAATGTCCATCATCCACTTTTCGTATGGACATTTATATTTGCCAGTCACTTTGCTTATATTACCTTTCTTTTCAGGCGTGAATCCAACTTGTCTTGTGTGTCTGCTGCGAAGAGATCTTATTGTTTCTTCCGTCTTCTCACTTTCTCTTGCCAGTTTTCTTTCTTCATCCTGTGCTCTAAAAAAATCTGCTTCCTCCAGACCTATTTCTTCACCAAGACCGAGTGCAATTGCCAGATCGTATGCATCAAAGGCTTCTTCTTCGGTCATGTCTTGGTATCCATCAGCATCCAGCCCTTCTTCTGCGTCAGTATGACCATCGTCATAGCCTTCATCGTATGCTTCTTCACCTATGTCATCAAAGAAATCGTCCATACTACTCCTTTAAGAAAAGAGGGGCTCTTTAACGGACACAGTCTAATCCGCCCCCATAGTATGGCGAGGGAACCGATCCCGTTTGTTTGATTAATTTTTAAAAACTGTAAGCCCCCCTATAATCGGCTTGTACCGGGAGAGAGACTCGAACTCTCACGATCTTACGATCACAGAGGCTTAAACCCTGTGCGTCTGCCAATTTCGCCACCCCGGCTATTTAACTGACCTCTCTATAATAGGGAGTAGTAAAAATATAAGACAAGCTTTGATATCTGTTAGCCTCACCCCACGAGGTGGTAACTATGCAAGAGCAAAAAAACTTATGCTCAGCAATAATCAGAGCTAATGACGGCCCTGCTATCTCCATAACAATTCTGATGGAGCTCTCTCCTTCCTCTGCAGCGAGGAAATCGTCGTAGACCTTGAAAGCGTATCCCTTTGTCTGCTTATTTTCAGGGTATCTCTTTAACTTACTGCTGAGCGCTTATGCTGATCAAAGCCCCGACAACTTTGATCAGCGTATTAAAATAGGAGGTAACTCAATACACGAAAAGAGTTTTATGACCGCAGAGGAAATGCCCATAACCCCTACGGTCGGTCAGGAGAACAAAAAGTGAAACAACAACAACAAGCACCGAAGCGTTTGTGCCTGTTTTGGGGAGAGGAGGATTTGAACCTCCGTAGGCTTCAGAGCCAGCCGCAACTACGCCGGAGCGGCTTCCTTTTAGCCTGACTTAGGTATCTCCCCTGGATGGTGGTTGTCACTTACTTCCAAGAAATGTTGGATCTACGAAGGATTCGAACCCTCGTATTTCTATTTTAAGGTACAAATACTACTTTTTCTCCGCTTTTACCGTAGTACTTCTGCGAGGGATGACCAACACAGGGCGAGGCAGAAAAAGTATAAAAGATCATGCCACTACGGCCAGTTTATCACGCGCTGGAGTTCTAGCCAAACTGAATAATGCTTCACATTCTTTGAAGGCATGTTGCATGATAGCGAATGACACAATGTACACCCACATGGGCTTCTCTGATGTTTAGCCAGTGTGTGACAGATAAGCGTTAAACAGGTTATCATGCGCCAACCTTTGGAATGCGCTCCAGACTACAACCCTTTAAATAGCTGTTTTATACCTGGTCTAAGACTATAAATCCTCATTCAAGGAAGGCCATAGTGGAATTAATACAAGCGAGGGACCACCAGCCAGCTGAGCATACATACGACATATGCAGAGGGATAATGGTATAGCTTTCAAACACCCACTAAGGACCGAAACAGTTCACTTACTTCAGCCTCGGAAAAAGCTGAGTTTCGTCAAGTCTCTTTCGTAATTCCACACTGGAACCCTAATCGACTACCTCAACTAGTGAACACCACCTATGAATACTTACCAATAATCAAGATGCTACTAGGCAACATTAGATTTGTTACTTCATTCCTCCCCAACCTCCATATCCGCATTGAACAGCGTGCCAAGATGGCAAACGCTAACGGAAACCGGCTGGTACTATGTTTCCCAGCCCCCTAACTACGTGAAGCAACTCGCGCTAGAAAGGCGCATGTCCCGTTCGTACATCTCTATGGTAAGATATATCTTACTTTACCTCCTTATGTTTTTGATACCTCGATAAGTATGAGGCAGACAATTTAATTAACTCTGTCCTGTCGTTTAGTTTTTGGTCACCCATTACTTTGTCTAATAGATGCTTCAAAACTTTACCAACTAATTCTGATTGTTCTAATTCAAACACGGACATTATGTCTTTACCACTAACAACAAGGTCCTCTACTCTTAAAGCAGTTGTTTCTGCGAACACTTGTTCTATCCGTCTTTCAAAATCTCTCTGTTTGTCTGTAACAGGAATCTTTTTGAAGCCGTTGCCTAATCTTTCAGCAGCCCTTAATTTGAACAAAGGAAAGTTCTTTAAATTTTTTATGTTTTCTCTATTGATTCCTGCCTTGTCTATAAACCTCCTTATAGCCTTGTCTGAATAGTCCCTAGTGTAATGATACATGTGAAGCCTAATCAGCTTTAATACTTCCTTCACTGTCTCGGTATCGTAGTTAAGTCTTTTGAGAAGCCTTTTAGCAAGTTTAACTCCGGCCATTTCGTGCTTGTGGAATGTTATTCCTTTACCTTTAGCTATTTCTCTGGTTGTTGGTTTACCTATATCATGCAATAGTCCGGCTAATCGAAGCACTAAGATTGGCTCTGTGTTGTCACAAGTATAGATACAATGACGAAACACATCCCATTTATGATATCTTTGTTCTTGCATGACACCAATACACCCATCAAGCTCAGGTATTATAACATTTAGTATGCCGAGAAGACGCATAAGCTTGAAATATTTGGATGGTTTTTCACTTAAAAGTATGTGGTTTAATTCTGTACGAATATTATCAGCATTAATGTTTTTTAGTAAATTTTTGTGTTTAGACAGAGCAAACAGGAGATCTTCATCTATACTAAAACCGGTTCGAGCCGCAATAGAAATAGCCCGCATGATTCTTGTAGGATGTTCTGTTATTCTATCCTCAGCATCTCTAATAGCAACAATTTTCTTGTTTGCTAGATCTTTTTTGCCGCCAACCATATCAATAATTTCATTGCGGTCTGCGGCATTTATTGGCAGATACATACCGTTGATTGTAAATTCTCTGTGTGCAACATCTTGTCGAAGTGTATTAGTAGGATCTTGAATTTGCTTCTTGCCGCGCGCAGGTAACCTAATTTGGGCAATCATGTCGTCCTTGCGCGTTTGGAATAATAATATCTCCACTTCGAAGCTATTCTCGATTTTTGACAGCTTGAGTAATTTTGTTTTTCCAAATTTCTTTAGGAAATATTGGATGCTTTTGATGGGTAGATGCCTTACCACCGTGTCTAAGTCATTACTTGATTCGCGTCTTAAAAAATCTCTTACAAATCCTCCTACTAAGTACACATCAGCTCGTGTTTCTCTTTCAAGCTTTTGTAGCACTTGTATAGTATTCAAAGCTCCTCCTTTATAGGCTTGTTGTTATCCCCCTATCTTTCAATCTTTTCTTTAGTTTTATTAAATCATTTCTCACTGTGTTGTGGCTAATGTCTAAGTCGCCCCCTATTTCTCTTAATGATTTGCCCTCCATTATACCATCAGCAATCATTAACTCTCTATCAGTCATCACAGTTTTTATATCCTCGACAAAGAGCGCTGCTTGCAGCTTATTCTCTGTATCATTTTCAACATCATCTGGGTCTAAATAGTCGTCAAATTTGACATCATGCACTACGAACGCTGCTCTTCTTATTAACTCTGCGGTAGGTATGCCAGCTCTTATTGCACCTTTCTGAAGGTTTGAAAATAGCTCTACTGCCTTCTTTTTAGCCCACACCGAGTGCATCTTACTTAAGTCAGCCTCCTCCGCCTCTGCAGAGTTATGTAACTCTTCTGCACCAAGGTCGCACAAGTCTCTAAGTAGTGTTATTTGCCTATTAGCGTGTCTTATGTATGCTGGTACAGTAGTAGATGTAGCATTTTTTCTCACATATTCATTCATAGCAGATTTCATCTTGTAAACAGCAAAGGTTTTAAATTTATCGCTTCTTTGTGGATCGAAATCTCTTTTGGCTCTAGCTAATCCAATCAGAGCTTCTCCGAACAAATCGCTTTTATCTATGTTAGTTTGGGTAGAATAGGCATAGGATAAGGTGTTTAAGAGGTTGTAAAATTTAGAGTATAATTCTTCGGCTTCTTCTGGTGTGTCTGCCAGGAAATGTTTAGGTAGCTCCTCGTATGTTTCAATAGGGCTTTCTTTTACTATATTATATTTAAATTTATCCTCTACCATTTCCTCATTTACTTACCTTTCTTACTGATATAAATCTCCTCCCTATAATATATGGTTACTTTATTACATTCTGATATAATCAGCGGAGATTAACACTTTTCTATTTTTCCCTTTATATCCAGAATTTTCCAGATATCTTTTACCTTTTCTTGTAATCAATCTGCCTCTGCCGCTCCTTATGATGAATCCCAATCGAATTAAGAACGGTTCAGCAGCTTCTGACAAGGCTTTTGGTGATGCATTAGATATTATAGAAAGATTTTCAAGTCCTATTGGAATATTCGTATCGTATAAAGCTTTAAGTATCTTTAATTCTACTTGATTCAATCCAATAGCATCAATACCCAACTCATTGAATGTTTCTTCTACAATGGCACTTGTTACAAGGTTTAGACCTTTTTTAGTTACTGCTAGATCTCTTGCCCTTTTGAGATAACCTACTGATATTCTCGGAACACCCCTGCCCCTTTCGGCAATCTTTTTCATTGCTAATGGGGTTATGTGCATTTCTGTTTCTTTTCTGAGCCCATCAGTGTGAAGTTTTATTATTTCTATTATCTCTTCCTCACTGTATGTGTCAAAGATGAATCGCAGTTCAAATCTTTCTCTAAATGGTTTCGATAAGCCACCATCATTTGTCGTCGCACCAATTACGGTGAAATGTGGTATCCAATAATAACCACCCTCTTCGGCTGCAAGTTTGAAGTCTTCCATTGCCATTCCAAGCTGTTCTTCACCTTCCGTTGCCATCCTGTGAATTTCATCTATGAATAATATTGTTGGTTTTATTTTACCAGTCCTGTTTCCCTTCTCATCGTAGCCGTCATGGTTTAGTTTTTCAAGTATTCCTAGCACGCTTTTATGGTCTTTGAATTCTCGCGCAGGCATTGCTAAAAAGTCCACACTACAGCCTTGTGCAATGTACCTAGCCATACATGTCTTGCCACAACCAGCCACACCAGCAAACATTGTGTGTGGAAGAGCTGTGTTGCGCTCCTCCGCCGACTTCTGAGCAATGGTTATTTGGCTCTTCGTGTTTTTATGTCCTATTAGTTTCATAATATTATTATAAGCACTAATTTCTATTTGTCAAGTGTTTTTTTATCCACAGCCAAAATACTGCGCGTTATATGCATTATCAGAGACAGCTATTGGTTCCTCGTCATCATCGTCTCCCTCTATCTCTGGTAAAGTAACAGTATAATCACCACTATCAAGCTGTATTACCTTTTTCCGCATAGCATCCATTGCAGCCTTTGTAGGCTTTTTGCCTGCTCTTTTAATCAAACACGGCTCTGGGTCTTTCTTCTGCCATGATTGTGTATTACGATGCTGGTGTACCGTGTTAGTGTTACTTCTAGCAGGAAATGCACTGCTTGCCTGCGTTCCGGTCGATTTATTTACATCGCCAGAACCGTAGGCTGAAGGAATAGTGGAGTATGTGGTAATATCTATCACATTCTCGTCATCTGCCAGTGTTCTCTGCGCCTCATGTAATTCATTTATAATTTGTGCAGCCTGGTCAAATGCAGCCGCTTGGTCCTCTGTGCTGGCTCTGTAAAATGAAAGGATTTTTGTTGCACCATCGTAGACTTCGAACGACATAATATTATAGTATTCTAAAGCCAACGCTCTAAATGCTTTTTCTTTGTCCTCCAGTAGTACGAATAGCTGCTCCTTCTCCTTTTTATCAGAGCCAGTCATGTCTTCACATCTTAGCCCTTTAAAGAGCCCAGCGGTTATAGAACTGGAAAGCAGTTTGGTTTCATTTGCTCTAATCATTTCAACCAGGACATATTTAATCGGGGATTCTTTCTTCTCTGTTTCACTCATTGTACTAGGTCCTCCTTCCCGCCATCGTTATTATAAAATGGTCTTTATTCCAATGTTTCTTTACAAACTTCCAGCCGAATTTCTTTACTAAGTTAAGGCTTGCTATGTTGTCTTCTCTTATAGTACCATACATATATTCTGTCTCGCAGTTTACAATGGCAGTAGCCATTAGCCTTGTAGCTAAACCCTTTCCTTGGTAACTTGGATGTACCGATGTATGGTAGCTCTTACTGAGAGTCGGGTATTCTTTAAGTAATCCTGTGCAGCCAACCACTCTGTTGCCTTCTATCTCAACAAAATAATTAGCTGCGCTGTTTAGAATGGTGCTGGCAGTATGCCGTTTGTATAACTTATTCTGCATATTCAGCAAGGCAGCTGTCTGTGTGGCCATTTCGTGGCTACTTAATGTTACAAAAAATTCTGCCATAGTTGCTCCTTAGCTGAACATCTTATCAAAAAGATTTTGAACCACCTGCTTTTCACTGTCATCGGCTGTATCCAGCATATCAGCCATCAGCCTTAACTTATCCGCCGAGGTTTTCGCCTGCACTGTCGAAGCTGCGCTAGGCTTGCCTGTTTTAGCAGCGGCAGATGTGGCGGTGACGCTCTTCGGACTATTGATGGCTTTAACTGCTTCCTGGAAGGCTTTGACATAGGCTTCAAGAGATGTGCCTTCCAACCCCGGCCCGGTATTCAGTTCGATAACGGCGGCTCTTCCATCTACAAGCATAACACAATCAACTGCAGCAAAATCTAATCCGGCAGCTGTAACAGCTGCGATAGCAGTTTCTTTAAGGTTCTGCTTGACATTGGTGAGCTTAATCTGGGAAAACTTCCAGCCCTTGGTGTTGGACTTGATGATTTGATTGGCGTGTCCCTCTCTGCCGCCGAGGTCCTTAAGGACATGACCCATGGTTTTCTTATCGAGTTTAATGCCTTTCTTGGCAGCATTGGCAGCAATTCTTTCACCATGCTGTGAAGCAAAAGCATCCTCCATGTTATTCCTTTCAGTTTTTCTCTGGGCGTTGATCACAACACCCTGGAAAACATGAAGCCGGTATTCGTCCCGGACATCCATATAATTTCTGAAGTAGGCTGCATCGGACTCAATGGCTTTCTTTATGTGGCCCTTGGTGAGACAGGTATGGAAATCCTTGCCGCCTTGATGATAGTTTCTACGACCGATTACAGGTAATGACATGGGCTCGTCGCCGGTAGGTTTTTCGATGGCTGTCATAATTGATTTAGCATCGCAAAAGTTTCCTACATACACCCCGGCTTTGGACAACGCTTTCAGCGTATTGAATTTGTGTCTGTTGGCCATAATTTTATCGGGATGGTTTAAGACAGGCACCTTGCCCATGTTGATCGGTTTGCTTGTCTTACAGCCCCAGCAGATGCAGATTTTGTCTGCGCCGGTGGGCTTTGTTCTTCCGTGTGTTGCTTTCAGCTTCTTGGCCAGCTCCTGGCCGGTGCCATCAGTAGGCCCGCTGTAATAAATGTAAGGTTTTTTAGACATGATACCTCCTCTTATTTTTTGAATGATTTTTATTATTACGACCACGATGATCGAATTGTCGGTATAGTACTTCTTACACTTCAACCATAAATTTTTTCTTTTTGATCCAATTCTTTTGAATTTCACGATCCCATCCTTGTAAGTTGCTTGTTGAGATCTTAAGGATTTCGTACAGACCTAAAATATATTCAGAATGTTTTCTGTAAGTAGAAAAGCCTTTCATTTTCGACAACCATTTTTTTAAATAAGCTGTATTTATTAAGGCTGGGTCTGATTTATGCAAAAGACCGATCATTTTATCGGTAGACAAAGTGCATCTTATATCTTTTAATAATTGTTTGTCTTTCCAACCATCGTATCCTTGCTTCCACATGTGTGTAGTTTTCCGTGAGCTTTCAGGATATAGACACATGTAGCTTTTTTTATATTTATTATCTGATACGAATCTGAACACTTCGTCAATTATTGCTTTTGCGGTCCCAAACACTGCTCTTGCAACGGAAGGATGGAGCAGCCACATTCCACTCAATGTTCTGTGTTCTAATCTGCCACCACATAATCTGTATTCCCCGAAGTATCCAAAACCGCCTCCCCCGGAGTTAACCTGAGAATTGATTCTACGTCTGCTTCCTTTGTCAGCACCATCTAATCTTACTAATGGTATTGCAAGTAGCTCATCCATTATTTTATTCAAACAGCGGAAGAATGCTACTCTATCGTCCTGAGGCATGTTAGCAATTTTGAGAGGATTACCAATGTGTATGTGTCCGCCTACTGAATAGTCCCTAGAGCTGTCCCTGTGGTAACACTCTGCTGACCATCTGTACATTTCAATGAGCTTTGCGGCTTTGTTAGTCCTGAATATTTCTATCATATTGTCTACATGAGTAATTGGGTCGACTGCTGGGTCTGGTCTTATCTCTGCCATTGGTCCATCACTACCCATCTTTCCGCTTTTACTCATGATATTATTAGCTCTTATGATAGCACCGCTTTGTCTATCAAACAGTAAGACTTCTGGATCAGATCCTATTACTGTATCCGAAATGGTGTCTGATACCCATATACTCCTTTTGCTTTTAGCACCTGACCCCCCTGTTACTTTATTTAGAGTCTTTGTGGTGACGAAACCAACTCTTACAGCTTCTTCTGCTGTCAGCTCGCCGGATGCTATTTTCTTCTTAATAGACCTGGAATCTGTTAGGAACGCTTGGAATATTTTAAGTGATTGTGTTTTTGCAAGCTTTTCGGTTGCCGTCACATCAACGGGAAATATTTCTACTGTGCTGTCTGTGAATTTCATGCCTTTGCGCACAGAAGCAGACATTCTTACTAAACCGTGCTCATTTCGCTCAGGTTTCTGATTTTCATCCATGGACTTCGAGGCCAAAAGAATCAGTCTTTTCTTAGGCATTACGCACTCCTATTTTAACGGTCTTGTTTATCCAACACTGTTATCTTTAATTGCCTGAGTTCGGGGTGATCTCTATAATCGCCGGCAGAAAACAGTGTGTCTATCTGTTCAGCTGTTATTAAATTTCCTTTGTTGAATGCTGATGCTACAGCGGTGTCTATACACCTTTTCTTGCTTGTATAATTCGATAGATGAGACGCATCAAAGGCGTTGGCAAGAATCTTCATCATTGTTTTCATAGTTCTAATGTTGTTTTCTGCTTTGACTCGTCTCTCTTTGTCGTCAACGATAGTAGTCTTTCTTTCTTCCGTTTTCCTTGTTGTATAACCGTTAGCCCACGCCACCCTGTACAGATGTTTCATTATTCTATTAGCTAGAGCGTGCAGCGGTGCAGATTTCAATACAGCTTCATTCGTTATATTTAACTCCAACAGCAGGTCTGCATCATTCTCGTATATCGGTAAATTATTAGCCACTTCAGCTGCCATTTCTAATATCTTTGGATCTGCTGTCAGATTGGCTTTTTCTTTAGCTTTGTTAGCACTATTTTGTAAATGGCTAATTAAGTTTTCACTGTGAACACCATTATCTTCTACTTGATCATCAGGAAAGTCTACATCTTGAATTTTTCCAGAGTTTTCCATCAGTGTGTCTACTTCATTAGGTTTAACCTCTGGTAGGCTGCTTGCTGTGGCTTCCATCATGCTGAGAGAGTCTTCCATTTCACTCCCGGCAGCATCTTCTGGATCGTCAGCATCGTCCTCTACTAATTCTATATCGTCTGCCGATAAAGTCAACTCTATTGCCTCTTCTGAGTCATCAGCACCTCCATAGATTTTGGTAATATTTTGCTCACTGTCAGGGTCAAGCTCCACTCCGCCTATTTTTTTTGTAGCATCCACGCCAGCAATATGGTCAAAAGCTATCTTTTCTTTATTCCACAATCTACCCTTATTGCCAGCTTTTTGAGCTTCCTCCTTGCTGTCGTCATCATCAGCGCTTCCAGACTGTGCCTTTACGCCCACCTCTGCTTTGCTAGTGTTGGGTGTCTCGGCTATCTTGTTTTGTTGCCCTGCGGCTATGTTTTTGTTTCTATCCGCAGCATTTTTATTGTAGTAATTTTTAGTACCGACAATCTCCTTCCACTTCTTGTCCAGACGAGGAACTCTTACTCCTTCGAATAAGTCTTCGGTTTTTGTCTCAGCGGTTATTGTTTTAGTTAAGTCGAAGATTGCCGCGAAATCATCTGGCATCATTTTTAATTCCACATCGTCTTTTAGAAGACATGGGTAATTTACCCCAGTAGCCCCGACTTTTGCCATGATGTTGAATTTAATTAATGTCTCTTTCAGAAAGTCCTTCTCTGATGCTACAATCACAAGGCTCAGCGGTTTGATTAGTGCAAATTCCATCGGTCGCCCGTCTCTAAACGCAGCAACCTGGTTAGGATTATCGCCGTTAAGCACCAAACAGCTATATGTACCAGCCAGCCTAAGGCATACTTCCTTCAGCATTTCCCCAGTGAATGGTTCTTTGCCTCCTGAAGACATAAAGTGGATCAGTCGCATAATAGCTTCGCTGTCAACCTCTCCGTCCCGGCCACACTTCAGCTTCTTGAAAATTACTTCGTGGTTTGTCAGAGTGCCGTTGTGTACTCCGATTATGTTGTCGACTTTTAAGGGATGATTGTTGTTGTTGTCGTCTGAATCACCTACAGAACCTTTTCTGCAGTGGCCAATGAATGTCTTCAACGGGGTTCTCTTGCTTCTTAAGACTTTCATAAAGCCGTCGTAGTATTTATCGCTGTTGCCAAATCTGGTGATAAATTCAGGAGATGGTATACCCATTTTCAGACCGAGGAAATTACCATCAGCCCATGATGCATGGATACCAGTGGCGTCTTTTCCTCTTGAATGAGTTACATACAATAACTCAGTCATCATCCAGATAATTGCTTCTTGTCTCACCTTTTCCATGTCTTTTTGAAGTCCTTCAAAGGACATCGCTCCGACGATTCCACACATAATGTTACCTCCTGAATTTAAGAATAGTTGCTACTAAGCAGTGCTATAGCGATATTCAGCACTAGTTGAACTAGAAGATGATAAGGACATTGTCGAGTTCCATACTACACCCGCAGCCTTTACTTTTTTCTTTGGTTGTTTAGTTTTTGGCTTAACAATTATGTTCATATTTATTAACTTTGCCAATCTACCAAAGGTGTCGGGGTGAAGGGCTTCTGGTATGCTAATCCATGTACCGTCTACCACAAACGCATTGTCTGGATAATTAGATAATAACAGCGCTACATTGACTATCGGGTTTAATGTATGAGTCATTTTTGCTTTTGAAACGAATGTTATTATTACACACATTCCGTCAACTCTTTTGTGATTAAACACAGGAATGCAGTCTTTTATTCCTAAGAATGTTACTAAATAGATCATATTTTTGGGGTTTTTGTAGCTACTTAATGAATCGTGATAAGTTACTGAATTATAATTATATCCATCTACTATTGTATTAAGATCCTTTAGAAATCTTAAAGCAGCTAGGCCTGTAAGATTATTATTATGTGATTTTATTCTAAAAGTTATGGGGCCTTTAGTGTTTACATGTTTTTTAATTGCTTCCCAGTTGCCTTGCATAGCCCCAACAGGCAGCCCACCATTAATATGAAGTTGTTGCAGGTCTCTGATAATATGATTGTTAAGCATATTACCCTCGCACTCAATTATATGTCTTCTCTTTATTGTGGAGCAGTAGTTAGGACACAAACCTGCTCTAATGGAAGGAAAAGGAAATAACATGCCGATTTTTTTACTGCCAGATGTTTCCTCAAATTCGTGTTTAAGGACGATGCCAGGAGTGCCTATGCTTAGACCCGCTGAATTTTCTCCTTCAGATATTAATACTGTTAGATATTTATCATTTGGGTATCTTGGTGAACCGCTTAGCTTGACTAATTCGAAAATATCATGCGTGTCCAATATATGCACCTCATTATACAGCCCACGATGCGTCAATAAGGTTGGTAAGTTTGAATTTTGTATGACGGTTTTGTTTCAGATTTATACCCATACCTGTGTATGAGTCCATTGGGATTTCTACGGCGGGTCCTAAATCCATATTTCCTACTGCTTGCGTGATAAATATCTTTTCAGATGCAAATAGTATCAATCCAACTTTTGGGTAGTGTATTATGTCTATTGGTGCGCTTCCTCTAAACAACCACAACATCCATGGATTTTTCATGTTTACAGCTGCACAACCATAACTACCAACCAGTTTATATGTTGTGCGTGTAATAGCATCAGACATGTTTTCGTGCAGCTTGTTAGCGTAATAGTCAATCAATCTGAATATAATTTCACTGTCTACTTCAGCTTTTCTGATTATTCTTTTGCAATATGCTCTGAATAAGATGTCGTCATTACCTATCATTCCATTATGAATACCAATAACTTGGTTGGTTATTATTGGATGGTTGTTGTGTTTATTCCTGTAAGTCCCTTGAGTTTCCGCTCTGTTATGACCAAGTACCACCAAAGGTCTAGTGTCGTCTGTCTCCTGTTTAGACATATTAAGAAACCTATCGGTAGAATTCTCGAAAGCAGTTGTTTTGACGAATGTCCTGCCAGGAATGTGGTGTTTTAACACCATTGCGTTTGTGGTTGATATTAATGCTATTCCTGTAGCATCAGCACCTCTTCGGGTAGAACTGTTAAGCATCCGTGTGAGGATGAGTTGTGCGGTTTCTCCATTCAATCGAGAGCTGCCCCAGTTTTTGCTTTGAAATCCCATACCTAAAATTCCACACATAATGTCTTATCTCCTTATAAAGTTAAAACAGTTCCAAGAGTCTCAGACCAGATGAATTCACCATCGTTCCTTTTGTTATCAATGTATATCGCAACTCTCTCCTCAATGTCATCGGCCGCTCTTGATTCTAAATCAGGATTTTCTTTCAAGATAGCAGCTATCTGAGCAGTCCACTCCTTTACATCATTGCATTCTGATACATACTGAAGATCGATACACTCAAGTAATGCTATTTCAAGATCGTCTGCGTCATTGGTGACAACAGCCAGCTCTTTCTCAATCTCTTCCCAGGTTCTACCCTCACATCTTCTTACACCGCAAGGCTTTTCAGCAAGAGCTTCGAGTATGTGAAATGCTGGCCCTATCTTAATCAAGATGTGTTTCAACTGTCTTACTAATTCAAGAGATTCGCCGATAAGAATGTCGTAATACTTATGGAGACTTTTAGTGTCGCCGAACCTGTCGCCATCGTAACCGCCGGTGCCGTTCAACAACACATCTTTTATCTTATGAGATTGCTCCATCCATTCACTGTCTCCAACTTCTACCACACCCCATCTACTAATTTCTACCGCTTTGATCATCATCGCATAATACATGCAAGCAGAAGCTGCGACCGCACTTGGTGACAGAAGGCAATCCATAACTCTGATTTCAAGATGCAGGCGTGACACATCCCCATTTTTATCAAAGTTGGTATAGTTGAAATTTACCCAGCCATATTTATTGCCACCAGCATTTTGGGAAACTTTTTCCTTTACAGAAGACATTGTATTTAGAATGGCAGAAACATCCAACACTAAAACCATGAATTTCTCCCATCTTGTCAGTATATGATGTTCGTCTAAACCCACCATC
>SDBV01005608.1_pt1 | contig 17666 bp, 20 predicted proteins | sample 2277081 | NCBI WGS metagenome assembly SDBV01 (sample SAMN10402039, study PRJNA504765) | marine sediment metagenome | isolation source: marine sediment core GS10_PC15, 223 cmbsf | place: Arctic Ocean: Southern Knipovich Ridge | collected 2010 | reverse complement strand
CTTCTTCCCTGGGCAAATTCCTTTAGGTTTCCATAATGTGTAGTAATTACACCAAAGCAATTTTTTCCGAGAAGTTCTTCTAATATGGCTTCAGCAATGGCTCCTCCAAATTGAGGATCAGTACCTGTTCCAAATTCATCAATCAAAATAAGTGAGCTTCGACCTGCCTTTGCAATAAAAAAACGCATGTTTTCCAAATGGGAACTGTAGGTGCTTAAATCGTTTTCAATCGACTGTTCGTCACCAATATCCACAAACACATCCTGAAACAAACCCATCCTGGAGTCGGGATGAAGTGGAACCAATAAACCACATTGTAGCATGTATTGAATAAGTCCAACAGTTTTCAGGCAAACAGATTTTCCCCCTGCATTTGGTCCCGAAATAAGGAAGATCCTGTTATTTTTATCCAGGGTGATATCCAGTGGTACAATTTTGTTTTTTTCTTTCAAATGCCCCATGTATAGAATCGGATGTCGTGCATTCCGTAATTCAATTACCGTATCTTCTGTAATCAAAGGTTTGACTGCGCCCAGTTTTTGTGATAACCTGGCTTTCGAAACAATAAAATCAATTAATCCAAGATACCTGAATGCTTCATCAACGGCTTCAGAATCAATTCTTAAAAGACTTATCAGGTTTTTCAAAATTTTTATCTCTTCCCGTCTCTCTGCATATCCTAACTCCACAATGATATTATTCGCTTCCAAAACATCAGCAGGTTCAATAAAAACTGTATGCCCTGTTGCGGATTCATCGTGAACAAATCCCTTTATTCTCCGCTTATGCGAAGCAGCAACCGGAATAACAAACCGGCCATCACGCAACGTAGGGTTACTGTTTTCGGGAACAATACCGGCTGCTTTGGCTTCCTGAAATACATTGTTTAAGGACTTGCGAATTTGATGCCGGGTCTTTTTTTTATCCATCCGGATCCGCTTCAGGTCTGCACTGGCGCTATCTTTTAAATTGCCTTTGTTGTCAAACTTTTCTTTGATTCGGAATGGGATATTTGAATCAAAATGCACCATAGAATTCAAGGCCTTCAGTTGTTCAAAGCCTTCGGCCTGATTGGCTATCGCATTGCTGATTTCAATGGAAGAAAATAGGGCATCAACAATATCCAGAATATCTTCAGCCTCCAGAAAAGTACCTTCTGCTTTTACATCATTCAGAAGGATTCGGGCATCGATACTTTTGGGAGCAAGAACAATTCCAAGCTCAATGAATTGTAACATTTCGTGCGTCTGCCCCAATCGCTTGTTTACTTCTTTAGAATCATAGGAAAACTGCATTCGCTTTACATACGATTTCCCTTCAACAAACTGGCAATTCTCAAACAATATAGATCGGATTGTGTCAAATCCTATCTTTTTTTCAAGAGATGTTGGATAAAGCATACAGGTACTACTCATCCATCTTACGGACAAGACTTTGTTGAAGTGTCAAAGAATCTACAACCGCCGTGTAGATTTCATGCATTTGATCAGGATGGCTCAGGTACCAGCTATAACTGTCGTAAAAAATGGAATCACGATAACCATACTCATCAAATAATTCTCTTTCAAGGACCAGGTATGTGAACTCGGCCGAATCATTTTGTAACCTTAAATTCTGGACCTGGGATTGAAGAAGATGCAGATCGATTAGAAATCCTACCATTTCCTGCTTATCCAAATATTCATCAGGTAGTTTGTCATGCTTTGAGCACGACATCACCGCTGGTATAAATAGTATCCAAATAATTCTTTTCACACCGCAAAAATATTACTTTTTGTAATAATTTTAAACCCTGAATTTTTTGCAGGAGGATGAATGAAGGAGATTGTAAAAAAAATAAGAAAGTATGAGATCAGGATCAGGAAAGCGATTAACTCTCAAATGCAGGGAGACTTCCACTCAATTTTCAAAGGATCAGGACTGGAATTTGATGATATAAGGTCATACCAGTATGGTGATGACGTGCGAACCATCGACTGGAAGGTAACAGCAAAAGGTCATGGAACCTTCGTTAAAACATTCATTGAAACAAAGGAACAGACAGTTTTTTTCCTGTTGGATGTAAGTGGATCCCAGGAAATAGGTAACGCCAGCCATAATAAACTGGATACATCCAAAGAACTATGTGGAGTACTTTCGCTTGTTGCCCTGAAAGAGTCAAGTAAGGTAGGACTTATTTGTTTTTCTGACCAAAAAGAACGTTTTATAAAACCCGGGAAAGGAAATATTCAGTTGTACGAGATTATCAATGGAATGTATGATCTGCAACCCGTATCTTCAAAAACTGATATTGGAAATGCAATATCATATACTTTGAATGCAATCAAAAAAAGGAGTATAATTTTTATTATTTCTGATTTTATTGATAATGGTTATATGAAAAACCTGAAAGCCCTGGCAAAAAAGCATGATGTTGTTGTTATTCAGGTTAACGATAAACGTGAAAAGGCTATTCCGAACCTTGGAATTATCCCTGTTTTTGACAAAGAAAACAAAAAAACCACATGGGTAAACACATCCTCTTCCTATTTTAAAAAACAACTGGATCTGACCTATATCCAAAGTAAAGATGAACTTGTACATCTATGTAGAAAATTCCAGATAAACTATCTGTCAGTAGATACAGATGAAAACTACGTTCCTAAGTTAATTCGATTATTCAAAGTAAGAAATAAATCCGTAAAGCGTGCGTAACAGCTACTTCTATATCGGTTTGCTTTTGGTTTTGTCAATATCAGTAAAAGGACAGATCGTCCAGCCCAAGTCATCGTTTAACAAAGACAGTATTAAAATTGGTGAGGAAGTTGTGTACTCCCTCTCCATCAGGTATCTGAATACAAAGGATGTTGTATTCCCGGATTCACTATATAATTTCACGCCTTTTGAGTTAAACAAAAAGGTTTCATTCGTTACAAAATCAGACTCAATATTCAGTTTGGACAGTGCTGTGTATCATCTGACAACCTTCGAATTAGATACTGTCCAGCGACTAAATCTGCCTGTTTTTATGGTTACTGACGGCGATAGTCTGGAAGTTTTTGGTGGGCCCGATTCAATTATTCTCAATCAGGTAGTTACTTCCTTCCCGGATTCGGTGGCCCTGTTGGCAAACACTACCTATTCCAATGTTCCACTCAATTTTAATTATCCTTATTTAATTGTGGGTGTTGCAGCAATTACTCTTGTGGGACTTATCATGTTTTTTGTATTCGGAAAAAATATCAGGAAACGTTATTTGATTTATCGGCTGAGAAGGCTGCACCGAAAGTTTCTGGATAAATTAAATACCGAGATTCACGAAGCGGAAAATTCAGTTGGATCAAATAACAGACCAATGGAGCAACTCATTAGCGACTGGAAGTCTTACATGGAAAAATTAAACCAACAGCCCTACACCAAACTTACAACAAAAGAAATTCAATCAGTATATGAAGATAACCGGCTCTATAAGGCTCTTTCCAGAATAGACAGGGCTATTTACGGTGGATTAACAGATAAAAAACTCGTAGATAGTTTTTATTACCTCCGGAGCGCAACCGAAGATAGTTTTCAATCAAAGATGGAGGAGGTACGTAATGGGTGAAGCCAAATTGATTAATGAATCCTGGCTATCCTTAAAATGGTTTAAGTATTCCACCCTGGCCGGGTTTGAATGGCAAAATGTTTATTTACTTTATCTGTTGCTACTAATTCCCTTATTGTTCCTTCTCAAAAGTTATATCTTAACACGGTTTAGCCAGAAGCTGGATATAGCTTTGTCAAGAGATGAAATCAAGTGGCATGCATCTACGCTGCTTCGCTATATCCCTCCATTATTTTTCATTCTGGCAACACTATTTGTTATTCTTTCCCTGGCCAGGCCTCAGAAAACCAATGAAATGGTAGATCAATGGACAGAAGGGATTGACATCATGTTGGTGGTCGATATTTCGGAATCAATGCAAATAGAAGATTTTAAACCCAACCGGCTGGAAGCGGCAAAGCAGGTTGCCCTGAATTTCATTGGCGGAAGGTTCCAGGATCGTATTGGGATGGTCATATTTTCAGGGGATGCTTATTCTTTGTCACCATTGACCACCGATTATGACCTTCTTAAAGCCCATATAAATGATATATCTTTTGACATGATTGAAAACCGTGGAACTGCTATAGGCAGCGCTCTTGCGGTTGGTACAAATCGTATGCGTGACTCTGATTCTAAATCCAAAGTCCTGATATTGCTTAGCGATGGTGACAATACCGCTGGAAATATTGACCCTATAACTGCTGCCAAACTTGCCAATGCATACGGTATCAAAATTTATACCATTGCAGTAGGAAAGGAAGGAAGGGTTCCCTTTGGGAAAGACTTTTTTGGAAGGCCCCGATATGTAGAAAATACAATGGACGAAACTACCCTCCGCGAAATTGCTAAAATTGGCGATGGCGAGTTTTATCGTGTGTCAGACAACCAGGCCCTCCAAAATGTATTCGACCTGATTGATCAATATGAGAAGGCTGAAATTAAAGAAACACGGTACCGGGATACTACGGATTTTTATCAGGTTTATTTGCGTTGGGCGATAGTATTTTTTATTTTTTGGATGGGCCTGAAATCTACGTTTATGGCAAATATCCTTCAGGATTAGCCTCTACAACTTTTTCATCAAGAAATTGCTTCCAACTTTCAAGCTGCTTGTCTTTAATTACTCTTGGAAATTTCGTTTGACCTCCCTCCTTACCTTGTTTTTTCAACCATTGATAGAAATACTTTGTTGGAACAATGTCAACAATTATCTCTTTTAATGCAGCAGACCGTTCTACCTTGTAGTCGTCGTTCAATTCCATCAATACATTATCGATACGTTCCCGTAAGTCTTCCATATCTACCTCATCATCAGTCCCAATATACCAGTGGTGGGCAAATAAACTATCATAGGGATTTCCTGCAACTGTAAATTCCTTTATGAGGATATTTATTTGTTCGGAAACAATCGAAACAGCCTTGGTCATATTATCCACTGATAAATGTTCGCCGCACAAGCTTAAAAAATGCTTTGTACGTCCGGTAATAATGATCTCGGATTCCTCTTTCGAAACAAACCGTATAACATCGCCTATCAGGTATCGCCACGCACCGGCACAAGTTGAAATCACAAGCGCATATTCAACATTTTCCTCTACCTGATCAATCATTAACGCTTCATGATCCTCTTTTAAATCCCCTGATGAATCAAAATTGCGCTCATTGAAAGGTATGAACTCGTAGAAAATTCCATTATTAAGCACTAAACGCATCGACTCTTTATTTGGAACTGCCTGAAAGGCAATAAATCCTTCTGATGCGAGGTATGTTTCGATATAATGTATCTGCCTGCCGAACAATTTTTTAAACCCTGCTTTGTAAGGCCCCAATGAAACCCCTCCATGAACATAGATGGAAAGATTGGGCCATATTTCATGAATATGGTGTACATTATAATGTTGAATGATCCTTTCCAGTAATATCTGGATCCAGGCCGGAACACCAACGATAACGCCTATGTCCCAGTGGGGTGCCTTTTCTATGATTTCAAGTAATTTCTCATCCCAGTTCCTGTTTTTGGCAATCTTTCTGCCAGGTTTGTAAAAATGTTGAAACCAAAAAGGAAGCTGAGAGGCTGTAATACCACTTAGGTCACCTGAAAAATATCTTCCATTATAATTTAAATGTGTTGACCCCCCCAACATCAAAATTCCCGATTCAAACAGATGATCGGGAAGATCATACTTTGAAAGTGATAATATCTGACGAATGCTTGTTTTTTGAATTGCTTTACCCATCTCTTTGGTAACAGGGATATATTTCGATGAAGCTTCAGATGTTCCTGAACTTAAGGCAAAATAGTTTACTTTTCCAGGCCAGCATACATCTTCTTCGCCTTTCAATGACCGTTGCCACCATTTTGAATAAATACTGTAATAGTCACATATTGGTACATGCTCTTTGTAGAGATCATAAAAGTTGTACTTTTCTAAACTTCTAAATCCAAGTAGTACTTCAGTAAATCGATAGTATCTCCCAAAATCGGTATAATTTGCAGTTATGAGCAACTTTTTGATCTCAATTTTCTGAAGATCAAACGGGGAGGAATATTCCTGATCCAGACTTTCCCTGATTTTTATTCCTTTTTTTAATAGTGTACCTAGTATGGCCATTAACAATATCTTTTTATTATATTTTGAGTTAAGGTCTGTGTATAATTGTGTTATATATTTCTTAAAGAATAGTTCCCAACAAAAATATGAAATATTATTTTTGCGCTCTTAAGTATTTGCAATTAACCAAATAAATGGAAATAAAAGATAATATAAAAACATTTAATATTAAACTCAATGACACAGGATGCCTACTTGTGGCAGTAAGTAAAACCAAATCCAATGGAGAGATCATGCAGGCATATGAAGCGGGTCATCGTGATTTTGGAGAAAATAAAGTTCAGGAACTAACGGAAAAGGTATCTACCCTGCCAAGAGATATACGCTGGCATATGATCGGGCACTTACAAAGAAATAAGGTTAAAAACATCGCCCCATTTGTGCACCTTATCCATGCTGTTGACAGTCTTCGATTATTAAGGGAAATTGATAAACAAGCAGCAGTAAATGGCCGTGTAATCAATTGCCTATTACAAATACATATTGCAAAGGAATCTACAAAATTTGGACTCTCAGGAACCGAATTGCAGGAATTATTGGAATCAGAGGATCTCAAGTTGTTCAACAATGTAAACATTTCAGGCTTCATGGGTATGGCAACCTATACGCAGGATACGGTGCAAATTCATAAAGAATTTAAATGGATAGGATCCTTATTAACTGAATACAACAAAAAATATTTTTCCAAAAATGTAAACTTAAAAGAGCTTTCGATTGGCATGAGTGGAGACTATGGAATTGCCATGGAAGAAGGCAGTACAATGATTCGTGTTGGAAGTGCCATTTTCGGGGCGAGAAATTATTAATAGTTGGTAATAATAGGTTGCCAATCTTTAGTTTTCAATGGGCAACCGTAATTAAAAACATTAGAAACGTTAAATAATTATAACTATGCAAAAAATACTTTTATTAACAGGCTCGCTTCTGGGTACTGTCGCTGTAATGCTGGGAGCTTTTGGCTCCCATGCATTTAAATCCGTTCTCGAATCAAATCAGCGGGTTGAAACATTTGATACTGCTGTAAAATATCACTTTTCCCACACCCTGGCACTCATTCTTGTAGCATTTTTAATCGACAAATACCCTAATAGACTTATGGAGTATTCGGGGATTGCGATGATAGCAGGTATCCTGATATTTTCCGGCTCTCTCTACATTTTATCACTTACCGGTATTACCAAATGGGGAGCAGTTACACCTTTTGGTGGATTGTCGTTAATTATCGGATGGTTATTGCTGTTTGCCGGGATTTTGAAAGGATCCGCTTCCTGACTTTACCTGGAATCCTTCTTTTTAGGCAGAACATTAGCAACAATTTTTATCTGCGGAAGGGGATTACTGGCATTCGAAACGATCGATATCACCTTATTTTGCTTATTAAGTTTTCCGGTGCTATTAAATTTAACGGTAATACTGCTTTCTTCACCAGGTAAAATGGGTTCCCTGGACCAATCGGTAGCGGTGCACCCACATGTAACTTTTATATTGGTGATAATAAGCGGGGCATCTCCGGAATTTTCAAAATTGAAAGTATATTCAACCTTATCCCCCTGGTAGATATCTCCAAAATCATGTGATACCTCTACAAATGCGATATAAGGACCCGGAAGTTGCTCAGGTTGTTCAACCGTATTGTCCTGTGCTAAAACGAGCGAAACCATGAGGACAGCAGCAAAAAGAAGGCTAATTTTTTTCATAACATAAGAAATTTACACCATACCAAAAATTGATTCAACACAAAAATAGCAAAATCTTTGCCAAATAAACATTAATCTTCGAATTGAGAAGCATGAAAATTAACAAGGAATAATTCATCAGTTGCCCGTGTTACTGCTGTGTAAAGCCATTTTACCCGATCGGAATCAGCCTCATCAGCATGGTAATAACCCTGATCAATAAACACCGCGTTCCATTGACCACCCTGGGCTTTATGACACGTAAGTGCATACGCAAACTTTATTTGTATTGCATTCAGATATTCATCCGAAGCCATGGCTTCTTTTCTCTCTTTATTAGATTTTATATGAATATAGTCTTCCGCTACCTGTTTCCACAGGAATGAATTTTGCTCTTCACTAAGTGAGGTTGTACTTGAATAAAGGGTATCAAGCAAGACTTTTGCAACGAATGGTTCCCTATTACCCGTACCATACATTCGAAGTTCCAGGTCAGCAAAACGGAATCCGTACAATTCTTCGAAATTTAAGATTTTAACAATTTCCATAAAATCACCGTTTGCCATAAAGCCTGATGGTGAATCAGGCGGCGCGTATCTGTAATTGTTTCGTACGGCCATAATGATATCCCCAACATCAAGTTCATTATCAAAAAAATGTATCTGACGCCTGATAAAAGTATTATAGTTTACAGCGGATTTATTTGTTCTGCATACAATAATGGTATTTCCACTCCCATATTTATTATATGCATATCGAAGGCCTTCCTCCATACGGTCTGCTGTCATTCTATATATATCTGAAAAAAATTTTGTCTGAAATTTCGTTTCTTTTTGTTCGTTTGTCAGGCGAAGTCTCAACATTGTTGCATTATGCAAAATTCCCGACTCTTTTTCCTGGCGCATTACTTCATCCAATTCCTCCTCGAATAATGGAACGTTGAAAAATGAGTAGTAATCATTTTTTAAAGCCACGCTCTCAGACTGGCCAATAGGTGGAAGTTGAGCAGAGTCACCTATCAAGATCAATTTGTTTTCAGAATGACGGAATGTAAATTTGATAAGGTCCTCTAAAAGACCTGAAGTCCCAAACTCCGATTGTACTGAAAGCATGGATGCTTCGTCTACAATAAAAATCGTTTTCTTATGGTAGTTTTTTTGAGGTTTAAAAATCAATTGCCCTGAACCCGGATCACCTGTCTGCTTGTAAATTATTCTATGTACTGTAAACGCTTTCCTGTCACTATAGTAAGTCATTACTTTTGCAGCTCGTCCTGTAGGTGCAATTAAAACAAACTTATAGTTAAAAGAAGGCAGGGTGCGCACCAGTGCCGTTACTATTGATGTTTTACCTGTTCCGGCATAACCTTTTAATAAGAAAAAAGCATTCCCTTCCACCGAAAGAAACTGGTCCATTTTATTAAAAAATCTACGCTGTCCGGAAGTTGGGGTATGTGGAAACTTATGAATTACTAAATCTGAAAAATTAGGCATTTCATCAACCGTTATCTATCGCAGCTATTTCTCCGGGTGCAATAGTGATCATCGTAGTTGTAACTTTTGCTATAAGTTTTCCTGAATCATAATCTCCGTCCCATATCTCTGCTTCGCAAAAAATTAGTTTTTTGCCCGGTTTCAACACCCATCCTTTGGCATGAATCCGATTTGAAATACCAGGGCGGAGATATGATATTTTCATTTCTCCGGTGACCACGTGATGTGTCGCCGGTACAAGTGTAAATGCGGCAAATCCAGCAACTACATCAGCAAGTGTTGCTACAACACCTCCATGCAATAAACCTTTTTGTTGTTTATGCACCTGCCGGACATCAAGCCAACCTTCTGTTCTTCCAGGTTCAATTACTTCCAGTCTGAACCCTACATGATTCGTAAAATGCTGACGCGAAAGATATTTTTCAATTCTTGATTTATAATTTTTATTTTGAATTTTGTACATAGCTTTATTAATTGCGTAAATATAGCTTCGTTGTTAATATTCTTTAATACATGGGCGAAAACAGGGACCAATATTTACAATATGAAAACAAACTAAGGGTAAGGGTGTGTGGAATATGTATAGAAAACGATAAGATATTACTCGCAAGACATGTTATTTCAGATGATAATCCTATTTGGATACCCCCGGGCGGTGGATTGGAGTTTGGTGAAAATGTTAAAGACTGTCTAAAAAGAGAATTTCTTGAAGAAACGGGTTTGATAATAAAAATTGGTAAATTTCTATGTATCAATGAATATATTGAAAATAAGTTTCATGCTATTGAACTTTTTTTTATTGTAGATATAATAGGGGGAGATCTTGTGACAGGAATCGATCCGGAACACCCTGTTGAAAATCAACTGATTAAAAATGTGAAATTTTTGAGTTTCGGGGAAGTTCAAAATTTGCCTGAGCAACAACTTCATAATATATTGCATGGTATTAGAAAGGGTTCAGATTTACTTCAAAAAAGCGGTTATTCCCATTTTTTTGGATTTCATTCAAAATAGAAAACAAATTGATTATATATTTAAATATCAAATAATTATTATTGCACAAAATTGAGGATAATGAATTGGACAAAAATATCAACACTCGTATTATTTATTGTTGCACTGGTTTTAGCATATTATCTTTTTTCACGTATCAAATTTGCCATTGATGAAGAGAAAAGAATTGTTGCTCACGAAAAAGCAGTCATTGCTAAATTAACAATGATCCGCGAGGGGGAACTTGCCTACCTTTCTGTCAACGGAGAATATACTGACAACTGGGATTCTCTAAGTATATTTATGCAAACGGGTGATTTTTATATCATCCAGCGTACTGAAACGATCATTACCCTTTCTTATGGGGCTGACTCAAGTATAGTACATCTGGATACACTTAATACAGTAAAGGTATATGACTCACTTTTCAATGAAAAAAAATATCCTAACCTGAACTTCGACAGAATAATGTACATTCCCGGTACCGATAACAAGGTATTTGAAATTTTTACAGATGTCATTACAAAAGGGGGAGTCACAGTAAATGTTCTTGAAGTACGTGATACAGCTCCGGAAAACCCTGTCAGAAAGGAATCTAATGAAGCTCGAAATAAAAAACCATTGAGGTTTGGCTCTAGAACTGACGTAACAACAGCTGGAAACTGGGAGTAATCAATTTGCCTTGAATAAAACAGCGGTAAATAACAAGCTTGTTAAAAAAATTAAGGATGAAAAATTTGATGTAATGGATTTACATCATTACAATTTATCATTCCAGATTGGTACGCGTGACTTTCAATTGCTCGTAACGGATTCACGAACAAACAATGCTCTTCTTCTTGAGGATTATATTCTATCAAATGTCGCGTCTTATCATGAACTTACAAATGTACTTGAAGAACTGTTTGATAATCATCATCTACTAAAGGCAGGATTCTGGAAAAATATTCGAATTGGTTTCAAGAATAACAAATTTTCACTTGTACCCGCCTCATTATTCTCGAAAGACGGTGTGTACGATTATTTGAAAATAAATGCAGATATCGACCCTGGCAGGGATAAAATACTTTATTACAAGCATACACAGCATGATGCTGTAAACGTATTTTCAGTAAATAAAATCATCTATGAGTGGGTAGTTAACAACTATCAGAAAATTGAATTAGAATGGATTCATCAATCAAGCAGCATTATTGAAGGTGTTTTAAGTCAGGAGAAAAAATACCAGGAGAATAATATTTTTCTTTATATCGACCGATTTAAACTGCATATTATAACCACAAGAAACAGGAAACTTGAGTATTACAATCAGTTTGTTATCAAACAGTTTTCTGATTATATAAAATATATTATGACAGTTATGAAAGGTCTGGGGCACAATCAGTCAAATACGCCGGTAGTTTTGTGGGGTTATATTGGCAAACAATCACCCCATTATCTGGAGTTTTTAAAATACATAAAAAATCTGTCTTTTGGAGTACGACCAGACTTTCTTAAATTTGGATACTTCTTTGATGAAGTTCAGGATCATCAATTTTTTGATCTTTATGGACTTCAGGTCTGTGATTGATCTTATTTAATGAAGAAAATTGCTATTTTCCCTGGGTCATTTGATCCCTTTACCCAAGGTCACAAAGATATTGTTATCAGGGGACTAACCCTTTTTGACGAAATTATTGTTGCCATTGGCCACAACACAAAGAAAGATCACAGATATTTTAAAGTCGCTACAATCATTAAGAAAATTGAGGAATGCTTCATAAAACACGACAATATTTCAGTGATAGTTTATGATGAACTTACAGCTTCATTAGCGAAGAGATTCAAAGCCAGGTATCTTCTGAGAGGATTGCGCAATACCACTGATTTTGAATATGAAAACAGCATCTCCCAAATAAATAAACACCTCAACAATGAGCTTGAATCTGTATTTCTGATCACTTCTCCCCAATACGCTTATATCAGTTCAAGCATTATTCGTGAAGTTCATAAGTATGGTGGTGATGTCTCTGATTATTTACCTTACAGTACAAAAGATCTATAATGATTCAGGTAAACTCAGCTTGAAAAAGTATATCATTCTTTAACTTCTGAAAGTTCTTTATATTCATTGAAAACATGTCGGATACTCTGATATGAATCTTTCAATGCATGAAATAAGTCTTTGGTTTTCAACCATTTCACTTCCTCAATATCCTCCTCTTTCTGTGGTTTCATCGACTTGTCATCAATACATTTCATTTTAAACCACGCGGTTCTTTTAAGAATTTTCTTTTCATTTAACGAATACGTATGCCAGACATTACAAATCTTTTGCCCTACTTCTACCTTGATGCCACACTCTTCTTCCACTTCTCTTACAGCACCTACTTTCGATTTCTCATTGGTCCCGAGTTTTCCTTTGGGGAGGTCCCACTTTTTCAAACGGTAGATCATTAATATCTTATCACCCTTCTCTACAACACCTCCGGCAGCTCTTACTATCCTGAAATTTGATTTCAAATAATCTTTAGCAGCTCTATAATTATTTACAGTAATTGTAATTGAGGTAACCTGATTAAAAACATTTTGTTCTAATAAAGAAAGAATTCTGTCAATATCAGATTTTCCGGCACCTGTAACAAGGACATTGTGAATTAGTTTCTCAGGTTTAATATTCTCCTTGTTTGCATCAATGTGCACCTGGAAGTGGCCAGACTCAGGGTTTGGCTTTGCATTCACAATTTGTAGCGCTATATCATTAAAAAATATTATCATCTTCGGGGTATTAAATACTAATAAACAATTATATCAATTATTAATCAAATTAGCATTAGGTCATTTCCAAATTCAACTGTTAATAATTGTAATTTTACTACCATGAAAAACCATTCTGTATCTCAAACTGTAGCTGCGATGCTCCTTGAAATCGGGGCAATAAAAATCAATCTGAGGCGACCATATACCTGGAGTTCGGGATGGAAGAGTCCAATATACTGTGATAACAGATTGTCATTATCGTACCCTGATATCAGAAATTACATAAAAGAGGAATTAGCAAAATCGATTAAGACAAGTTTTCCCGAAGTCGAGGCCATTGCCGGTGTTGCTACAGCCGGGATCCCACAGGGAGCACTGGTAGCAGACAAACTTGGATTACCTTTCATTTATGTTCGCTCCAGTCCAAAAGGCCATGGTCTTGAAAATATGATTGAAGGTAAAGTAGTAAAAAAACAAAAAGTAGTAATTCTCGAGGACCTTGTATCAACAGGTGGTAGTTCGCTAAAAGCAGCAGAAGCACTTCAAGCACAAAGAGTGAAAGTTCTGGGTATGGCAGCAATTTTTACATATGGCTTTAATCTGGCTGAAGAAAACTTCAGGAAAGCTGGACTGTCTCTTATTGTTTTGAGTACTTACGCTGATATGCTCCAGGTAGCTGTGGCTGAAAATATTATAAAAGAAAAAGACCTGGTACACCTGAAAAGCTGGCGTGTTGACCCTGAAAGCTGGGGCAAGTAATGGTGTTAATTCAATTAGGTCAGACCTTGCTCAAATACTACAAAGTGAGTTATTTGTTCAGTTTCCTCCTTCGTTCGTGCAATTCTTTAAAAGTAGTCAGGACTATACCTTCCTTTTCAATGTATTCCCGTAGTTTGGGATCCAGCATTGCCAACAGGTCACCCTTACGTGTAGCTCCGGAATCACTAATTTGGTCGAAAATATCTGATGGTTCAGAGCAATGCATGATTACATAGGTAATACCCGGTCGCGTACGACCAATTGCCTCAATGTATTTCTCAGTTTTATATTTCTGCAGGTTTTCATCTGTGGTCTCTATTCCTTCAGGAAGATCCCATCCGTATGATTCATTTAGCAAATCATCAATCACGGGTAAGCCGGATTCCCACAATTGTTTGCCAATGGATTGGGTTTCATCGTTAAGTTCTTTGCTGATTCCTTTCGAAATTAATGTATTATGGCCAACCGGGATCATTACCGGAATCCCATACTCCATACCAAGTTTTAGGTAAATAGATAAATATTCCGGCGTAGCAAACAAAGTTCCCATATGCGAATCAATATGAGTGGGTTCAAAGCCCATTGATTTACCCAACACGATTTGGGCTCGCAGTTCTTTTTCAACTTCGTCAATCGAAGCATGACTGACCACCTCCGCCACAGACTTAAATAATTTGCCTTCCGCATCTACAAGTGAAGGAGCACCGCCGCTTCCAATTATCGGCCCCCATCGATAATTGTCCCATTCCGAAGTTAGGGTAAGATGCAAACCCAGATCCAGATTAGAATTAACACCTATACGTTTGGCCAGATCCGGCACCCAGGAACAAGGCATCATGATGCTTCCTGAGGTGGCTAACCCCTCATTGATCGCTTTTAAACCTCCAACATTGGAACTGTATGACATTCCCATGTCATCCACGTGCATGATCAATACTTTTTTACCTTTTTCGAAGCCCAGTTTTTCGGCGTACGTTTCCTGACCAATCGTTTTGAACGGTACCGCCACAACAAGCAATATTCCAACCAGCAAATTCAACGTTATTCTCTTCATCATCTTTAATGTTATTTGAATGCAAGGTATTAAAATCGTGATTCCACTCCCAATCCAAACAAGGCAAAATCATATTTCACCGGATCATCCGGATCAAATTGTTTTAGTGCATTTGTAAGCTCCACGGCGGTCAACCAATCGGTTTGTTTACGATGGATCAGACCCAGCTTGCGAGCAACACGGTCAACATGTACATCGCATGGAGCTATCAGTTGTGATGGGCTAATGCGATCCCAGATTCCAAAATCAACTCCCTTGTCATCCTTCCTGACCATCCATCGCAGAAACATATTGATCCGTTTGCAGGCTGATTTACTTTCGGGGGTAGCAATATGTTTGCGTGTCCTCTGTGGAAAGTCATCCAGGCTAAAAAATAAATGATGAAAATTGATCAGTGCAGTCTTTACATTTTCATCTCCGGGAGGTGTGTTCTTAACAAATGCGTCTTCAAGTGATTCGTGACGTTTATAAAACCACTTAAAAAATGAAATAAAATAGAGGGTGTCAGTTGCATTAAATGTCCGGTGCTTAAATCTGAGAAACATCTTTAAATCATTTTCCTGGTGGTTGGTAACAAATTCATAAGGTGCATTATCCATCAAATCAAAAAGCTCCGTACATTTATTAATTATGGTTTTTCTTTGCCCCCAGGCTAAGATGGCTGCCCAGAATGCTGCAATCTCTATATCCTGTTTTTTGTTGTACCGATGCGGGATGGAAACCGGATCATTCTCAATAAATCCGGGAATATTATATTCCTGAACTTTTTCATCAAGAAATTGTTGAAGATCTTTCTTATGCATTATCCCTCATAATCCGGAATATGAAATGCAGGAACCTGCCGGCCATCCAAATCAGTAAAATCATACTTTTCGGCAAGATCACCGATGGAATACCTGCCACCGCTTAGATCCATGATATTGGGGTCATCGATCAGCGCTGCAACAGCCCGACCTACATATTCAACAGAATTTGTAGAGGTAAAATCAAAGTCCTTTATTTTATTCAATGCAGTCATTACCCTTTCAGTACGGGTAAATCCCGGATAAATTGATAGGGCAGCCACATTATATTTACGTAGTTCAAGTGCCATTCCAAAAGCCAACCTGTCCACTCCTGTTTTAACTGTATCGTACATCGTAGCATGTAGAAATTTCCCGTTATCTCCTGCCGATATATTTATAATCAGCCCTGATCTTTGCCTGATCATCAGCGGGGCAGCCAACTTACTTGTTAAAAAGTGAGTAAATAATCCAGAATGAAACATTTTTTTCCATCGCCATACCGGTTGTTTCCAAAACGGGTTGTTAAATGTATTGTCATGGCCCTCATATCCACCCCATGAATTATTTACCAGCAAGTCCAACTTATTGTGATCCCGTTTTATCTTATTCACCAAATTTCTTACCTCTTTTTCCTTTGTATGGTCGCAATAAAATGGAATTCCTTTTCCACCTGATTTATTTACAAGTTCAGCCGTTTCCGCAACATTCCCGCCAAGCCCATCAACCTCGGCCCCTCTCTTCGTTCTTCCTGTTACATATACAATTGCACCTGATTGCCCAAGAACCTTTGCAATACCCCTGCCAATGCCTCTGCTGGCACCGGTTACCAGTGCAATGCAGTTTTTGAGATCGGGTGGTAAATAATGATCCGATAATTCCATCTTTAAGAATTTTTCCTCTTATCCATAAAAAAATATCATTTAAATAAACAAGTTACATCTATCCATAAATTTTACATATATTCAAGCCCTGTATTTAAAAAAATATTACTCGTACAATGATTAAAATCCCGGACCATATGAAATCGATTTTGCTACTGACATTGATCACTATTTCCCTCTACGCATTTGGGCAAGAAGAAGATTCCACTCTATATCCCTATGACGCACTAAAATACCGGAATGTAGGCCCTACAAGAGGCGGGAGGGTTACAACAGTAGCTGGTTCGGAAAATGATCCGGGAGTATTCTATATGGGCGCTACCGGAGGTGGCGTATGGAAAACAACAAATTACGGTCAGGAATGGGAAAACATATCGGATGGTTATTTCAGCACCCCATCTATTGGAGCGATCCGTGTGGCGCCTTCCAACTCAGATATAATCTTTGTTGGTACAGGCTCCGATGGCATTCGAAGTAATGTGATTACCGGCAAAGGTGTTTACAAAAGTACGGATGCAGGTAAAACATGGGAGTTCATGGGACTGAAAAATGTCGGCCAGATTGGTGCCGTTAAAATTCATCCTCAAAATCCTGATACTGTTTTCGTTGCAGCTATTGGTAATGCTTTTGGTCCCGGGAAAGACAGGGGAATATATCGAACCTACAATGGAGGGGAGAATTGGGAGAAGGTATTATTTATATCAGATAGTATCGGGGCCTCGGATCTGGAAATGGCGCCTGATGATCCGAATATCATTTATGCCGGAATGTGGCAAGCTGAGCGAAAACCATGGACGATAATCAGTGGTGGCATGAAAAAGGGGGGTGTCTATAAATCATCCGATGGCGGCTCACATTGGGAAAAGATTACCGATGGATTACCTTCCGGACTTATTGGGAAAATAGATTTTGCTGTTTCTGCTTCCAACCCCGATCGTGTCTGGGCTCTCATCGAGGCTCCTGATGGCCAGGGAGGTGTATTTCGTTCAGATGATAGAGGATTTGACTCAGACAAACAATGAAGACTATCTTACCTACTCGATACATATAATGAACAATGCGCAGATTAAATCTAACGAGTCTGCAATATGGTTTGATTTGATGCAGAG
>SDBV01005607.1_pt1 | contig 17668 bp, 13 predicted proteins | sample 2277081 | NCBI WGS metagenome assembly SDBV01 (sample SAMN10402039, study PRJNA504765) | marine sediment metagenome | isolation source: marine sediment core GS10_PC15, 223 cmbsf | place: Arctic Ocean: Southern Knipovich Ridge | collected 2010 | reverse complement strand
TTCGGCCAAAGCTTTTGCGTCGTCGCGCAACCCCATTCTGGGGTCGCGCTCCTAGCTGCGCGTTGGCCTTCGGCCAAAGCTTTTGCGTCGTCGCGCAACCCCATTCTGGGGTCGCGCTCCTAGATGTGCGCCTGGAGGTATTTGGGGATTCGGTCTTCGAGCCAATAGCGCGCTGACCACGGCCAGGGTCCCGAGACGAAACCCACGTGGCCTCCGTTCGGGCTGATTTCGAACACGACGTGCGCCGAACGCTCTTCGGGCGGCGGGATGACCTCCGAGCGCATGAGTGGATCGTCCGCGGCTTGGAGGACGAGGGTGGGCGTTTCGATGCGGTCGACGAATTGGCGGCTGCTGCAGCATTCGTAGTAGTCGTGAGCACTCTGGAAGCCGTGCATCGGCGCGGTCACCGCATCGTCGAATTCGCGGAAGCTGCAGAGGCTGTCGAGGTCTGCGCTGGAAAGAGGCAGCGCGAACGAACCGTTGGCCATCTTCGCGCGCAGCGCTTTTTTGAGCTTGCGCACCAGGTACCACTGGTAGACGCGCGAGAAACCCGACTCCATCGAATCTGCGGCCGTTGCGAGTTCGAACGGAATCGAGACGGCGACGGCCGCCTTCAGGGGGTTGTCGTTTCCGGATTCACCGAGCCACTTGAGCAGCACGTTGCCCCCGAGCGAGTAGGCGACCCCGGCCAGCGGCGTCTCGGGTTCGCGGCGGCGCAGTTCGCGCGCGAACCAGTCGATGTCCGCTGTCTCGCCGGAGTGGTAGGAGCGCGACAGCCGGTTGGCCTCGCCCGAGCAGCCGCGAAAATGCATCAGCGCGCCGCGCCAGCCGCGGGCTTCGATCTGTTTCAACAACCCCCGCGCATAATTGGATTCGGCCGAGCCCTGCAGACCGTGGAGCACGATCACGATCGGACCCCCGCGGCCGACCCAATCGACATCGAGAAAGTCACCGTCGGGAAGCTCCACGCGCTCTCGACGGGTTTCCAACCGAATGCGCGCGCGGCAGAGAACCGGCCAGATCGTCTGAAGGTGGCGGTTCGAAAGCCACCACGCGGGGCGAAATCGGCCGTCGGTTTTCCGGTCGCTCACGCTGGGGTCCGCTTGATTCGAGGATCGACTTTCATTGGGGCTCCCGTCCATTGCCGCTACAAGCGCCTTGAACGCTCCAATCAGCCTGTAAGCAGAGCATAGGCTTCGCGCGCGCGTGCGCGAACCGATCGGGCCCAGCTATCTTCGGCATCCGGTTCGCGCGCGTTGATGCCACTGCTGTTCAGCGCGCGGTGAGGAGCGAATGCCCGAGCAACCGAGGCGGCCGATTCTGTCGATACCGATCCGCTCGCGCGCCGATGCGACCGGCGCGCACGCGGGCCTGGCGCGCCCCGCGCTCCTGGTTTTCGCTGCACTGGCGGCCCCGATCGGCCTGCGTGCGATGCTGCTCGTCGAGCACGCGATGGCTCCGGGTGCGGGCGACCTGCGCGGTCTGCTCTCGGACGTGAGCGTCGCGCTGGGCGTCGCGGCCGCGGTCGGCCTCTTCGCGCGCTTGCGCCGCTGGGTCGGCGTGGGCGCGCTTCTGCTCTGGGTGCTGCTCTGCTACGGCAACTACGAGCACGTCAGTGCCAACGGCGCGAACATGGCGCTGCGCGACGCGGGCTACCTCGCTGATGAGACCTTCCTGCGCGGCTCGGCGCTCGCCGTGACGCGGCCGTGGCTGCTGATCGGCGCGTTGGTGGCTGCGCTCGGTTTCGGTTGGGCGGCGCTGCGCCCGGGTGCTCGCGTGCGGCTTCGAACCCTCGCAATCGGCTGTGTGGTCGCGGCTGTGGCGTTCGCTCTTTGGAGTGCATCTTCCGAGACGCTCGGTTGGCGCCAGACCAGCTTCGTGACGCAGAACGCCTCGTGGTTGGTTCGAGCGATCGCTGTGCGCGATTCAATCGCCCCCTCGGCCCCGTCAAGCCCCTCAGCGCCCGAGCCGGTCGCGCCGGATCTCGATGGCGAGCCTCTGGTCGCATTCGGTGACGCGAAGACCAACGTGCTGCTCGTGTTCCTCGAGGGTGTGTCGGGCGCCTACATCGAACCGATTGCGGCCGCTAACGGGCGCAAACCGATCGGGGCCTCGATGCCCCGGCTCAGCGGAATCGCGCGCGATCACGTTATTTTCACGAGCTTCATCGCGCAGCAGCGACAGACCAACCGCGGCGAGTACGCGGTGCTATGCGGCGATTTGCCGAGGCTCTTTTTCGCAGAGGCCAAGATGTCGGAACTGGCCACGAGCACTGACACGCGCTGGAGAAAGCGCTGCCTTCCGGCCGCGCTGGCAGAGGCTGGCTATGCGACCGTGTACCTGCAGGCCGCGCCGACCTCGTTCATGCTGAAGGACCAGTTCATGCCGCGTATCGGTTTCGAGAGATCGCTGGGCGAAGAATATTTCGAGAACGCCTACTCGCGCAACCAGTGGGGCGTAGACGATCGAAGCTTCCTGCAGCAGAGCCTTCAGATGATCGATGAATTGCGCGGCGGTGAGCGCCCCTGGTTCCTCACGCTGCTCACGGTAGGCACCCACCACCCGATCAATGTTCCCGCGGATTTTACGCGTGCAGCGGGCTCCAACGACAAGTGGCGCGCGTTTGATTACCTCGACGTCGCCGTGAGCGAATTCGTTGAGGCTCTAGAGTCGCGGGGCGCCCTGGACGACACGCTGGTGCTTCTGATTTCCGATGAGTCGCAGGGGTTGCGCAAGGGATTGAGCGAACTGCAGATTCGACTCAGTCAGAGTTGGGGTTTCCTGGTCGCAATGTTGCCCGTGGGCGAAAAGTTGCGCGTCGATGTCCCGTACGCTCAGTTCGACATCGCGGGGTCGATACTGGATTGGCTCGGTCTGGCCGATTACGCGCGCGGATTTTCGGGGCGCAGCGTGTTCCGGCGTTACGCGACACCGCGTCCACTGGTTTTTGGAAATGTCTACGTCAAATGGGCGGGCGGTGTGAGTGCCGACGGCCAGCTGGTGCTCTGCCGCGAGGACTTTCAGAGGTGTCGTCGCGCCGCGACCAAAGACCAGCGCTTGTTCAGGCGCGGCCTCCAACCCCTAGTGGCAGCGTCTCCCGACGAATTTGCATTTCTTCGCGAGCGGGCGGCCGAGAGCATGCGCATCTCCGGATCGCCGCCGGTAAATGGAGACGCATTCGCGCTGGGTGCTGCGCGTGACTTCCGCTTGAGGGAGGAACTGGTCTTCTCGATCAATGACGATGTCGAAGACAAGCAGTGGGTCTTCGGTGGGCAGTCCCTGTCTGTTCCCGCGAATTCTCGGATCGACGTAGATCTCGAAGTCGAAGTGATCGGCGAAGCAGGCCGCCTCGATTTTCAGCACGCATTGAAATCGGAAGGGAAGCTCTACTTTGGCCAGGAGATTTTCGACATCCAACCGGGCGGCCGGTTTCACTTCCGCTACAGCTACTCGAGCGCCGCGCCCATCATCAATCTCGGGAACTACCTGGTCGTGACGCACCGGGCCGGCAGCGGGTTGAGTCTGAATCTGCTGCGGGCCCAGATGCGGATCCTGCCCGAATCCGGCGCCTCGGGCCGGCCGCTCGTGGTTCACCAGCTCGACGTCAAACTCTCCGCGGACCCAGCCGCTGCGGGGGACGCGGTTAGGCCTTGAACGTCGACGCAACCGAACGAAGAACGCCTTGGCGATGCCTGTCGAGTGATTCTCTGCGAGCGATGGCTTTGGTATGCTCTCCGCTCGCTCGGGCTTCGTGCGGATTTGATCACTCGAGTTTATTGGGAGGGGAGCATGCGCAGATTCTACGCATTTCAGTTGCTCGCGGTGGCGGCTGGCCTTTGCCTACTCGCGGCCTGTGTCACCGATCCGTACACCGGGGAGACAAGGCTGAGCAAGACGGTGACCGGCGCGGCAATCGGAGGCGCGGTCGGTGCGGCGATCGGCGCGGCCACGGGTGGCGATCGCGGAGAGCGCGCGGGGATCGGCGCGGCTGCCGGCGCACTCGCGGGCGGTGCGGTTGGCGCCTACATGGATCACCAGGAGTCCAAGCTGCGCGAGCAGCTGCGGGGCACGGGCGTGAGCGTCACGCGTGCGGGCGATGAGCTGATCCTGAACATGCCCGGCAACATCACCTTCGAGGTGGATCGGTCCGATATCCGCTCCGGCTTCTACGCTGTACTGGACTCGGTCGTTTTGGTCGTGAAAGAGTTCGACAAGACGGTCATCGAGGTTGCCGGGTTCACCGACAGCACGGGGAGCGACAGCTACAACCAGACGCTCTCGGAGCGGCGATCCTATAGCGTCGGTGACTACCTCACGTCGCAGGGCGTGATTCCGGGCCGCGTGGTGACCAAGGGCTTCGGCGAGCGCTATCCGATCGCGGGCAACGATACGCCCGCAGGCCGAGAGCGAAATCGCCGCGTCGAGCTGAGACTGGTGCCGATCACATCTTGAGCGGATGCGTGGGCGCGGGGTGTGTGCGATGTGTCCGCCGCGCGGCGAACTCGACGCTCAGTCGATTCCGAGGTTGCGTCGAATCCGTTCCTCGATCGGCTGGGTGTCGGGCTCGAACGCGGATCCCGTGATCTGCTCGAAGGCCTCGATGTAGCGGCGGGTCGCCTCGCAGCGCACGTCGATCGGGATTTCGGGTCGCTGCCCCTGCCCCTTGTAGCCCTGATCGCCGAGCCAGAGTCGCAGATACTCTTTGTCGAGCTGCATGGGATTCGCGCCCTGCGAGAGCGCTCGTTCGTAGCTGTCGCGGTGCCAGTAGCGAGAAGAGTCGGGAGTGTGGATCTCGTCGATCACGATGATCTCGCCGTCGGCGTTTAGTCCCATCTCGTATTTCGTATCGACGAGAATCAAGCCGCGGGATTCCGCCCAGCGACGCCCCTCGGCGAACAGCGCCGCACCGATCGCGGCCGCCGTGTCGTAGTGCTCGGCGCTGATCTGCCCGCTCGCGATCAGCGCATCGCGTGAGGTCAGCTCGTCGTGGGCGCCGAGTTCGGCCTTGGTGGTCGGGGTGAGCAGCGACTCCGGCAGCAGATCGTGTTTGCGCATTCCGTCTTCGAGTCGGTGGCCGCAGTACTCGCGATCACCGCGGTCGTAGGCGGTCCAGATCGAAGTCGAACTCGAGCCCGTCAGATAGGCGCGAAAGACGAACTCGACGGGCAGCGGCCGGCACTCGAGCACCTTCGAGACGTTGGGGTCCGGCACCTCGACGAGGTGATTGCGGGCGACTTCTCGGGTCTTCTCGAACCAGAATGCCGCTAGCTGGTTGAGGATCTGTCCCTTGAACGGCAGGGTGCCGACGATCACGTCGAAACAGCTGACCCGGTCCGTCGCCACGAGGTGACGGTGTTCGCCAGCGATGTAGTTGTCGCGCACCTTGCCGGCCACGCGCGTACCCAGGCCCGAAAACTGTGTCTCGGTCAGAGTGCGCTCACATTGGTCCCTCAGAAGTGCGAAGTCGATACCCACGATTCCCCCCATGTGTGTGGCCCCAAGGATGGGGTTGCGCGCCGCCGCAAGCAAATCCGAGGGATTCGCCCGCGGTACGCCCTGATGCACGCCTTGCTCCATGCTCATATAACGCCTGGATGGGGTCGCGAGCAACGATGAAACGCCTCATCCCGAGCGAAATGCGGCCTCTCGGGACCGCGGCCGGCTTGTTCCGAGCGGCCCTCATGGGTAGACTCAGCCCCGTTCCCGTTCGAAGAAACTGAGCAATTCCGAGGTGCTGGCAGAAAGTTGCGGCTGGCACTCCCCCCGAGGTTTTGGTTGTTCTCAGTGATTCAATTTCCGGGCTCGCTAGACGATCGCGACATGCGGTTTGCGTTCGACAGCGTCCTGAAAGCGAGCGCGCGGCTGGTCTGGCACAAGGAGTCCGAACTCCCGCCGGGAACCCGCGCGGTCGTGCTGCCCGGAGGCTTTTCGTACGGCGACTACCTGCGCTGCGGGGCGATGGCCCAATACTCGCCCGTGATGGCCGCCGTCAGACGCTTTGCGGAGGCGGGCGGCCCGGTGCTCGGGGTTTGCAACGGTTTCCAGGTGCTCTGCGAGTCCGGTCTGCTGCCCGGCGCGTTGCTGCGCAATCAGGATCTGCACTTCGGCTGCGAGTTCGTTCACCTGCGCGTCGAGCGCGCGAATTCGCCCTTTACCTCTCGCGCTGTCGCCGGCCAGCTGCTGCGCATCCCGATCAAGAATGGCGAGGGCGCCTATTTTGCGGCGCCAGAAGAGCTGGCGCGCCTCGAGGCGAATGGCCAGATTGCGCTGCGCTATTGCGACGAGGGCGGGGCGGTCGACGAGGCCTCGAATCCCAACGGCTCGGTGGCGAACATCGCGGGCATCAGCAATGAGCGCGGCAACGTGTTGGGCCTGATGCCCCATCCCGAACACGCCGTCGAAGCCGCGATTGGTGGTACGGATGGTCTCTTCCTGCTCGGCTCGCTCGTCGACGCGGTTGGCGGCGCGGAGCCCGCGCGATGAGCGATCGCGGAGCGCCCGTCGTCGATCTCGTGCTCGCGCGCGAGCACGGGCTCACCGACGACGAATACGAACGCATCGTCGAGATTCTTGGCCGGACGCCGAGCTTTCCGGAACTCGGGATATTCTCCGTGATGTGGTCCGAGCACTGCTCCTACAAGTCGAGCAAGAAATATCTGAAGCAGTTGCCGACCCAGGGTGGGTGCGTGATCCACGGGCCGGGCGAAAATGCCGGCGTCGTTGACATCGGAGACGGCCTGGCCGCCGTCTTCAAGATCGAGAGTCACAACCACCCGTCGTTCATCGCGCCCAAGCAGGGAGCCGCAACGGGCGTGGGCGGGATTCTGCGCGACGTGTTCACGATGGGCGCGCGACCCGTCGCGAACCTGGACTCGCTGCGCCTCGGCCCGCTCGACCAGCCGCTGCATCAATATCTGTTGGCCGGGGTCGTCGAGGGCGTCGGGAGCTACGGCAACGCCGTGGGGGTCGCCACCGTTGGTGGAGAGACCCAGTTCCACGCGTGCTACGCGGGAAACATCCTCGTGAACGCGTTCAATCTGGGCATCATCGAGACCGACAAGATCTTTCTCGCGCGCGCTTCGGGCGTGGGCAACCCCGTCATGTACGTCGGCAGCAAGACCGGACGCGACGGCATCCACGGTGCGAGCTTGCTCGCGTCTGCGGAATTCGACGCGGAGAGCGAGGCGAAGCTTCCGACTGTGCAGGTCGGAGATCCATTCACCGAAAAGTGTCTGATCGAAGCCTGCCTGGAACTCATGGGGACGGATGCGGTGGTCGGCATCCAGGACATGGGCGCCGCGGGCCTCACGTGTTCGTCGTTCGAGATGGCCAGCCTCTCGGGTACGGGGATCGCGCTGGACCTCGACGCGGTCCCGCAGCGCGAGGCCGGCATGACCCCCTACGAGTTGCTGCTCTCCGAGAGCCAGGAGCGCATGCTGCTGGTCGCCCGGGCGGGGCGCGAGGCAGAGGTCGCCGAGATCTTCCGGCGCTGGGACCTCGATGTCGCGGTGGTCGGACGCGTGACCGACGACGGGCGCATGCGCATCCACTGGCACGGCGAGACCGTCGTCGACATTCCGGTCGATCCCGTGGCGAAGAGTTCGCCCGAGCTCGATCGCCCCGTTGCCGTGCCCGCAGACCTCGGCGAGCGACAGAAGCTCGACCTCGCCTCGGTTGCGCCCGAAGATGATTTCGAGGCTGCGCTCTGCGCATTGCTCGACTCGCCGAATCTCGGCTCGAAGGAGTGGGTCTACCGCCAGTACGATCAGCTCGTTCAGGGTGACACGCTGATTCGGCCGGGCGGCGATGCGGCCCTGATCCGCGTTCGCGACCGAGACGGCGAGCCGACCGGCAAGGGGCTCGCGATGTCGGTCGATTGCAATCCCCGCTGGTGTTGGCTCGATCCCCGCGTCGGCGCGATGGCCGCCGTCGCCGAGGCCGCGCGCAACGTCGCCTGCACGGGCGCGCGTCCGCTCGCGCTCACGAACTGCCTGAATTTTGGCAATCCCGAGCGGCCGGAGATCATGTGGGAGTTTGCAGAGGCGACCCGCGGAATCTCTGAAGCCGCCGTGGCGCTCGAGACGCCCGTGGTGTCGGGCAACGTGTCTTTTTACAACGAGACCTCGGGACGCGCGATCTTTCCGACGCCGACGATCGCGGTGGTCGGACTGCTCGAGGACTGGGGGCGTTACGCGGTTTCGCATTTTACGCAGCCGGGCTTGTCGATCGTGCTGCTCGGCGAAAATCGCGAAGAGCTCGGTGGCAGCGAGTGGCTCGCGCAGCGGCGCGGCCTCGAGGCGGGACTGCCCCCGATCGTCGATCTCCAGCACGAGAGGCGTCTCCACGGCCTGCTCGCGGCCGCCGTGGCGCGCGGTCTGGCCCTCAGCGCCCACGACGTTTCCGATGGTGGGCTCGTGGTGGCGTTCGCGGAGTGCGCGTTTACCGGGCCGAAACTCGTGGGTGCGACCGTTCGACTTCCGGGTACCATTCGGCCGGATGCGCTGCTCTTCGGAGAATCGACCGGGAGGGTGATCGTGGCAACCTCGGACGCGGAGGCGTTGATCGAACTCTCTACACAAAGCGGAGTTCCCGCGGCGCGCGTCGGTGAAACCGGAGGCGACCGTTTGTTGGTCGGACCCATCGAGAGCGAGCCGTGGCTCGACGTCGAGGTGGCGTTGCTCCACGAGTGTTGGCGGGCCGCCATCCCGCGCAGATTGGGAGAATCGTGAGCCGCAGACTGATCGAAATCGATCCCGCGCTCGAGAGGGAGCTTGCCGAAGAACTCCATCGCGATCGCTTTCACGACGAATGCGGCGTGGTCGGGATTCAGGGCCATTCAGAGGCCGCCAACATCGCCTACCTGGGCCTCTACGCCCTTCAGCACCGCGGGCAGGAGAGCGCGGGGATCGTCACCACGGACGGCGGTGAGCACCGCGTGCACCGCGCGATGGGCCTGGTCGCAGACGTCTTCAGCGAGAAGACCCTGCGCAAGCTGCCGGGTCGCATGGCGATCGGTCACGTTCGCTATTCGACGGCCGGTGGCAGCCAGCTCCGCAACGCCCAGCCGTTTTGCGCCGCGACCGACGGCGGCCCCGTCGCGATCGCCCACAATGGCAACCTCGTCAACGCCTACGCGATTCGCCGTGAACTCGAGGGCCGCGGCGCGATCTTCAGCACCACGGCCGATAGCGAGACGATCGTTCAGCTGCTCGCGCGATCCCGCGAGCGCACCCAGGAGGAGCGTTTGATCGACGCTCTTTCGAGGGTCAAGGGTGCTTTCAGTCTGGTCTTGATGACGGGCGACTCGTTGATCGCGGTGCGCGATCCCCACGGATTTCGCCCCCTCTGCCTCGGACGTCTCGATCGCTCCTGGGTGGTGGCGAGCGAAACCTGCGCACTCGATCTGATCGGGGCCGAGTACGACCGCGACCTGGAGCCCGGTGAAGTCGCGGTCATCAGGCGCGGGCGGATCCGCACCCTGCGCCCGTTGAAACAGCAGCAGCAAGAGCGCTTCTGCATCTTCGAATACATCTATTTTGCGCGGCCCGACTCGAATCTCAACGGTCACAATGTCTACGTCTATCGAAAGGAGTTGGGTCGACTGCTCGCGCGCGAGCACCCGGTGAAGGCCGATCTGATCGTGCCGGTTCTCGATTCTGGCAACACCGCAGCGCTCGGTTACGCGGAGGAGATCGGCATCCCCTACGAGCCGGCGATGATTCGCAATCACTACGTGCGCCGCACATTCATCGAGCCCGCGCAATCGATTCGACACTTCGGTGTCAAGGTGAAGCACAACGCGGTCGCGAGCGTCTTGCAGGGCAAGCGGGTGGTTCTGGTCGACGACTCGATCGTGCGCGGCACCACGCTCATCAAGCTCGTGGCGATGCTGCGCAATGCCGGCGCGACCGAAGTCCACCTGCGGATTTCCGCGCCGCCGACCATCGGGTCCTGCCACTACGGGATCGACACGCCGACGCGCGACGAGTTGATCGCGAACAACCACAGCGTCGACGAGATCTGCAAGATCATCGGCGCGGACTCCCTCCGCTACCTCTCGCTGGAGGGGCTGCGCGGGAGCGCCGAGCCGCTCAAGAGCGGCTTCTGCGACGCCTGCTTCTCCAACGAATACCCGGTCGCGGTCGAGAGCAGCGACAATCCACCCCAACTCTCGCTGTTCCGGGCGGTCGAGGACGACGGCGCCTGAAGCCGGCTGGCCAGGCGGCGCGTCTTTGCTGGAAAGCCTGTTTGTTTTCAAAACCTTCTATCCAGATCTGCGCATCTCGATCGGCTCGGCTTGGCGCGCTCGATCTGCGTTCCACGGCCCTCTCCAAGTTGAGCGGTGAGCCCCGTCGGCCGATATAACCCGAGCGGGACATTCTGCTTTGTCGAGTGAGGAGCCGCCGTGGGCGCCCCGTCTAGGGTTTTCCAGCTGAATTTCGCGAGCGCGGAGGCGTTTCAGCTAGAACACAGCGCCAATCTCGTGAATGGCGGCGTGTTCATCGCGACGAAAGAGCCCGCAACGCTTCGCGAAACCGTGTCCGTCGAACTCGGGCTCGCGGGTGAGCCCAACAAGGTTCGACTCGACGGAGAGGTCGTTCACATCGTGCCGCCCGAGATGGAGGAAGCCGGCGCGGTGCCGGGCGTGGCGGTCCAGTTTTCGTGCACGCAGACCGCGCTTCGAGCCGCGCTGGAACCGCTCGCGCAGGCCGTGGGAGCGCCCCGGCCCGAGCCGCCCGACTCTGGACGCCGAAAGGCGCCGCGCGTGCCCGCCCAGGTTCCGATCCGGATCAAGGCGCCGGGCATCTCGCTGTGCGGCCACACCCGCGACATCAGTCTCTGCGGTGTGCTCGTTTCGGTTCCCGGCGATTCGATGCCCGTGGGCACCCGAGTTCAGCTGACGATCGATCATCCGACCAGCGGCGAGTCACTCGGCGTCGACGCGACCGTGACGCGCCAGGTCGCGAGCAAGGGCGGAGTGGTTGCGCTCGCGATCGAGTTCGATCCGCCCCCCGAACGGCAGGACGAAGTGCGCCGTTTCATCGCCGACGTCCAGAGCGCCGAGCACAGCCGGCGCCTGGGCGGAATGCGCGGTTCACTGACCGAGATCGGGCCGCAGAACCTGCTCCAGATGCTCAGCAAGACGGCGCCCTCCGGAACGCTGACCGTTCAGCACGAAAACGAGGAGGCCGTCATCGGCTTCGAGAATCAGATGCTGTGTTATGTCCAACTCGGACCGATCAGCGGAATGAAGGCGCTGACGCGTGTGCTGGGTTGGGACGAGGGCTCGTTTGAATTTCACGCCCGGCTCGAGTCGATGATGTCCGAATACTCACCGATGCTGCTCGACGCGGCGCTTCTCCAAGCCACCCGCAACCTCGACGAGCTGCGCGCGCTCGATCTCAGCGCGCTCCCGCTCGACGCCACGGTGCGCTTCCAATCCGCTCCGGCCGGGCCCGGTGGAGCCGAGGCTTCCAAGGTGGAGGACGCGGTGCTCGATCTCGCGCGAGGCGAGTTCACGATCCGGCGCATCGTCGACATGATTCCCGAACCCGATGTGGAGATTCTGCGGGCACTCACGTTCTTCGCCGATCTCGGGTCGATCGTCATCGTTGTGCGCTGAGTCCGACGCCGCGTTCGGATTGCCTATCAGCGAGATACGACGGTTTCGCGCAAGAAGTCTTCGTCGTCGCGATCCGGGTGGTCGACGTTGTAGTGAAGCCCCCGGCTCTCGTGTCGGAGCGCGGCCGATTCGACGACCATTTGCGCCACGCTGGCGAGATTGCGCAGCTCGATCAGGTCGGGGGTGAGCCTCCAATCCCAGTAGTACTCGGTGATCTCGCTGCGCAGCAGTTCGATTCGCCGCTGCGCCCGTTCCAGGCGCCGATCGCTGCGCACGATGCCGACGTAGTTCCACATCAGCCGTCTGATTTCATCCCAGTTCTGGGTGATCACGACGGCCTCTTCGCTCTCGGTGGCGTCGCCTTCTTCCCACGCGGGCAGATTGATCGGCTCGCGTGCGAGGTCGCCGAGTCGTCGACCCGTCGCTTTGGCGGCGGCGTCCGCGAAGACGAGGGCTTCGAGCAGTGAATTGGAGGCCAGCCGATTTGCGCCGTGGAGTCCCGTGCAGGCGACCTCGCCGGCCGCAAAGAGATTGGGCACGTCGGTTTCGCCCGTCAGGTCGGTGCGCACGCCGCCGCACCAGTAGTGGGCGGCGGGCACGACCGGAATCGGCTCCTCGGTGAGGTCGGAACCGAACTCTTTGCAGCGCGTATAAATGTTGGGAAATCGCTCGCGCAGAAAACCGGCGTCGCGGTGCGTGATGTCGAGAAACACAGAGTCGTCGCCCGAGCGTTTGAGTTCGGTGTCGATCGCTCGCGCCACGATGTCGCGCGGAGCCAGATCCTTCATCTCGTGGTAGCGCTCCATGAAGGCGTCGCCCGCGGCCGTGCGCAGGATGCCGCCCTCGCCGCGCATGGCCTCGCTGATCAGAAAGGATTTTGCGAGCGGATGGTAGAGGCAGGTCGGGTGAAATTGGACGAACTCCATGTTGGCGAGGGACGCGCCGGCTCGGTACGCCATCGCCATCCCGTCGCCCGACGCGATGTCCGGATTGCTGGTGTAGAGGTAGACCTTTCCCGCGCCGCCCGTTGCCAGCAGCGTCACGTGAGCGCAGAAGCGCTGCACCTGTCCGCTATCGGCGTCGAGCACGTAGGCGCCCAGCGCGCGGTTGTCGCCCGCGAGCCCCGCGTGCTGGGCGGTCAGCAGGTCCACCGCGCAGTGGGTCTCGAAGAGCGTGATGTTGGGATGCGCGTGCACGCGCTCGATCAGCGCGCGCTCGATCTCCCGGCCCGTCGTGTCGCGGTGGTGAAGGATGCGCCGGTGGCTGTGGCCTCCCTCCTGGCCGAGGTCGAAGGCGAGGTCTGACCGGGCGCTGTCCGGCCTCACCGGGTCGAAGTCTGCGCCGAGCTTCAGCAATTGGTCGATCATCGCGGGGCCGCGCTCGACGACCTTCTGCACGACATCTTCGCGGCACAGGCCCGCACCCGCGTTGATCGTGTCGCGCGCGTGGGCGTCGAAAGAGTCCTGGCCGTCCAGCACGGCCGCGATCCCGCCCTGAGCCGAACTCGTCGCCGAATCCGTCGCGCGCTGCTTGGTGACGATCGAGACGGTTCCGTGCTGAGCGACCTGCAGGCTGTAGAAGAGCCCGGCGATCCCGCTTCCGATGACGAGGACATCGGAGTCGTGGCGTTCCTGCAAAGGGGGTCTCCGATTGGTGGCCGGGCGTGGCTCGGAAGGTTAGACCTAAGGGAGAGCCCGGAGATCTCCGATCAACAGGGTTCGGCGAACAAAAGCCGAGTGTACCCACGGGGTTGCGCGGAGTCGAGCATTCCCCGCGGGGAACTTGGCCGAGCTTCGCGCCGAGCGATCAAACCGGCCGGCGGATTCCGGCGCGATCAAATCGAACGGAGGCAGGGGTGCTGCTGCGAATCTGGGGAAAGGCTGCGACCGGCGCGCTGCTCTGCGGCTTGCTGCTCCTGGCAGCGGCTGCTGGCCACGCCGGAGGCCCGATCTACACCTTCGTCGATTCGCGCGGGGTCAGCCACTTCAGCAACGTTCCGAACGACCCGCGCTACGTGGTGATTCCCCGGCCGCGGCGGCATCCGGAGCCGATCCGGCGCGCCCCCCAATATGTGGGCTACGACGGCCTGATTTTGCTCACCGCGCTCGAGAACGACGTGCCGCCGGCCCTCGTGAAGGCGGTGATCGCCGCGGAGTCTCTCTTCGACGCCGACGCGGTATCGAGAAAGGGCGCCCAGGGCCTGATGCAGCTGATGCCGACGACCGCCTCGAAACTCGGTGTCGCGGACCCGTTTTCTGCCGATCAGAACGTGCGCGGCGGTGTTCGCTATCTGCGCGAGATGCTCGACCGCTACGGCGACATGCGCCGCGCGCTCGCCGCCTACAACGCGGGCCCGAGGGCGGTGGACCGCTACCGCGGGATTCCCCCCTACCCGGAGACGCGGGCTTACGTACAGCGGGTTATGGCCTACTATCGCGATTACAATGACGATTTCGGTCGATGACGGACCGGTCGGTGCGGCCCATTCCAATGCCGACCCCAACCGGATTGTGCGCGAGAAGTTCTGGAACCTCCCAAACACGATCACCGTCGTGCGCGTGGGAGTGGTGCCGATTCTGTTGCTGCTGCCGTGGTTTTCGGACCGATCGGGCAGCCTGTTCATCGGTTGGTGTTTCACGATCGTGGGGTTCTCGGACCTCCTCGACGGCTGGCTCGCGCGCCGCGGTCAGCAAGTTACGCGCATCGGCAAGCTGCTCGACCCGCTCGTCGACAAACTCATCGTCTCGACCGCGCTCATCGTGCTCGTCGCGACCATGCGCATCCCGTCCTGGGCGACGTGGATGGCCGTCGTGATCGTCGGGCGCGAGCTCGCGGTGACGGGCCTTCGCGGGCTGGCTTCGTCCCAGGGGCAGGTGATGGCGGCCTCGGGTTACGGAAAGATCAAGACCTTCACGCAAAACGTCGCGATCGGAGCGATGATCTTCTACTACCCGTCGCTGATCTTTTCGTTTCACGCCATCGGGCTGGCGTTGCTGGGCTTGGCGACGGCGCTCACGCTCTGGTCGGGCTACGCGTATTTTGCCGATTACTTCCGCAGCGAAGGGCAGGGCGACCCCCCCGAATCCGGGAGCCCAACATGACGCAGATCGAAGAACTCGGCGCAAAGATCGACGCGCTCGACGTTCGGGTCGGCGTGATCGGCCTCGGTTATGTCGGGCTTCCGCTAGCGGTCAGCTTCGCGAAGGTGGGCGTGCAGGTGACTGGCTTCGACCTCGACGAGCAGAAGGTGCGGTCGATCCAGGACGGGGTTTCCCACATCGAGGACGTTGCGTCCGAAGACCTCGCGGCGGCGCGCGCGGCAGGCAATCTCGAAGCGACGAGCGACTTCAGCGAACTCGCCGGCTGCGACATCATCAACGTCTGCGTGCCCACGCCGCTCACCAAGACCAAGGACCCCGACGTTTCGTACATCGTCCGCGCCGTCGAGGACATCTGCAAATGCCTGCGTCCGGGCCAGCTCATCATTCTCGGCAGTACCACCTATCCCGGCACCACCCACGATCTCTACGTGCCGATGCTCGAAGCCGGTGGACTGAAGACCGGCGAGGATTTCGCGGTCGCGTTTGCGCCCGAGCGCATCGACCCCGCCAACACCGATGTCACGATGCGCGAAGTTCCCAAGGTGGTGGGCGGCGAGACTCCGCTCTGCGCGCAGCTCGCCACCCAGATCTTCGGACTCGTCTTCGACGAGATCGTGCAGGTCTCCTCGACCCAGAGCGCCGAGATGGTGAAGCTGCTCGAAAACACCTTCCGCGCGATCAACATAGGCCTCGCAAACGAGGTCGCAATGATGTGTGATCGCCTCGGGCTCGACGTCTGGGAGGTGATCGAGGCTGCGGCCACCAAACCCTACGGTTTCATGAAGTTCCTGCCGGGGCCGGGCCTCGGCGGCCACTGCATTCCGGTCGACCCCGCCTACCTATCCTGGAAGATGCGCTCCTTGAACTTCCAGGCGCGCTTCATCGATCTCGCGACCGAGATCAACGGCCAGATGCCCCGCTACGTCGCCGACCGCATCAACGACCTGCTCAACCAGGATCGCGTCGCGGTCAACGGGGCCAAGATCCTGATCCTCGGCGTGGCCTACAAGTCGAACGTGTCGGACATGCGCGAGTCGCCGGCCCTCGACGTAATACGGATGCTCGCCCAGAAGGGCGCCGAGCTCTGCTACTCGGATCCCCACGTCCAGGAGATCGAGATCGATGGCCGCACCCACAAGAGCGCCGACCTCACCGACGACCTGCTCGGCGAGGTCGATCTGGCCGTGATCATCACCCAGCACGCGGGCGTCGATTACGAGCGCATCGTCGCACGCTGCAACCGCGTCTTCGACACCCGAAACGCCACGCGCGACGTGGCCACCGGGAGGGGAAAAGTCAGCAAACTCTAGGGCGTCTGCCGCGAGAGGCGGCTGGGCAGCAACCCTTGAAGAGACGCCTCAGCCTTGACGAGACGCCGCAGCCCGGCTTGAATGGGGCCTCTTCCAGGCACGAGTAGCTCAGTTGGTAGAGCGCCACGTTGCCAACGTGGGGGTCGCCGGTTCGAGCCCGGTCTCGTGCTCCAGAAAATGCAAGCGCCCTCGGCCAGTTAGGTCGGGGGCGCTTTTGTGTTTGTTGTCCGTCGCAGAGGTCGGAGCCGGATAGAGCCGTTCGGAGCCGTCGCGCACCTCGAAATCGGCGAATGAGAGGTCCATTTCCTCTTCACGGATGGCGTGCGCGTACGTTTTGAGCGTCAACATCGGCGAGGAGTGCCCGAGTTGTTCCGCGACCCACCGTACCGACTTCCCCGATGCAAGCGCCATGCTCGCCCAGGTGTGGCGAGTACAGTGGAGCTTGAGGGGGCGGACGCCCTCCTTCTGGGCGCGACGCCGTAGACGCCGCCATGTACGCTCAAAATTATTGACATCGAGTAGCTTGCCCGTCTCACCAGGAAAGACCCAATCCGGGATCTCGGGCCATCCTTTGGCCAGCGCCTCTCGGCGGCGCATACCGAGGAGATCCAGCAGGAGGGAGCCGACACCAGCGGCCATCGCGACACGGCGTCCCTTGCCGCTCTTCGGGCTCGTCAACCGATCTTTCACGTAGGCGCGCCGGATGTGGATTTGTCGCCGCTCGAAATCCACGTCTTCCCATTTCAGGCCGAGCAGCTCGCCTCTTCGGAGTCCCGTCGAAAACAAAGTCGAGAGGGCAGGGTGGAAGCGGGGCTCGTGATCGCTGGCAAGCTCCAATAAGGTTGCGACTTCTTCGCGTGTCCAGCTATCCACCTCGGGAGCTTGCGAGGCACTTCGCCGGTCAACGCGCTTGATAAGCTCCCCCAACCTCGACGCGGGATTTCTCGCGATGTAGCCCTCGCGATGAGCCAGGCTCAGGACTCGCCGTAGCACGGACAAGTGGGTCTGGATCGTGAGTGGTGCGAGTCCGGCGTCGAGTTTCACGCCAATGAAGCGAAGAACATCCTCTTCGCGGATCTCGCGCAGGTCCTTCGGACCGAAGAAGGGGATCAGGTGGTTCGTGATAACCCGAGCACTTTCGGCCTCGAAAGACGGCTTGAACGTGGGCGAATAGGTGACGTGCCACCGACGAAGCTCGGCATCACACGGCAGCGGCTTCTCGCTCTTTCCGTCAACCTCGAACTGGCCCAGAGCAAGCTTGGCGTTAAGCTGCTTTGCGATCTCCTCGGCCTGGCGCTTGTGAGCCTTGGTTGCCCCGATCCGCCGATCCTTCTTCTTGTTCCCGCCCCAGCGTGTGCGGACCCACCAAGCTTCGCGATACCAGACAACCTTCGCCGCCATCCGCTATCTCCTCTTCTGGCGCTGCACATACGCCGCGACAGCGTTCCGCACCAATGACGCGACCGAGACATTGCGCTTGCGGGCAATCGCCTCCAGAAAATCAACGTCGGCCCTCTCAAGGTCACCCGTGAAGCTGACCGGGTCCTTGAGTGTCGGTGGGCGACCTGCTCCAGGCCGCCAACCGCCCCAGGTTCCTTTGATCTTCCGCCGTCCCACGCCCTCAATGGTAGCGC
>SDBV01005606.1_pt1 | contig 17670 bp, 13 predicted proteins | sample 2277081 | NCBI WGS metagenome assembly SDBV01 (sample SAMN10402039, study PRJNA504765) | marine sediment metagenome | isolation source: marine sediment core GS10_PC15, 223 cmbsf | place: Arctic Ocean: Southern Knipovich Ridge | collected 2010 | reverse complement strand
TCAAGATTCTCAAGCAGCGTGGCATTCATCACAGCCACGCCATATACCCAAAACCCCAACCCAAGACCAGATCAATTCCCCCCCGTCTGCCCAGCCATGGACGGGTTGGGCGAATGTTTACCATTATCTATAGAACAGTATTTGTCATCTTGCCGCCGGAGGAGCGTTTGTGCCGTCCCACTCTAAAGGTGGGTATGTCGGGGAGACGAGGGTTTCCGGACGAGTGCTGAGGGGATTTTTGTTCGGAAACCTGGTCGGATCTAGCCGCGACAGCCCGTCAAAACCGGACGCGTGATACGGCAATTACGTGACGCTTCTCAGACCAATGTACTCCCCGATGGCAGAGGGTTTTATTCCCGGCCGGTCCGCCGGCTGGTGGTGTCGATTTTGCGGTGGGGCACTGATCCGCCCGGACTTGTGGAATTCAGGGCTCAGCCCGTGGAGCCCGGAGCCGAAGAAGGGAAGGTCAAATTTGTGCGAAGCACGCTGAAGGCCGTTGCGGCAAATTGGAGCTGTTTCTTTTTTTGGCGAACCGAGGCAGCTTCTTGCAGAGCGGGCAGCCGCCTCTATAATTGATGCTTCGGTTGCACGGAGACACCGAAAGCACGAACGTGTCAAGGGATTGTTATGCCTCGTCGGTTGGGGAACATCATTGACGCAGTGGCCGCGGTGGCCAGGGTTCTGCGGCTGGCTGGGCGGCAGCAGCAGACCGGGACGTATACCACCGAGCAGGTGGAGTATTCGGGGCTTCCTTTCTCGGCGGCCCAGCGGTTGCGCGGATCTCATCACCGGTGGGATCTGACCGGCTGCGTGGGCTGTGAGTGCTGTGCCAGGAGTTGCCCCGGGGGGTGTATTCACGTGGGCAAGGAGCGGGTCCCGGGCCGCCGGGGCTCGCAGATCACGAGTTTCTCGATTGACTACGCCAGGTGCCTGGCCTGCGGGCTGTGCACGGAATTGTGTCCGGCGGGCTGTATCGTAATGGGTTCGTCGCGGGAGCTGAGTCGCCATAGGCGAGAGGGTTGCGTGGTGGACTTCTCGCGGCTGCCGGTAGAGGCAGCTTGGGGCAGCTCGAGGCCTGACCGCAAAGTGGCGGCCCGATGTGGTGCAGTCACTCGGCTGGTTCGGGCATTAGTAGAGCGCAGCGGAGGCGGCAATGGCTCATAAGCGAACGAGACCGGGTCGGACCTTCACGATCGAAGAGGCGAATGCCGCGTTGCCGCTGGTCCGTGCGATCGTGACGGATCTGGCCGGACTTTCCCGCGAGGTAATCGAACGCCGGCGTCGGGTGTCGCTGCTGCTGGACAGTCGGGAGGCGGACCACGGCGATCCCTACCGCGAGGAACTGGTGCAGATCTCGGAGGAGTTGGAAAAAGACAACCGGCGTTTGCAGGGATACGTCGAGGAGTTGCGGGCGTTGGGCGTGGAGCCGACCAGCGGGCCCGAGGGGCTGGTCGATTTTCCGGCCACGTTCGACGGCCGCAAGGTCTACCTCTGCTGGAAGCTGGGCGAGCCGGAGGTGCTCTACTGGCATGAGATGGACGCCGGATTTCGGGAGCGGCAACCGTTGGGCGCGGTCAGTGTGGCCGGCGACGGTGCGTCGGGTGATGAAGACCGCAGTGTCGACTTGTGACCCGGTGTCGGTCTGCGGCGCGGGTGGCCCAGGGAAACGGCGGGAACAGGTGGTGGGGAAGTTGGGGGTAATCAGTCGTCATCGAGCGCCGCCCCGCGCGCGGCAAACCTCTTCGTGATCCTCCCATGGCCTACGTCGACACCCACGTCCATCTCGATCAGGAAGAATTCGATGGCGATCGCGAGGCGGTAATTGCCCGCGGCCGGCCGGCGGGCGTGGAAGCGATGGTCTGCGTGGGTATCTCGGCGGATTCGAGCCTGGCCGCGCTGCGGCTGGCCGAGGCCCACGAGGATCTCTACGCTGCGGCGGGGATCCAGCCGAACTACTGTGCCCAGGCGGCCGACGACGACTGGCAGCGGATCGTGGCGATGGCCGATCACCGGCGGGTGGTGGCCCTGGGCGAGACGGGCCTGGACGGCTACTGGGACTACACGCCGCTGGAGCTGCAGCAGGACTACTTCGATCGCCACCTTCGGCTGGCCGCCCAGCGCGGGCTGCCGGTGGTAATCCATTGCCGCGAGGCCCAGGCCGAACTGTTGGAGATGCTGCGTGCGGCCCGGGGGCCGTTGCGGGGAGTGTTGCACGCCTTCAGCGGCGACGGGGCGACGGCCGGCGAGTGTGTGGAGCTGGGGCTGTACGTGAGTTTCGCGGGGATGGTCACCTATCAGAACAAGAAGTTCGAGCCGCTGCGCGAGGTGGCGGCGGCGGTGCCCGACGATCGGATCCTGATCGAGACCGACAGTCCCTACCTGGTGCCGCATCCGCTGCGCGGCAAGCAGAAACGGAACGAGCCGGGCAACATGGTGCACACCGCCCGGTGTCTGGCGGAGCTGCGCGGGGTGACCCTGGAGGAGTTCGCCGCACAGACCACGGCCAACGCCCGGCGGCTGTTCGCCCTGGCGTAGCAGCGACTGCGCGGGGAGTTGACCGCGTCGCCGGGCCGCGGTATGAATGGGCGCACAACGACCTGTACATCGTGGTAACGGGCAAGTGGGGCGGGCCGGTCTGGTTCGAGAACAGGGCGAAGTGAGCCGGCGCCAACTCGCCCTACGGAGGGCCGCAGTGATCACCTGGGCCAAGACCAGATTGTGGCCTCGGCTGAAGCAGACCGCCAGGCACTGGAGAGAGGACGACGGCAACCTGCTGGCGGCGGCCGTGGCCTATTATGCCACGCTCTCCTTCTTTCCGCTGCTGTTGATCCTGGTCTCGGTCCTGGGGCTGATGCTGCGCTTTTCCGGCGGGACTCGAGATGCACAACGGGAACTGCTCACCCTGCTGGCGGAGAAGACCGCCCCGGTGCTCGCGGGACACGTAGAGAACGTCCTGGACGAAATCGGGGCCGGCGCGGTGATCAGCGGGCCGCTGGGCCTGGTCGCCCTGCTATTGGCGGCCATCGGCATCTTCACTCAATTCGAGAGGGCTTTCGACCGCATCTGGAAGGTCGACCGCCGGCCAGCCAAGGGGATCATCGCGGCGGTCCGCCATACGCTGTTTCGCCGACTGCGGGCGTTCCTGATGCTGCTGGGCGTGGGGCTGCTGGTATTTGCCGGGTTCATCGGCGGGATGGCGGTCTCGGCCGTGGGCCGGTTCGCCCCCGATCTGCCGGGCGGCAGACTGGCCTGGAATCTGATCCACGTCGCCGGTGGCGTGGTGCTGAACTGGCTGCTGTTCACGCTCATCTACAAGGTCCTGCCCAAGGTCCGCGTGCGATGGTCGGAGGCGTCGCGCGGCGGGCTGGTTGCGGCGGTCCTTTGGGAAGCCGCCCGGCAGTTGCTGGCAATCGTGCTGTTGAGCAGAAAATACAGCGCTTACCGAGTGGTCGGCTCGCTAATCGGGCTGATGCTGTGGATCTACGTGGCCAGCAGCGTGCTGTTCTTGGGGGCGGAATACGTTCGGGTGATCTACCGGGATCGTGCCGAAAAGGGCCGCTAACCTCGGCGGCGCGCCGGATGATGGTTCCGCCGGGCGGGGTTGGAGGAAAACAGGGGGCCAAGATCGAAGTAGCAGGCGAGCGGATGGCCGAGGTGTCGCGTCGCAGTTTTGCAGAGTGGCCCCGCCCGGGAATCCTTGTGCCGCCCTTCGGACCAGTGGCAACCAGCCCCCCAGTAGTGAAGTGATCGTGAGGGGGTGATGGGCACGCACGCTCTCAGGTTGAGTCCACCGCATCAGGCCGAAAAGGGGGACGGGGCCAATTTGCCTCAACGGCCCGCAACGTGCTTCGCACAGATTGGACCCGTCCTCAATTTCGGCCAGTCGCAGTTGCCAGATAGGCATGCGACACACCGATGGCAGGGGGGTTTGCCAGTTTTGCGTGGGGAAGTTATCATTAGTAGAAGTGGACGAGGCTTCACGTGGTGACAGGGGAGGTTCAGCAGGAGTCCTGCTGAGCTTGAGGCGAGGATACTAATGACCGATCCCATCCTGAGTCCGGCCGGAATACGGGTGATAAAGCTGCTGGTGGGCAGGGCGCCCCAGACGGTTGCAGACCTGATCGATGCCACGGGCGTTACCCGCACGGCGGTGACCGAGCAGCTCAACGAGTTGGTGGCGGGTGGGCTGGTGGAGCGGGGTACGGAGCGTCTGTCGGGTCGGGGGCGGCCGCGTCACGTCTACAAGGCCACGGATGCCTCCATGCTGCTGTTGTTTGCCAACTGCCAGAGCCACGTCGTACCGGCGATCTGGCGGGCGCTGGGAGAGATCGGCGGCGGCGAGTTGACCAAGGAGGTGGTGGGTCGGGTGAGCCAAGAGTTGGCGAAGCACTACAAGCAGAGGATCCGCTCCAAGAACCCTCAGGAGCGGCTGCGGAAGCTGACCGGACTGCTTCGCGAAGAGGGTGGGCTGATAGAGAGTGCCCAGGAAAACGGGCAGACCGTGATGCGCAAGCGGAGTTGTCCTTTCATCGGCATGTTGGACGACGAGCTCACCATCTGCTGTATAGACCTGGAGATGATGACCGAGGTAGTGGGTCGTCCGCTCCATCTGAGCGCGTGCCGTCACAGGGGAGACCCTTGTTGCGTGGTGGAGATCGTCAACGACGAGTAATAACCGGGGAATGCAACCGTTCACAACAATTCAGAACCGCGCGCAGAGGCGCGGTGGCGCAGAGAAACACATGTGTCCTGCATGAAAACGAGATTGGAACGATCGTCATCGAATGCGCAATTGCAATCCATCGCGAACTCGGACCGGGATTATTTGAGACCGTACATGAAGTTGTATTGGCTCACGAACTGAAAGCACGTGGGCTCGAGGTTCAACGGCAGGTTCCTATCCCCATTGAGTACAAGAGTATCACTTTTGACGAAGGATTTCGAGCCGACGTTCTGATCAACCACCAAGTGCTGCTCGAGTTGAAATCGGTCCAGGCCATTTCCCCTGCACACAAGAAACAGATACAGACTTACCTGAAACTGACCGGCTGTCGACTTGGTTACTTGCTGAACTTCGGCGCAGCCCTTATGAAAGACGGCATCGTGCGTGCAGTGAACGGACTGTCTGATCAATAGAAAAAAACTCCGCGCTCTGCGTCTCTGCGCGCGTTTCAGAGACTCGTGAACGCTTACCGGGGAATAACGTAGCACGAATGACGAGGGTCTCTGGCTTCGTCACGTTTGGCGTTGTTCATTTGCATGCCACGTCGATCTATCTTTTCGCCGCGTCGTCTGCCGTTGCTGCTTTTATCGGGCGCGGCGCTATTGGCCTTGGGCGCGGTGCTGTTGGGGCTGGACTGGTGGATCTGTGTGCCGCAGGGCGAGGCCGCCCATTACGTGGGTCGCCAGGAGTGTGCCCGATGCCACCAGGCGGAAAACGAGCTATGGTCGGGCTCGGACCACGACCGGGCGATGGCCCCGGCCACGGCCGAGACGGTGCTGGGAAACTTCGATAACCAGAAGTTCATCCACGTCGGCTTCGAGAAGATCCCCAGCCTGGGCGAGGGCGACTTTCAGACCTTGGTCGGGGAGGTTCCGCCGGAGCTGTGGGCAATGGCGCTGAAGGAAGCCCAGCACCGGCTCAAGGACCGGATCCTGGGCGGTATGGGCCAGCAGGTCGCGGCCCGTGTGAGAGAGGAGATGCAGAAGCTGGTGACGGTCAGGCCGTCCGACATGGCCGTGGCGCAGGATGAGATCGCTCAGACGATGGGGGTGCTGGAAGGCGCCGGTAAGATTACGATCGACATCGGGACAACCTCGAGGATGTTTCGCCGCGGAGAGAAGTTCTTCATCGAAACGGACGGCCCCCACGGCCAGGTGCAGACCTTCGAGATCAAGTATACGTTCGGGGTGCGGCCGATACAGCAATACCTGGTCGAGTTGCCCGGCGGGCGGGTGCAATCCCTGCCGATCACGTGGGACACCCGGAAGAAGCGCTGGTTCCACCTCTATCCCGGCGAACAGATCCCCCCCGGCGACATGCTGCACTGGACGGGCCCGCTGCAAAACTGGAACTACATGTGCGCCGCGTGCCACTCCACTAACCTCCAGAAGAATTACGACCTGAAGCAGAACGCCTATCACACCACCTGGTCCGAGATCGACGTGAGCTGCGAGACCTGTCACGGTCCGGGCAGCCTGCACGTGAAGTTGGCCGATTCGCTGGGGGTCTTCTGGGACCGTCGCGTGGGCTACGGCCTGCCGCGGCTGAAAGACGAGAACTCGCGGGTGGAGATCGAGACTTGTGCGCCCTGCCATGCGCGGCGCCGGGTGATTTATCCCGACCAGCGGGAAGGCAAGCCGCCGCGAGACCATTATCCTCTGCTCGACTATTACCTCCCCCAACTGCTCGACGGCAACTTGTATTACGCCGACGGGCAGATCCTCGAGGAGGACTACGTCTACGGCTCGTTTATCCAGAGCAAGATGTACCGGCAGGGTGTGCGCTGTACCGATTGCCACGATCCGCACACCTTGCGGCTGAAGTATTTGGACGCCGACGCGCCCTGGGGGGCCGTACCGGAGAACCGGCTCTGTACCGGCTGCCACACCAACCAGCATCCCGCGGGCAAGTACGATACGCCGTCGCACCACCACCATCCGGATTCGTCGAAGCCGGGCACGAAGTGCGTGGAGTGTCACATGCCCGAGACGACTTACATGGTCGGCGACCCGCGGCGCGATCACAGTATGCGCAGTCCGCGGCCCGACCTGACGATAGATTTGGGGGTGCCCAACGCCTGCAACCTGTGCCACAACGACCGCTCCAAGGGCGAGACACCCCAGTGGGCCCAAGAGCAGGTGCGGAAATGGTACGGCCAGCGCAAGGGGCCGAAGCACTTTGCCTACGCGATAGCCGCGGGGCGCCAGCGGAAGCCCGAGGGTCGCTGGGCCCTGGACGCGCTCACCCGACGCAACGACGTTGGGGCGATGGTTCGCTCCAGCGCAATCGCGTTGCTGAGCGGTTATCCGATCGAAGGCGGTCATGCGGCCGTGCACCGGGGTCTGAAAGACCCCGAGGCCCTGGTCCGAACGGCTGCCGTGCAAGCCTTCGAGCCGCTTTACGCGGCGGACTTCCGGCGGGTCAGACAGTTCCGCAACGTCAAGAAGGAAATCCGCGCGATCGGGCAACTGGATGATCCCGGCGAGCAACGCCGGCGGATCGAGGCACTGGGCATGCCCCCCGAAGAGCTCCAGCGGATCGCGGCCACCAGCGATCCGATGGTGGTGGCCCCGGCCTTGCGGGAGGGCTACCGGCGGCTGGCCCCGATGCTGGGCGATCCGCTGCGGGCAGTGCGCACGGAGGCGGCCAGAGTTCTGAGCCAGTTTCCCCGGGAGGCCTTCACGCAAAAAGATCGCCGGGCGATGGACGCCGCGCTGGAAGAGTACATGACCGGGCTGAAGAATCTCAGCGACCAGGCAGGGGGCCACCTGAGCATGGCGGTCCTCCATCAAAACCTCGATCAGCCTGACCGGGCCAAACGGGAATATCAGGCCGCGCTGCGGATAGATCCTGCGTTTTTCCAGGCCCGGGTCAACCTGGCCATGCTCCGGGCCGCGGAGGGACAGACGGCTGAGGCGGTCGAGCATTTTCGCCGAGCGATCGAATCCGAGCGGAAGCTGTTGGCCGAACTTCAGCAACACGCCCTGGACGCGACCGAGATCAGCCTGACTCTGGCCGACACCCACTACTCGCTGGGGCTGTTGCTGGCGGAAGACGAGGACCGCTTGGAGCAGGCGGCCGAGGAGCTGGCCCGTGCGGTTCGGCTTGCGCCGGCCAACGCCCGAATGCACTACAACTACGGTGCGGCGCTCCAGAAGTTGGGCAGGATGGACGAGGCCCAGGAGTCGTACCGGACCGCCTACAAGCTGGCGCCTGAGGCGCCCGACTACCTCTCAGCGCTGGCCAATCTCTATGCCCAGCAAGAACGTTGGGACCCCGCAATCAAGTGCGCGGAAGAACTGGTCCGCCGCCACCCCGACAATCCACGGATGCGGGAGTGGTTGCGGTACTTCAAGCAGGAGGCGGGGAAGCAGGATGAATGATGTATGCAGAATGCAAAATGCAGAATGCAGAATGATAGATGATAAACGATGAACCAAGTGGCATGTCGCGTTCCCAGAGCAACCGTGGGTGCCTTGGTCTACTCCCAGCATTTTGAAATCAACCTGGCCGGGCTGGAGCGGGCGCACCCGTTCGATATACATAAGTACGCGAAGATCGCCAAACAGCTCGTCAAGGAGGGGCTGGTATCGGCCGGCGACTTTCAGGTGCCGCAGCAGCTCAGCCGCCAGCAGATGCTCCTGGTCCACACGCCGGAGTACCTGGAGAGTCTCAAGGGCTCGAGGGCCGTGTCCGCGTATCTGGAGGCGCCGCTGGCGGCGATTCTGCCGGGCCGACTTCTCGATCGGGGCGTTCTGCGGGCGTTTCGGCACGCCTCGGGCGGGACGATCCTGGCCGGGCGGCTGGCGCTTCAGCACGGGATCGCGGTCAACATCGGCGGGGGCTATCACCATGCCAAGCCGGACCGCGGCGAGGGGTTCTGCATCTACGCCGACATCGCGATCGCGATTCGCGTGCTGCAACGAGAGAAGCTGATCCGCCGGGCGCTGGTGGTCGATCTCGACGTGCACCAGGGCAACGGCACGGCCGTGTGCTTCGCCGGAGACGACTCCGTCTTTACCTTCTCGATGCACGAGGGCGGCATTTATCCGATCCCCAAGGAGAGAGGCGACTGCGATATCGAGTTGGAACCCGGCACGGACGACGAGATCTACCTCCGGATCCTCCGCCGGAGGCTACCCGACGTGCTTGACCGCAGCCGGCCCGACCTGGTGATCCTTCAGGCCGGCTGCGACACCTTGGCCGACGACCCGCTGGCCAATCTCTGCATGAGCCAGCAGGGCATCGCGCGGCGCGACAGCTACGTGATCGACACCTGTGTCGAGCGTGGCATCCCGCTGGCTATGACCCTCGGCGGCGGCTACAGCCCCCAGGCCTGGCGAGTGCAGCACGCCAGCATCCGGCGGATTCTCGAGACCCACGGCCGCCAACCATAGTCTGGTCCGGCCGGGCGAGCCGGCCGGCCGTGAGACTGTAGGAGGCTTCACTCCAGGTTCATGGTGACGGTCTTGGTTTCGGTGTAGGCCTCGATTCCCTGGCGGCCCAACTCGCGGCCGTGGCCGGACATCTTGAATCCGCCGAAGGGGGCGGCGACGTCGAACTGGTGGTAGCAGTTGACCCAGATCGTGCCGGCGCGGATCCTGGAGGCCAGGTGATGGGCCTTCTTGACGTCGCGGGTCCAGACCGCCGCGGCCAGGCCGTAGAAGGTGTTGTTCGCCCGCTCGACGATCTCGTCCAGCTCGGAGAACCGCAGCACGGAAAGCACCGGGCCGAAGATCTCATCCTTGGCGATCGACATCTGGTCGGTCACTCCGCCGAACAGCGTCGGCTCGACGAAGAAGCCCCAGTGGCCGAAGCGGCGCCCTCCGGTCAGACACTCGGCCCCTTCCTGCTTGCCCTGGTCGATGTAGTACATCACCTTGTCGAACTGGGCCTTGTCGATCAGCGGGCCCTGCTCGGTATCGGGCTGAAGCGGATTGCCAAGTTTGTAGTCGTGATTGCACTCGATCAGCCTGTCGATCATCCGGTCGTAGATTCTGTCCTCGACGAACAGCCGGCTGCCGGCCGTACAGCATTGACCCTGGTTGAAATAGAGGGCGAAATGTGAGCCCAGGGCCGCCGCGTCGAGATCGGAGTCGGCGAAGACGATGTTCGGACTCTTGCCGCCCAACTCGAAGGAAAGCCGCTTCAGCGTGGGCGCGGCATCGCGCATGATTAGCTGGGCGGTCCTGTACTCACCCGTAAACGCAATCTTGTCGACTTCCGGATGTTTGACCAAGGCCGCGCCGGTGTTGGGTCCGTCGCCGGGAACGACGCTGATCACGCCGTCGGGGAATCCGGCCAGGCGGCTGAGTTCGGCCAGCCGCAGCGCTGTCAGGGGGGTCTGCTCGGCCGGCTTGAGCACCACGGTACACCCGGCCGCCAGGGCGGGTGCCCATTTCCAGGCCAGCATCAGCAGGGGGAAATTCCAGGGGATGATCTGGCCGACCACGCCCACCGGCTCGCGGAGGGTGTAGGTGAAGAAGTTGCCGCGCACCGGGATCGTCTCGCCTTGGAGCTTGTCGGCGAAGCCCGCGTAGTAGCGGAACGTATCGATGGTCGCCGGCAGGTCGATGTTCTGCGAGTCGCGGATCGGCTTGCCGTTGTCGATGGTTTCCAAGGCGGCCAGATAGCAGCTTTCCTCTTCGATCAGGTCGGCCAATCGGTGCAACATTCGTCCCCGGTCCCGGGCGTCGATTCTCGACCAGGGTCCGTTTTCCAGTGCGTCTCGGGCAGCTTTCACCGCCCGGTCGACGTCTTCCGCGGTACCCTTGGCCACCTCGGCGATCACCTCCTCGGTGGCCGGGTTGACGGTGGGAAATGTCTCCCCGTTGGAGGCAGCGGACCAGCCTCCTCCGATAAAACACCCGGTGTGCCTGACGTCGGGCACTTGGGCCGTTTCCGTGAAAGTGGCCATGGGATAGCCTCCTCGAGCATGGGCCGTTTTTTGCAGGAAGTCTAGAGATTCCGCGCCCGTCCCCGCCGGACGTGCGGCCGGTATCTCCCAACTAATTGAATTCTAGCGCGGCCTCCACGGGCGGCCAGCGCGGGACCCGGACCGACCAGCCCGGCCGTCGGGGACGGCGGGACACCTTGAAACCTTGCAGAACCACGTCGCCCCAGCCGAAAACGCCGGTTTTCTGCTGCACACACGGATCACTTACGCACCAAGGGCCGATCTGGTAGAATGCGCATTGTGCGCCCTTCGTTCCGTTGCTTGCACTGACCGCAACCATGGCCAGCGTATCGATACCTTTGCTGTTGGAAGACGTCACCGGGGGCGCCCGGCGGGCGGAAGTGGCCGGGGCCACGCTGGCGGAGATCGTGGCCGGCTTGGAGCAGCTCCACCCGGGCATCGGGGACCGGATCCACAACGGCCGGAAGATCAACTCCAACCTGGCGCTGGTGGTCGACGGCAAGATCGCCACCCGGGGCCTGGCCACGCCGGTGGGGCCGGAGTCGGAGGTCGGCATCCTGCCGGCGTTCGGCGGGGGATAAGACTGAGCGGCGGGGCGAGCGCCCACAGCCACTCGTGCCGCAGCATGCTCATCATCTGCTAGTCTGCAAACCCTCGTCGCAGCAATAGCGATCCGCGGCGCACTTCCTCGCTGACGAATCCGAGTCTCCTGTAGCAGGCGATTGCCTGACTGTCGAACACCAGCGGAAGCGCTTCAACTCGGTGCAGCTTCATCCGGCCGAAGGCCATTTCGAGGATCGCTCGCAATAGCATCATGCTCAGCTCTCCTCGCCCGGATTCGCCGGGCCCTGCCATGGCCAGGCCGACCGTCGCCGAGCGCATTGCCCGGTCGATGTTGCTCAGCTCCACGTGGCCGACGGTGCGGCCGCTGTCGGTGCAGACGGCCTTGAAGGGGAGCAACTCGGGGTTTTCGCCCGCAGCGCGCCGCAGGTGTCGCTGGAGTTGCGGGCGGTCCAAGGGTTGGGAAAAGGCCGAACCGCCCCAGAGTTCAAACAGCGCTGGCGAGTCGACCCACTCCAACAGCGTGTCGATATCGGCCTCGGTAAAGGGTTGCAGCTCGATGGACGGCTGGTCGGCCCGGGTGCGGGCCTTGCCGAACCGGTCCATCACCAAGAAGATGCCGGCGGTCAGACCCCCGGCCAGGTAACCGAAGAGGGCACCCGAGGGCACGGCGCAGAACAGGCCCCCAGGGATATTCTCGGAAATCGATCCCCGGCTGAGTTGGGCGGTGATGTGTTCATAGACGGCCTGTCCGAGCATTTCCAGCGGGAACAACACGGCCCCGACCCAGATCGACGCCGCTCGCGGTTTCTTTCCCTCAAATAGCAACGATTGTCCGGCGGCCACTCCCACGAAAAGCACGCCTACGATGGCGGCCACGTCCGGGCGGCAATCGATACAGCGCAGAAAGGCAAACAGCACGGCGAAGAACGTCACCAGAATCATCAGCACCCCCACGCCGAACCGGTGGGGGACGCCCGCGGTCCTGGCAACGGGGCATTCGATCGGATAGACGTCGATGGGGCCGCGCGACGTCATCGACTCGTCGCCTCAAATACGAAGGAACGTCCTCTTGCGGTACATGTACCACAGAATCGACCAGATGACCGCAAACGCCGCCACCTGGCTGAACGCCTCACCGCAGGTGACCTGCAGGAGCTTCTCTCCCCGGGCAATCTCATAGAGTACGCCCTTATAGGCGTCCAGGTGTGGGGCCAGCCCGCCGATGATCGGATCGCTGATGTCGTGGAAATCGATCAGGTGGGTGGCCATATAAACGGCGATCGCATTGGAGCCGATGACCACAAACGGAAAGGCCCAGAATCTCAGCCCGATCACGTCGATCACCGCGTAGAACAACGCCAGCAGCAGGAAGCTCCATCCGCCGGCCCAGAGCACCATGGAACTGCTCCAGATGTGCTTGATGATGGGAAACTTCAGACTCCAGACCCAGCCCGCCCCCAGGCATCCCAGCCCGATCAGGACCAGCCAGAGCACCTTCATCCAGGGCGTCTGTTTCGAGCGGAGCAACTGCCCGGAGAAGACGCCCAGCATCACGGTGGCCACGAATCCCATCCCGCTGAGGATCCAGGTGTAGGTCGTGCCGTCGTCGAACCGCCCCAGAATCGTGCGGTCGATATGCAGCGCCAGGTTGAGCTGCGGCTGAAGGATGCCGGCTTCGTTTCCGGGCACCGGGATCAGCGCCAGCACCGCCCAATAGCCCAGCAGCAACAGCGCCGTGACTGCGATCTGCCCCAGCAGCGACACCTCCAACAGCAGCACGGCCGCCACGAGATAGCCGCAGGCGATGGCCTGCAGCGTGTTGCTGCAGATGTGGAGCGTGGAGAGATCGAAATCCAGCAGGCGGCCTTGGGCCGCCATCCCGAAGACAAACAACACTACGGTGCGGATCACAATCTTCAGATAGAGCCGGGCCTTGCCCTGTCCCTGCTGGAGACGTTTCGCAAACGAAAAGGGCATGGCCGTGCCCACGATGAACAGAAACAGCGGCATGATCATGTCCCAGGCCGAGAAGCCGATCCACTGGGGATGCGAGATCTGGTCCATCACGGATTCGGGGATCTCGATCATAAACAGCCCCAGCACGGCCAGAAACACACCCCGGCCGCCGATGATCCAGAACATGTCGAACCCCCGCAGGGCATCGATCGAAATCACCCGCCCGCTGCCGGGGGCGTGTTTCGGCTGACTGGTTGAGCCAGCAGGCAGTTCGTCTGAGAGGCTATGATCCATGGTCAAGTCCTCAAGAGGTCATAGTTACCACCGGGTGGCCCAGCTTCCTAGCTGGGTCGCGAAGCGACAAGAAACTCCCGGGAAGAGGCCACCACTCGAGAGAAGCTGTCTATCTCGAATTCCGGGCCGTTCCCCGATCTTTCTTGTGCCTGCGGCACCCGGCTTGTGCCAAGCCGGGCCACCCCCGGGGCTGTTGTTAGCGTTTCTTCTCTTCCTTGGCAAGCGCTTCCTGCCACTGCTGGATAAGTTGCGTGGCCTCGATGGGCGTAGTATCGTTCAGATCCAGCTTGCGGATCTCGTCCAGCAGCGGATGCTCCGCAGGGCCGAAGAGCGTCAATTGAATGTGGCCGCCGGTGCGAGTCTTGCCGCCGCGGGCGATCTTGGGGCGGCCCTCGGCGTCGAGGTGCTCTTCCTCCAACTGGGACAGGATATCCTTGCTGCGCTCGATCACTTCCTTGGGCACGCCGGCCAGCCGGGCCACGTGGATGCCGTAGCTCTTGTCGGCCGCCCCCTCGACGATCTTGTGCAGAAAGACGACCTCCTCCTGCCACTCGCGGACCGCCACGTTGAGGTTCTTCACTGCCGTGAGCGATTGCTCCAAGTCCGTAAGCTCGTGGTAGTGGGTGGCAAACAGGGTGCGGCAGCCGATGTGGCGCTGCAGGTATTCCACCACCGCCCAGGCCAGAGAAATTCCGTCGTAGGTGCTCGTGCCCCGGCCGATCTCGTCCAGGATCACCAGGCTCCGCCGGCTGGCCGTGTTGAGGATCCGGGCCGTCTCGGTCATCTCGACCATGAAGGTGCTCTGGCCGCGGGTCAGCTCGTCGCTGGCGCCTACCCGGGCGAAGATCCGGTCGGCGATGCCGATGGTGGCCTCTCGGGCGGGTACGAAGCTGCCGATCTGGGCCATCAGCGTGATCAGCGCCACCTGCCGGATGTAGGTGCTCTTGCCCGACATGTTCGGACCGGTGATCAGCAGGATCGTGCCCGAGGCGTCGCCGGCCGTGGTGTCGTTGGGGACGAAGGTGCCTTCGGGCTCGAGCACGTCGAGCACGGGGTGGCGCCCGTCGACGATCCGCAGCAGGGGCTCCTCGACCATCTCGGGCCGGCCGTAGTTTCGCCCGCGGGCCAGCTCGGCCAGGGCCACCAGCACGTCGATCTGGGCCAGCACGTCGGCGGTGGCCTGCATCCGCCGGCGCGAGGCGGCCACCGCGTCGCGGAGTTCCAGGAACAGCTCGTATTCGAGCTGCTTGGCCTTCTCGTCGGCGGTGAGCACCTTTTCTTCGTACTCCTTCAACTCGGGTGTGATGTAGCGCTCGGCGTTCTTGAGCGTTTGCTTGCGAATGTAGTCCTCGGGGATCTTCTCGCGGTGGGCGTTGGTGACCTCGATATAATAGCCGAAGACCTTGTTGAAGCCGATCTTGAGGTTGGGGATGCCGGCCCGCTGTGTTTCGCGGGCCTGATACTGGGCGATCCACCGCTTGCCGCCGCGGGTAAGCTCGCGGAGTTCGTCCAGCCGGGTGCTGAAGCCGTCGCGAATGATCCCCCCGTCGCGGCTGGCCAGCGGGCAGTCGTCGGCCAGGGCGGCGTCGAGCTTGGCGCGGAGTTCCACGCAGAGGTCGATCTCGGCCTCCAGGCGATTCAAGAGGTGGCTTTGGCGGGCGGTGAGCTTTGCCTTCAGCTCCGGCAGGCACCGCAGCGTGCGGCCGAGGAAGCTCAGGTCGCGGGGGCTTGCCCGGCCGGTGGCTACACGGGCCAGGAGGCGTTGGACGTCGTAGACGTGCCGCAGGGCGTCGTGCAGCTCGGCCGCCAGCGCCGACTGGGCGACGAGCTCTTCGACGGCGTCGTGGCGTTGGCGAATCGCCTCGGCGTCGGTCAGGGGATTGGCGACCCAGTCGGCCAGCAGGCGCGAGCCCATGGCGGTGACACAGCGGTCGAGCACTGCCAGCAGGGATCCCTGGCGCCGGCCGTCGCGGATGGTTTGGCTGATTTCGAGGCTGCGGCGGCTGGCCTCGTCGATCTCCAAGGTGCCGGCGGTGCGGTAGGGGATCAGGGCCTCGATATGATCCAGCGAGCTTTTCTGAGTTTCGGTGAGGTAATCCAGGACGGCCCCCGCGGCGCGGATCGCCTGGGCGTCCGCCTGACCGTCGGCGGGCTGGGGCGCCCAGCCGAAACCCTCCAGCCCGGCGGTACCGAAGTGCTTCGAAAGCGCCTGCCGGGCCGCCTGATATGAGAAGGCCCAGTCGGGGCGGCGGGTGACCATCATCTTCTCATCGAGCGGAAGGGGTAGTTGCCGTGCTTCTTCGCTGGCAAGGCACTCGGCGGGCGCGATTCGGGCGAGTTGATCCCCCAGGCGGTCCACGGGGCAGGCGGCCGCCACGAATCGGCCGGTGGAGAGTTCGACCCAGGCCACTCCGGCGGGATCTCCCGGCGCCACGGCGGCCAGGTAGTTGCTGCGGCGGGGGTCCAGCAGGGCCTCGTCGGTGACGGTTCCGGGCGTGACTATTCGGGTGACCTCTCGGCGGACGAGTCCCTTGGCCTGTTTGGGGTCTTCGACCTGCTCGCAGACGGCCACCCGCATCCCGGCGGCGATCAGTTTGCCCAGGTAGTTGTCTAACTGGTGGTGGGGAAATCCGGCCATGGGGATTGCGCCGGGACCCTTTTCGCGGCTGGTCAGGGCGAGGTTAAGAGTTTGGGCGGCGATTTTGGCGTCGTCGAAGAAGAGTTCGTAGAAATCGCCCATCCGGAACAGCAACATGGCGTCGGGACAGGCCTTTTTGGCTTCCCGGTACTGCTTCATCATTGGGGTGGTGGTCATGCCCCCATGCTAGCAGATGGGGGGGCCAGCGCTCAAGTGCCGGGCGCGGGGCCGCCGTGCAATCTTGGCAGACCTGTGGCGTGGCCCGCCGAAGGTTATCGGTATGCTATAGTTGGATGGCTGGGACTATGTTTGCATTCAGTTTGAACGGTCCGTTTGAGCCTATCGGTAGTGAAGGGGCAGCTCTTGGGACGATGGCCCTGCCGGTCTCCTCCGCCTAGAACGCACGGCGCTGCCCGGATCCGATATCGGCTGCACGATGGGTCGAGCACAGGGGAGGACTGCCATGAGGCACGCTCACTATTCTTGTGGTACGAGATTCGCGGCGGGGTACGGCACGGGATTGAGACAGCCGAAGATACTGACCATAGACGACGATCCTAACGTTTCCCAGGCGCTGAAGCGCCGGTTCAATCAATACCGGGTAACTGTGCTGCAGGCGCAGCACGGGATGCACGGGATCTGGCTGGCGACCACGCGGGACCCGGACGTTATCATCACGGACCTGAGGATGCCGCAGGGGCGGGGTCAGGACGTGGTGGCGTTTCTGGGCAGGGACCCTCACACGCGCGACATTCCGGTAATCGTGCTCACCGGCGTGTTTGACGAGGAGCTGAGGGGTCGGATGATGAACCTGGGCGTGGAGGCGTACTTTTGTAAGCCGGTGGATTTCGAGGAGTTGCGTGAGGCCGTGGAACGTTACATCGACCTGGAAGAGAAGGAAGAGGAGGAGCCGGTTTCTCGCCGGCCAAATCGGGGCGCTCTTGGTGAGCCTTGGCAACCGGAGGTGTTGGTCCCGTGTTGAGCTTGGCGCACCGGGTGAGCTAGCTGCCCGGAACGGCTACTGGATGAACTGTTCTTCTTCTTCGTCGCCGTGGGTGGTGAGTTCTCCGGCGTCTTCGAGTCGGCGGACGACGTCGACGATCTGCTGCTGGGTCTGCTCGACGCTGGAGAGGCGGACCGGTCCGAGGTACTCGATTTCCTCAGTCAACAGGCCGGCCGCCCGCTTGGACATGTTGCTGAGAATCTTGTCCTTGAGCTCTTCGCTGGCCCCCTTCAGGGCCATGGCCCATTGTGAGCTTTCGACGTTCTTCAACAGGGACTGGACGTCGCGGTCGTTGAGTTTGCTGATGTCCTCGAAAACAAACATCAGACGGCGGATTTCCTCGACCAGGTCGGGGTCCTCCTGGGCAAGGTTCTCCAGCAGGCTGCGCTCGGTTGCGCGATCGATGACGTTGAGCATTTCGGCCACGCTTCCGACTCCGCCGGCGTTTTCGAACTGCTGGCTCATCACGCTGGCCATCCGCTTTTCCAGGCCTTTTTCGACCTCCTGGATGATTTCCGGGCTGGTTTGTCCCATGCTGGCGATGCGTCGGATGACGGCCAACTGGCGATCGGCGG
>SDBV01005605.1_pt1 | contig 17671 bp, 17 predicted proteins | sample 2277081 | NCBI WGS metagenome assembly SDBV01 (sample SAMN10402039, study PRJNA504765) | marine sediment metagenome | isolation source: marine sediment core GS10_PC15, 223 cmbsf | place: Arctic Ocean: Southern Knipovich Ridge | collected 2010 | reverse complement strand
TCGAGCCAGCCGCGCAGCACGTCCGCGTAGTCCGCGGCTTGGGGCGAGGCAGGCGCAACCGGATGGGACACGCCGTATCCTGGCGCGTCCCATGCCAGTACGCGACGCGTCGCGCCCAGCGCTTCGAACTGCTGCACCCATGAAGCCGCACCCGAACCGATGCCGTGCAGCAGCACAAGCGGCAAGCTGTCGTGGAGCGCCGAAGAAACCGGCTGAGCTTCGCGATATCCCACGATCTGCCCGGCCGCGGTGACGGCCTGCTGCAGCGAAAAGCGCGCAAGACGCGGTTCGAGCAAGGCAGCGGGATCGGCAGTGACAGACGGGACAGCGGACATGGTTTCTATCTGCAAGTGCAAGGTAAGGTGACTTCGGTACGGCAACCGCGCAGCGCACGGTTGCCATGTGAGGCCTTTTTCAACAGCAGACGCTCGGCAAGGCGTGCAGCGTGCCGTCGTCGAACGCGTGACGCTTAGCGCTTCAGCTTGGCAAGCGGCGAATCCGGCGGATACGTCGGCGTGATCGGCTTCGGTGAACCGAGCATCACGCACATCAGCGCGTCTTCCTCACCGACATTCACTTCGGTGCGGTACACGCCCGGCGGCACCGAGATCAGATCGCGTTCGCCGAGCACCGACTCCCATGTCTCGCCGTCGCGCTCACAGATCACTTTCATCTTGCCGCGCAGCACGAAGAAAATTTCTTCGACATCCATATGAATATGGCTCGGGCCGATGTTGCCGGCCGGAATCACCATCGTCGAGAACGTGAAGCCGCCAGCCGGGACCGTGTTGACGTCCTTTGCAACACCCGTGCCGCCCGTGCCGACATAGCGCATCTGCGCACGGCGGTACTTCGGGTCGTAGTCCGCCTGGAACTTCAGCGCATCCCAGTCGTAGCGACGGGTTTCAAGGCGTGCCACGCGCGAATCCATCCACTGCGCGAAGCTGGCTTCCGTGGGTTGATCCCACGACTTGCGTTCGATTTCGGTGTCCGCCATCTCTTTCTCCTTTCGGTCAAGACAAGATCAATTCATCACAAAGCCGCCGTTCACCGGCAGCAACTGGCCGGTCACGAAACGTGCGGCATCGGACAACAGGAACAGGACTGGCCCCGTTACATCGTCGGGAACCTGGGCGCGGGTCAGCGCGCGGCCTTTCAGGTAATACTCGTGACGCTCGGCGGGCACATAGGCAGTCGCCTCGACTTCGGTCAGGCCCGGCGCAATCGCGTTGACCGTGACGCCGTGGGCGCCGAACTCGCGCGCCAGTGAACGTGTCATCGCGATCACCGCACCCTTGCTCGCGACATACGCGAGCAGCTTCGGCGCGCCCCACATCGCCGTATCCGAGGCAATATTGACGATGCTGCCGCGGCCCGAGTCACGCAGATGCGGCAACGCTGCTGCGCTCATCAGCCACGTGCCGCGCACGTTGACGTTCATCACCGCATCCCATGTGTCGACCGCCAGCTCGCCTGCGAACTTGCCGCCCGAGTTGGTGATCGCCGCGTTGTTGATCAGCGCATCAAGTCCGCCGAGCTGCGCCACTGCCTCTGCAACGAAGCGCTCGATGTTGGACGGATCGGCGAGATCCAGCGGCAGGAAGTGCACCGCCTGACCTTCGCCCTGGAGCGCATCGGCAAGCGCATGGCCTTCGTCGTGCAACACATCGCCGAACACCACTTGCGCACCGGCTTGCGCCAGCGACTGCACAAACGCTGCGCCCAGACCGCGCGCACCGCCCGTCACGATCACGCGCCGGCCGTTCAGCGCCGCGAGCACAGCGTTAGCGTTATGCATGGCTATGTCCTGCTGCCGCACCGGCTTCGGCGGTGGCAGCTTGCGCACGATGGGTGGCGAGTGCGTCGAAATCCTGCTGCGCGCGCTGGCGCAACATGCGGCGCACGCGCGTCATACCGACGTCGTGCTGGTAGAGGAATTCGTGCTGGCGTGCATTCGGCGCCATGCTTTCGAGGACGTAGCGGTCCTGTTCCAGCACGTCCCAATGCAGGCCTTCCAGGCGGTTGCGGTACATGAAGCGCCATGCGTCGCGCTGCCAGCCGGACACCTTGCGGGTGCGCCAGAAGTAAACCTGGCAGTTGTTTTCGTCGACGGGCACGGCAAAGCCGATGATCCCGAAGTTGCCACCCGGGCCAAACTTCTTCTTGTACGGAATCGCCAAGCGCATCCACAGGCAGCCGGTTTCACCCAGCTCAACCCAGTCGAAGTTGACGTCGCGCTGGCCGACCTTTTCGAACATCAAGCCGGTGTCGGTCTTGCGCACGCGCATGTCGGCCTGCTTGTCGCCTTCGGCCATCGAATGCGACGTGGCGTGCAGATAGGCGCCGTGCATCGGGTCCATCACGTTGTCGATCGCGTACTGGTAATTGCACTTCCAGTTCGACATGCACAGGAAGCTCGCGTATTCCTCGCCCACCAGTTCTTCCGGCAGCACGAGCGGGGCGGGTTCCTTGTGCGCGTCGTCGCCGAACCACAGGAAGATCGCGCCGGCGTGTTCCTGCACGGGATACGACTTCACGCATTTCTGACCTTCAAGCGGGCAGTTCGACACCGCCGGCACCTTTGTGACCGTGCCGCCGCCGTCGATTTCAATGCCGTGGTACCAGCAGGCAACGCTGCCGCCAAGGTTCCAGCCGAGCGACAGACGCGCGCCGCGGTGCGGGCAGCGGTCTTCCAGCGCGTGAACCAGGCCTTCCTGATCGCGCCACAGCACGATCTGGTCGCCGAGGCGTGTCAGGCCGATCGGCGCGTTGCCGACTTGCCAGCTCGGCGCGACCGGGTACCAGTAGTTGCGCAGACCGAGGTCGAGGTAAGCCTGCAGCGGATCGGCCGTGCCGTGGTCCGTCGTATTGGGAGTAGTGGGGGACGTCATGGAAAGACTCCGGATGCGGGTGCGGTGAGACGGGTTCGCTCGGTTGTTCGGGGCTTGCGCTTATTCAGCGAGCAGACGGAATTCGGCGCTCAGGCGCTCGGCGGTCCACGCCGCGCCTTCGGGAGTGCGGAAGCCGACGCGGTTCAAACCGTCGGCCACTTCCTGCAACTCCACCGCGCCCGCATCGAACACTTTCTCGAGCGCGTCGCCGAAGTCGTTCTCGTATTGCGTCGGCTCGGCCTTGCGGGTTTGCCACACGAGGTTCTGCGCCTCGCCCGGTTTTTCGATGACGCCCTTGCCGGCCACGTTGTTCGGCTGCGGCGCGAGCCACGGCTTCAGGGAGGGATTGAATTTCACGGCTTGCTCTCGCATGTCATTCCACCTTGATCTGGATTTCTTCACCGGCAAGACGCACCGCGTACACCTTCAGGTCGCGGCCACCCGGCTCTTTCAGGCACTTGCCCGTCGGGATATGGAACACGGCTTCGTGCAACGGGCATTCGACGGTGTCGCCGTCGACAAAGCCCTGCGTCAGCAACGCGTACGCATGGGGGCAGACGTTCTCCAGCGCATACAGCGCATCGCCCACCTTGTAGATGCCGATCTCCGTGCCGTCGAGCTTGAACTCGAGCGGCGCGTCTTCGGACAGTTCGCCGGCATGTCCGGCGCAACGCCATTGTTCAGTCATGTTTGCTACCTTCTCCTGAAGCTCTTATGTTCCACATGTGAAACATCAGTTCGTGTATGGACAATTATAGGAGTCGCTTTGCAGAGAAAAAATAAAAATCTGTTGCGTTAGGGGAAAACACTGATGTGGCGTCGGGAAGACAGCGCGGCGCCAATTCGCCTGACAAGCGAGTGCCCTGACAACCCTGTTCCGTAAGGGTTTTCTGTCGGCATCCGAAGCAACCCTTCGGGCCGCATCCGGGTTTCCTCGGGGCTCGAAAATTTATTTTGACCACTTCTGAAGACTCTATACTTTCCATAGGCGATACATACGCCCATAGGTGGAACAAACAAGAAGCGAAGTTTTGGCGCATAAACCCACGACTAACGCTCACTCAATGCATTACGGCCAACGAAATGAGATCGGGCCTTTCGTCACACGATTAGGAGAACCAACGGTGAAAAGAATCATTGCAGTCGGACTTACGGCAATGTGTGCCGCGTCAGGGGCTTGGGCACAAAGCAGTGTCACGCTTTACGGTAGTCTGGATGCCGGAGTCGCGTACATCAGCAATGTCGGCGGGAGTACGAAATGGATTGCGGAACAGGGCAACATGCAGCCTGACCGTTGGGGCCTGAAGGGTGTCGAGGATCTGGGCGGCGGCCTGCACGCCGTGTTCCAGCTGGAGAACGGCTTCTATACGACGACCGGCGCGATGGCGTCGGCCGGAACGTTGTGGAATCGTCAGGCGTATGTGGGCCTGAGCTCGGATCAGATCGGCACGTTGACGCTGGGTCACCAGACGCCGTTTAACTTCGACGTGTTGGGTCCGCTGAGCACGGGCTATCTCGCCGCAAGCTGGTATGCGTTCCACCCGGGCAATATCGACGAGCTGGCCGATACGAGTGTCGTGCCGTTCAACAACTCGGTGAAGTTCCGCTCGACGAGCTTTAGCGGCTTCTCATTCGGCGCAATGATGGGTCTGGGCAACACGACCGACTTCGCGACCGGCCGCACCTTGAGCTTCGCGGCGAGCTACGCGAACGGACCGTTCAAGGCCGGTGCGGTGTACTCGAACGAGCACGACCAGACGCCGTCGATCGTCACCACCGGCATCACGAACTTCCAGGGTGTGGCGGCCGCCAACTACACGGCCGACAAGATGGAGAACATGGGCGCCGGCCTGTCGTACCAGTTCGGCAAGCTGCTCGTGCATGGCCTGTACACGCGCGTCAAGCTGGATTCGCCGGGATACTCGAGCACCTATCAAAGCTACGACGCAGGGGCGAACTACCAGTTCACGCCGTTCAACAGCGTGGCAGGCGGCGCGGCAACGACGAGCTTCGACGGTCACCGCTGGACGCAGTTCGAGATCGGCGATATCTACGCGCTGTCGAAGTCGACCCAGGTGTATGTGAATGCGCTGTATGAGCGTGCAGGTTCGAATACGGACGCTGCGTTCTTCACGGCAGGCGCCGCGAATGGCCGCAATCAGACGGTGTTCCTGACGGGCGTTCACCACTCGTTCTAAGCGGGTGGCGGGGCGGTGGCCCAGTGGCCAAGCGGCGCGGTTGCCACGCAACCGGCCTGCCCCCGCCTAGTTCGCCGCCACTGTCCTGCGGCGCGCTTCGGCCACGGTCGGATCGTCTGCACGTGGGCGGTAGTTGAGGCGCGTCGACAGATCCACGGCCGCGGTGCACACCGCCGCAATCAGCGGTTCGCGTTCACCGGCCTCGCCGATATCCGAACGCGGCACCGTAACCGTCAACGCAGCCACGATGCGGCCGGTCTGGTCGCGCACGGGCGCCGTCACCACAGAAATTCCGCGCTCAAACGAAGCCTCGCTCACCGCGTAGCCAAGCGCCGCGTTTTCACGCACACGCTGGTTAAGTTCTTCGACGGTCGCGGGCGTGCGGTCCGTAAAGCGCTCGAGCTGCGGCTCGGGATAGAGCTGGCGCAACTCTTCGCAGCTCAGATCGCCCATCAACACCTGGCCATGCACGGTGGCATGCGCCGGCAGACGCGTGCCGACATGCACCTTGACCGAACTGAACATCGGATCGTGCGTCTGGGCCTTCGCCACGAACACCACGTCGCGCTGATCGCGGATCAGCAAGTGCGCGCTCAGTCCCGTGGCATCGCGCAGGCGTTCGAGCAGCGGCGTGCCGACGTCGGTCAATTCAAGCGAACTCAAGTATTCGAAACCCAGCCGCAACACCGCGACGCCCAGCCGGAAATGGCGGTCGCCGTTAACGCGCTCCAGGAAGCCGAGCGCTTCGAGCGTCTGCAACAGGCGGAAGGTGGTGGTACGAGGAATGCCGATGCGCTTGGACAACTCCGGCGCGCCCAGCACCGGTTCGCGTGCGCTGAACTCCGAGAGAATGCGCAGGCCGCGTTCGAGGCCCGGGACGAGATAGGTCGAGCCGCCGGCGCTCTCTTCGTCGGCGGTTTCGCCCAGATCGACGGGTACTGCGGCCTCGTCTTGAGCCGCCGGCTCATCGCCGCGCGGTTTGGCCGCTTTGCGTCCCGCTCCTGTCATGTTTTCTTTTGCCATATCCGGCTGTGGTTCGTGCTGATCGTCTATAGGTCAGCATGATAGCGCGAAGCGCTGCGGGCCAATTTGGCCTGACGCCGCGAATTCTGGCATCGTACGATCTCGCCACCTCTGAACGGGCTTGACACATAAAAGGACGATATCGGGCGCGATCATTACCCGATCGTCGACGCGTGCCGGCATTGCGCCGTAGACGAAGCCGTTTCATTGCTTGAACAGCACATTTTCGAAACGAAGCACGAAGCACCGGCTGCAGCACGACCGGGATACCCGGCGCACGCGAGCAGCCCAGACCTGAGGAGCCATACCCGATGAACCAGAACGACGACTTGCCCGTGCCGCACCCGAACGCGGAGCTTCCCGGCGACGACAGCCCGGACAACCCCGAGCGGCGCCGGGTCCTGACCGGCATTGCAGCGGTGGGCCTCGGGCTCGCCCTTTCCGGCTGCAACACCGAAGAACTGGCGGGAGGCACGCCACGCAGCGCCGCCGACCTGCGGCTCGACGCCGCCCTGCACGATCAGGTGCGCCAGATTGTGGTGATCTACGCGGAGAACCGCAGCTTCGCCAATCTGTATGGCAATTTCCCGGGCGTGCAGCATCCGCTCGACACCGTGCCGGCCGAGCGCTACGTGCAACTCGACCGCGATGGCAAAACACCCCTGACGCAGTTGCCGAAATTCTGGGGCGGCCTCGTGCCGCAGGCGCAGGAAGTGGACGGCAAGCGCTACATGATCGGCGAGCACGACATCACCGGTTTGAACAACAAGCCGTTCCGCATCACCGACGCGCAAGGCGCGCCGCTGCCGAACGGCGTGATCACACGTGACCTGTGGCATCGGTTCTATCAGAACCAGATGCAGATCAACGCCGGGCGCAATAACCAGTTTGTCGCGTGGGCCGACTCAGGCGGGCTGGTGATGGGGCATTACCGCAACTCCGCCGAGACGCTGCGGATCTGGAATCTGGCGCAGCAATACACGCTGTGCGACAACTTCTTCATGGCGGCTTTCGGCGGCTCGTGGCTGAACCACATCTTCCTGATCTCCGCGCAAGCGCCGCTCGTGCCGGACGTGCATAACACCGCGGCGAAGCAGTTCGTCTCGGTGATCGAAGGGGACGACCCGACCGGCGCGTGGCTCAAGGTAGCGCCGCATTCACCGGCCTCCGCGCTCGACGGTCCGCCGAAGTTCGTCAACGACGGCCTGTTCACGCCCGATGGCTACGCCGTCAACACGATGGCGCCGCCGTATCAGCCGAGCTTCGTGCCGCCTGCGCCCGGGGGCGATCCGGCGACGGCCGATCTGTCCAATCCGCGCGTGCTGCCGCCGCAGAACTACGCCACCATTGGCGATCGTCTGTCGGATAAGGGTGTGAGTTGGGCGTGGTATGCCGGCGCATGGCAATACGCGATTGACCACAAGGACACGGGCAGCGTGCCCGACTTCCAGTACCACCATCAACCGTTCAACTACTTCGTCAACTATGCGCCGGGCACCGACGCACGCGGCCAGCATCTGCGCGATGCCGGCGTGGGCGACGACGCGTCGACTAACCGCCTGCTGGCCGATATCGACGCCGGCCGCCTGCCTGCCGTCACGTTCTATAAGCCGCAGGGCAATCTGAATATGCATGCGGGGTACGCGGATGTGGAATCGGGTGATCGGCATATTGCTGCGGTGATCGATCATTTACAGCGCAGTCCGCAGTGGGCGAATACGGTGGTGATCGTGACCGTTGATGAAAACGGCGGGTGGTGGGATCCCGTGTCGCCGCCGAAGGGCGACCGCTGGGGACCGGGGTCGCGGATTCCGGCACTGGTGGTGTCGCCGCTCGCCAAGAAGGGCTATGTGGATCACAACGTGTATGACACCAACTCGATCCTGCGCTTCATTACCCGGGTGCACGGGTTGAAGCCGCTTGATGGCGTGGTGGCGCGCGATCGCGCGTTTGCGCAAAACGGGCTGCCGCCGTTGGGGGATTTGACCAGTACGTTGGCGCTTGCTTGATTGCGGATGGTTGATTGATATGTAGCAGCGGTCCCGCCCGGCTTGAATGGCGGGACCGTTTTGGTTAACGCAGACGCTGTAAGTAGGCACTCACCTCTTCCGCTACCCGCGCGTGCTCTTGCTGCGGCCTCATTGTGCTTTGGCCTTCAACTTTTCCACCACCGAATCCGAGATCTGCTGCGCGGTGTTTTTGATCATGCTCCTCTGGTCATGCCCGGCCATCACAAACTTCGCGGCGATCACATAGGGGTTGAGCTTGATGAAGGCGCCAGGCTTGTCCTTGCTGGAGCCTTCTTCAGTGCTCTCGTAGAGCGGTGGCAAGGCTGGGTTGGACAGGTCGTCGAGTGACACTGCGACCTGGAAATGACTCTGGCCCGCGCCGAGACCTACGATGGCGCGCTTCAAGCGGTTGCCTTCGTCGACGCTTAGAAACACGCCACGCACTTGCCAGCCGGTGGTGGGCAAGGCTGCGCCGGGAGGGAGCCGGCGTGCGTCGACGCCGGCTTTCATCAGATCGGCGGTGAGGTCATTTGCCATATCCGCGACGATCTCTTTGGCCTGGGTCTGAGGGTCTTTCGATTGCCGCAGCGGGCCGCCGGGTAGCACGCTGCCCAGGTGTCGGAGCCGGCTGCCGGGGCCGCTGTCCGGTGTGACGTCGGCGACGTCGAGGTCGAAGTCGGTCACATAGACGACCGGCGCCGGAGTTGGAAACGGCGGTGGGTCGGCTGCGTAGCCTGAGGTGCCGACGAGGCCGGCCGCCGTCAACATAACGAGCCACGCCGCTGCAACGGCGGGGGGCATCCATCTACGCGCCATGAGGCGCCTCCGTGGTCGTGGTATCGACGCCGCTATCCTACAGGGCTGGGGCGGCGAGCTACGCTATTGGCTAATGGCTCATCGACTTCCTGTTCGCCCTCGATCGGCTGCGGATTCAAGCGGCCGATGCAACGATTTGACCAAATCGATCAGCAGTGTAGTTCAAGGGATGGGTATCGGCCGTGCCTTTGGATGGAACATGGCAAGCCGAAGAGTCTTGAGCCCAGCGTCTTTGGCGTACTTCAGGCAGATGACACTGCCAGGACCTTACCCCTGAAGAGGGTCTCGTGATGGCCGTTACGCAAAAAGCGCCTCGTGCCAGCACGTTCGGCGACACCATTACCGCTCCGAAATGTCCGCGCGGCTCAATGCGCGCAAAGTGATCACTCTCGCGGCGAGTCACATTGAGCCGCTGTCACTCCGACCGGCGCCCCGCCCACAGCATCGGTCGGCGATTGGCCCACGGCCGGGCCTGCTCGAGTTGCCCGGCGAGTCGCAGCAACGTATCTTCCCGGCCGAATCCTGCTGCGAACTGCACGCCGATCGGCAAACCGGTTGCAGGGTGCATTTCAAGCGGCACGGACATGGCAGGTACGCCGGCGACGTTGAAGGGCGGCGTGAACGGCGAATGTCGAAAGACCCGCTGCGTCCATTCGAAACCATTCATCGATTCGGCTCCGGCGCCATAGGCGCCGATAACGGGCGGCATCTGCGGCAGCGTCGGCGTGAGCAACAAGTCGATATCTTCAAACCACGCCCCGACAGACCGCGTAACCAGGTTGCGCATCGCCAGTGCCGCCGCAAACCCAGAGGCTTTTTCCTCCTCGCCGTATCGGAAGCAGGCCAACGTGGCTGGCTCGAGCGTCGTGTCGTCAACCGGCCGGCCGGTTGCGGCTGCGAGGCCCTCGATCCAGCCGACGAGCGTGGCAGTCCAGATGGTCGCGTTCATCTGCACGAAGGCGTCCCACGATACGCCGAGCGTCGGGTGGAGGTCGATGATGGTATGGCCGAGCGATTCCAGAAGACGCGCGGTCGATGACGTCGCTGCCGCGATAACCGGATCGGTATGTTCCCCATTCCAGGGATCAAGCAGCAGGCCGATCTTTAACTTGCCGGGCTCGCGGATCACTTCGGAAAGGAAGCTTCGTTCGGGCGCGGCAGTGACATATGGCTCGCCAACCGCGTGGCTCTGGATCGCATCGAGCAACGCTGCGCTGTCCCGCACGCTGCGGCTCACGCCCAATTGCACACCGAAACCCGCGAATACTTCGTCAAGCCAAGGCCCGTTCGAGCTGCGCCCGCGCGTCGGTTTGAGCCCGAACAGGCCATTGTAGGCGGCGGGCACGCGAATCGAGCCTGCCGCATCCGTCGCATGAGCGAGCGGGACGATGCCTGCCGCAACCGCCGCCGCCGCACCGCCGCTGGAACCGCCTGCACTCAACTCCGGCAGCCACGGGTTACGGGTCGCGCCTTGCAGCGTGGACTCCGTGGTCGTACTGAAAGCCATCTCTGGCGTGGCTGTGCGTCCTATTGTGACCAGCCCCGCAGCGCGAAAGCGCGACATCAACAACGAGTCCTCGGCAGCGACAACGCCTTGCGCGAGCCGGCTTCCCAGTTCCAGTTTCTTGCCTTGCATGCTGAGCGCAAGATCCTTGATCAGAAACGGCACACCCGCCAGCGGGCCGCCCCGGGAATTTGCGTTGCCGCTTTCGGAAGCGGGCCAGCTTTCGATAACCGCGTTGATCTCCGGGTTAACGACTGCGATGGCCTCACGCGCGAGTTCGACAAGCTCGGCCGACGTGACCTCGCCGTTTGCGACCAACTCCGCAAGTCCAATCGCGTCGTAATCCGTGTATTCGCTCAGTTTCATATTTCCTCCGTATTGGTGAAGGAAACGATAAGGCAGACTTCTCAAGGTGATTAGTCTGCGTTCGTGACAAGGATTGAGCCACGGATGGGACAATGTCACCGCAATGCAACTCAACATTTTTGAGCGGGTACGCGAGTTCCGATGACCAGAGATCTCAACGACACACTCGTTTTTGTTTGCGTCGTGCAGGCAGGCAGCTTCACGGCGGCGGCGAACGCCCTGCAGATTCCGAAGACGACTGTGAGCAGGCGCGTTCGGCAGCTGGAGGCGCACCTGGGCGTGGCCCTGTTGCACAGAACGACGCGAAAGCTGCGCCTGACAGAAGCAGGCGCGGCATATTTTGAGCGCTGCAACGGCATCGCCCGGCAACTCGACGATGCGGAAAACGCCGTTCAGCAGATTCGCGGAACACCCGGCGGCTGGCTGCGCGTGACGCTGCCGTATTCGTTTGGCGCGACGTGGATCGCGCCGTTGATAGCCGGCTTCTGCTCGCGCTATCCCAAGGTGCGCGTCGATATCGTCGCGACGCATGTGCCACTCGATCTGATCGGAGAGAACGTGGATGTCGCCCTGCGCCTCGGCGCGCTTACCGATTCGAGTCTGGTGGCGCGGCGGCTTGGCAGCTTTTCGACGTCGGTTTATGCGAGCCCTGCGTATATCGACAGGCATGGCGCGCCCGAGAGTCCAGAGGATTTGCATCGTCATCCGGCGCTCGCGCTGCATCAGGCGCGTACCGACAGCGGCTATGCGTGGCCGTTGCGCAAGGCGGGGCGTAAGGCCAAACGCTACGGGCTGGATCCGGTGATCGTTGCAAGCGATCCGGTGTTGCTTGTGGACGCGGCGCGTGCCGGCAATGGCTTGTTGTTGGCGATGGATGCGAGCATGGCCTCGGAAGTTGCAGCGGGGCGTCTGTGCAGGGTACTACCCGAATGGATCGGTCCACAGCAGGATCTCAATGCGCTATTTCCGAAGGAGCGGGTGCCGTTGCCGAAGCTGCGAGCGTTCCTGGACTACCTGAAGGCTCAATTGCGCTTTACGCATACGATCTGACCGGATACAGGTATCGTCGTCCGAGTACCGCCCGACGCGTCCGGCTGCACACCACCCTCAACGCTCTTGCGTTCACTCGAACGCAGCTTTGAGAAATGCCGCGACTTCGGCAGGCGACTGCGCCTGTGCCTCCGGGTCGCCGCCCAAAGTGATGCCCGTGGTCAAGCAACGCTTCGACTCAGCCACGGCGGAAGCGCCAGAGAGCGTCTGGCCATCTCGAACCATTGTGAACGTTCTGCTATCGAGATCATAGGAGCCGTGGCATTCCCGCGCACTGGTTGCAAGCGGTATTGAATGCAGAAGTGTCGGTCTGTCGAAACCATGCCAGGCATCCGGATACTCTTTCAGCGTGATCTGTGTGCCTTTCGAACGCAGCGTGTCAGCATAGGCAATACAAGGCGCCGCCGGCGTATAGTTGTCCTTACCGCCAACCAGCATCAGGACGGGAGAACCGTCAATATGCGCTGATTCATAAGAGATGCCGCAGGACGGATAGAAAGCGACGTGGGCAGCAAATCGCAGATCGCCCTCCGTCGCGGCCAGACGGAAGGGTTCCAATGACGAATAAAGCGCCGCAACACCGCCGCGCGAAAAGCCCATGACCGCGATCCGGCCTTTGTCGATACGAGGATCGGTCGCCAGCAAACGCAAGGCGGCGTAGGCATCGGCGATGCCGGCGGCCATCGAAAGCTGAGTCTGGTCTTTTTCAGTGTTCCTGAGTCCGCGCCCGGTAAAGCTGTCGACAACAAAGCTGGCATAACCTAGCGCATTCATGCGCCGGGCCCAAACCCGTTCGCCTGGATTCACGCCGCTACTTCCATGCAGGATGATCACGGCGGGTACGGCGTGTGGCCCATTGCTGGGCATGCTCAAGTCTCCGGTAATGACTGCCTTTTCGCTGCTGGCGTAGTGCGAGAGATAGTCTCCGGCACTCCTGGGCGTAACCGACGCGAACGTTATGATTCCGCTACGGCCGTCGTCGAGGGAGGTCGTGATTGAAGAGCTAACGGTGGCAGGCGAGCTACAAGCCGCCATCACACTGGCGGCGACAACTAACAACAGGCTTCGTGTGGCGTGACGAACAATTCTTGTATTCATTGTTAGCGCGTTCCGTGGTTTCGAAGCTAGGCACCTCAAGCCGCAACTCATGCAGAATCTGGCACTCATGTGTCGGGCCGGCACCGTCACCCTCGATCAACGGGTCCACACCGGATTGTAGCCAAAGTTGACGATCCACCGATGAAGCAGACCACGTCAAACCAGATCCTTCACCAACGCCGCCCGCACCCGCGCCTCAATAACCTGCGTAGGCACCGGATAACCCGGATGATCGCAGCCGATCTCCAAAGCCGCCCCGTCACGCAACCGCGCCTTCATCGCCGGCGTAAGCTCAAAACGCACGAAGTGCACCGCCGAAGTCTTCTGCTCGTTATCCCGCTCCAGATCCTCATCGGCAATCGCATAAACCGGCGGCTCGCCCTCCACCTGTAGAAACACCTGATCCTCGATACCAATCAGCCGCGCCAGCGCAGCCTGCCGCTCGATTTCATTCTCATATTCGATCTGCATGGTCGCCTTCAGGTTGCTGCCGTCCGGCACCAACGGCAGATAAGCATTCAGTTCACCCTGGATACCATCCTCGTCGAAAATCTTCTCGATATGCAGCATCTCCTGGATCTGATACCGGATCGTGGTTTCGTCTTCGAACAGGAACGTGACGTGATTGCCGAGCGGCACGGTGCGATCTTTCTTGTGCTCGATCACCTGGGCGCGCATGGCAATGCGTGACTTCGAATAATTTTCGAGCGACAGCAGCGAGTTGCGGGCGATGCTCATCTCGGTGTCCTTCAGTCAGTGGTGGGTTATCAGAGGCCGTACGCCTTGCGCAGCAGCGTGAGCGGATGCGCGAGTTGTCCTTTCGACAAGCCGCTTTCGTCGAACCCCTGTTCGATATGATGGCCGGCCAGTTGGCAGTCCGACGAAATGTAGTCGGGATGCGGCTGGGCCATCGCCTTGAAAACCGGCGTGCCGATCTGCATCGCCGTGCGGTGAAATTCCTTTTTGATGCCAAATAAGCCGGCATGTCCTGAACAACGCTCGACGACCGTGACCTGCGTATCGGGCACCAGCGCCAACGTCTCGGAGGTTTTACGGCCGATATTCTGCACCCGCGCATGGCAAGGCACGTGATACGAGACTTTACCGAGGGCAGTCTTGAAGTCGGTTTTCAGCAAGCCGTCGCGATGGCGCGACACGAAGTATTCGAAAGGATCCCAAAACGCCTCGCTGACGGCGCGTACATCGGCATCGTCGGGGAACATCAGCGGCAGTTCCTGCTTGTGCATCAGCACGCAACTCGGAATCGCACCAATGATCGCGTAGCCCTCACGGGCATATTTCGCAAGCACCGGCACATTCTTTTCCTTCTTGGCGGCAACACCCTGCAAATTGCCCTGTTCGAGCAGGGGCATACCACAGCACACTTCGCTCTTCACCAGTTCGTAGGGAATGTCGTTGTGAGCGAGCACGGCGAGCAGATCGTGACCGATCCCCGGCTCGTTGAAATTCACATAACAGGTGGCGTAAATCGCCACCTTGCCCGGCGTGCGCTCGCCGTCGCGCACCGGCGCGGTTGGGGATTTTTTTGCGGCACGGCGAAATTTTTTCGTTGCGAAGTCGGGCAGCCATGCGTTTCTGTCGACGCCGAGCGCGTTCTCCATCACGCCACGCGCCGTCGCGTTGTGATTCACTGCGTTGACCGTCTGCGTAACCACCGGAATGCCCGCGAAGTGGCCAAGCGCGTCGGTGTTGAAGAGAAGCTTGTCGCGCAGCTTGAAGTCGCCGTGTTTGTAGCTGACGGCCTTGCCGCGTAGCATCAGGTGCGGAAAATCGACGTTCCACGGATGCGGCGGCACGTACGGACACTTGGTCATGTAACACAGGTCGCACAAATAACACTGATCGACGACCTTGCCGAATTCGGCTTTGTCGACCTCGTGCGCTTCACCGGTCTCGGTGGCATCGACCAGGTCGAACAATGTCGGGAACGCGCCGCACAGCGAAACGCAGCGGCGACAACCCGCACAGATATCGAAGACGCGCGCCAGTTCCTGGTCAAGCGCCTCCTGATCGTAGAACGTGTCCGAAAGCCAATCGAGCGGATGCCGGGTGGGCGCCTCGAGGCTGCCTTCTTTGTGGGGCATGGAGTCAGGCTCCTTGCATGCTTTTGTGCTTTTCTCGTCAGGCAGAGCAACCCGCACATGAGGACGCACAAACGCGTCGCCGATACCCCGGCTGTCGCGCTGCGCCGCACCATGCGCTGCTCCGACACAAACGGGAGCCTGCGGACCTTTGCCGCAAGCTCCCGTCGTCTTCTCAGACTATTTCAGTGTAGCCGCTCTTCACGCCACTGCAAACGGCGTCAGTCGACCAGTCCTTCGAGCGCCTTCGTGTAGCGGTTCGCGTGGCTACGCTCAGCTTTGGCGAGCGTTTCGAACCAGTTGGCGATTTCGTCGAATCCCTCTTCGCGAGCGGATTTGGCCATGCCCGGATACATATCCGTGTATTCATGGGTTTCGCCGGCAATCGCCGCCTGCAGGTTTTGCCGCGACGAGCCAAACGGCAGTCCAGTGGCCGGGTCGCCTACCGCTTCGAGATATTCGAGGTGGCCGTGTGCATGGCCCGTTTCGCCTTCGGCGGTCGAGCGGAACAGCGCCGCGACATCGTTCTGGCCCTCAACGTCGGCCTTGGCTGCGAAATACAGATAACGGCGATTCGCCTGCGATTCGCCGGCAAACGCTGCCTTCAGATTCTCCTCGGTCTTCGAACCCTTGAGTTGCGACATCTGAACCTCCATGCAAGCCTGTAATGTGGGGGCGCGCGATGGGGGACGAAATCGTCCGCAGAACTACCGGCGCAGACGCGCGTCGCTGCACCGCAACGTTAAATCTAGAAGCTGTGCGAGACCTTCCCAATTGTGTTTTTCAATGCCGGCGATAGTCGTTTGCCTTGCATAACTCGATGCGCGGCCTAGACTGATAAGGCGAAACTTCGCACTCTGTGTAACGGAACTGACATGCGCCTGACGATTCTGATCAACGGTTCCGATCCCACCGTCAATCACGACTACGCTGTGCTGTGGCTCGATACCGATGAGCATCGGTGGTCGAGGGAAGCGCATCAAGGGATCGATCTCCCCCCGTGGGGCGAGCTCCACGACGCGGACGGCGTCACCACCCTGTGCGCGCCCAGCGCCGACGCGCCGCTGTGCACCTTGCGCGGCCTGCATGTGGACCGCAAGCAGCGCGTCAGCTCGGCGGAAGGTTCGGCCGCGTGGACGTGCGTGCCGGCACATGCACCTGCAACCGGTTACTGGCGGCTGCAGGCTGTCGACCGTCAGCCGGTTCATGCGGAACACCGCGTCTTCGATAACTAGCCGCGAAGCTGGGGCGCTATTGCGCCCCATTGCTCAACACCCGCTTCGGGCTTCGGACTTGGGCTTCAGGTCTCGCACAAGGAGTACGCGCGAGGCGCTATCCTTTTGCCGCCGCTCCTGCGGTGACGGAGCCGGATAGCGGCTTGATCTGCGCAATCACCACCAGAACAACGGTTGCGTTGGCGGGCAGTTGCGAATGCGAAAACGCCGATCTCGCGTGACCCGCCTTGTCCCCCAATACGGCAGCGAACAGTTCTGACGCCGCGTCGATGATTGCCGGCTGGTCGTAGAATCCGTCGACGCTACTCACATGACCTTCGACACGCACAATATGGTCGAGACGGTCGAATCCGCCCAAATGCGCATTTATCTGCGCCAGCACGTTCAGCGCTGCGATTTCGGCGGCGTCTTTGCCGTCGTCGACGGTTTGCTCGTCCCCAACGCGTCCGGTAAAGATGACTTTTCCATCCACCAGCGGCACTTGCCCCGAGATGAACAACTGGTTGCCTGCCTCGCTAACAGCGGTGTAAGAGCCGAGCGGTTTGGGCGGAGTGGGCAAGACTAATCCCAGTTCGGCAAGTTTATCTTCTACGGTCATTCTGTTCTCCTGGTCAAAGTGGAGGCGGTAACTGCCCACTCTTTTCCAAAGGTGGCAGCGCAACCGCGCGTTGAACCCACTCTAGCCCTCGCACCCCAGCGGATAAATATCAGCCGCGCAATTCATCCGTGACGTCATGTAAAGGTTGGCTGCGTCTTTCGGCATTGGCTTTGCACTCGCAGACGCATGCCTGAAGCGCGACTGCAACGTGGATTAGATGCGCAGCGACGCCGTAGCTTCCCGAGTCTCGTCGAACAGACGTTCGACGAGTGCCGCAGCAGGCAAGGAGCGCGCGAGCGCTGCGGCCTGGCCTCCCCATTGCGCGCCGTACCCGAACTCACCTTTTGCTTTTGCCGCAGCGTGCAGTGCTTTGCCCGCGTCATAGGCAATCGGATAGTCAGGCACAGGCGGGCTATCGGGAGCCTCGCCTAGCTCCGTAAAGCGATTCACCATGCTCCGGGCGACTCTGCCTGAGATAGCCGACGTGAATGTCGTGTGATGCGCTGGCTCGCCGAGCAGCGCACGGCGATAACCCTCGTCAATGGATGTTTCCGGGCATGCGACAAAAGCCGTACCGAGTTGCGCGGCCTGGGCGCCGAGCGCAAGAGCCGCCGCAATCCCTGCTCCATCCATGATCCCGCCGGCGGCAATGACCGGCAGTTTGAACTGACGGACAAGCAGGCGGGTCAATGCCATCGTCCCCAGTCTCTCGTCGAGCGCATGAGGGTCGAACACACCTCGGTGACCGCCCGCCTCTATCCCCTGGGCAATGATGCCGTGC
>SDBV01005604.1_pt1 | contig 17672 bp, 13 predicted proteins | sample 2277081 | NCBI WGS metagenome assembly SDBV01 (sample SAMN10402039, study PRJNA504765) | marine sediment metagenome | isolation source: marine sediment core GS10_PC15, 223 cmbsf | place: Arctic Ocean: Southern Knipovich Ridge | collected 2010 | reverse complement strand
CACCCATCGTAAGTGCGCTGACCAGGAGTCCCTGACCAAATCCCCATAGGGCGAGCACTAAAGCGAATGCAATTATTCCCCAGTCGAGCGGGGTCATTCGATATCAAATAAATTAGACATCCGACAATTATCGCAAGCGAAGCCCCCATCAACGTATGTCAGAGGCTGCTAATACGTGTAGTCTTAGTCATTGTGCCAGAAAACAGTCTCACATCTAGCGACGTAGAGGAAAAATCCTCTGGAGGCTTTGGTCCGGTGCGCAGAGCCCAAGTCGGGCTCGGCATAGCTGCGATTGGAGCGGTTCTGTTGATCTTCCCGTTCGGTAGAACAGGTGCAATCGCTGGAGTAGTCATGATCGCAATCGGCGCAGTATTAGGCTCCAGTTTCGAACGAAAGTCACATGGCTGGTGGTTCGCGTTTATTGTCGGAGCTGTTCTGTCTATTACCTCACCAGGGCTTGCTCAGATATCGACTGCCTATGGTGGCCTTTTTGCACTGATCGGCGGTACCCTGGTCCTGGTTTCGGCACTAATCGCCTTTCCGGTTGGCGACGAAGCTCCATAGGCGCTTAGTTACTTAGATATCTACGTGAATCTCGCCATTTCTGCCATCACGTGCGGGTATCTCAAGTATTAGAGGCTGTCGCTGAAAAGTCGACTGGTTTATCTTGTACAGAATGAGGGATCCGTCGGCCGGTCCGCTCGCAGCCACCGAATCAGCGACCGGCTCGACCCCACCCGGCGGGATCGCTTTGCTGAAGTCCAACGCAAAGGCACTCTTGCTCGCATCAAGAGGAGGGAAACTTTTATCGCCTGCTTCGACTAACTCGATCTCCTTCGGTGGCGTGTAGGGCTCGTCGCCGTCATTTCTGATCTTTACAAATACGCCGAGGTATATTTCTCCTTTTTTAAGTTTGGGCTGACCGACTAAATATGCCTTGTCCTCTGAATCGCCGGCGCTTAGAAGCCTCGTGTACTGTACTGCGTAGACAGCACTGTCCACCGTTATTGCGTCACCCCCTTCTCCCTCGCTTTTTTTCTCAGCGCCACAACCGGAAAGGAGCGCAGCAAGCATCACGACCAGTAACGCGGGTAATTTTTTCTGAAAGTATTTCACTACGGCCGCGCAGTTTAGATAACCGTGATCGTGCTCGCTCACCCTACTGCAAGATAGATCTACTCGGAAGGCCTACCCTTTTTAGGGCGAATGCGTAACGAGTCACGTATCTTCTGCGCTCTTTCCTGCGCATCTTCTATGGGTTGGGCAATCTTCATTAATGATACGAGCCGATCGACAACCTCGGCCAAACGCTTTTCGACCTCAGTCAGAGTCACCACAAGTTCCTCTATCAGTTGCACGCGTAGCCCAAGTGATTCGACCTTGTCCATCGCCGACTCAAGCTGCTCATTTATCGTCCTCGCCTCTTCAACGATTGGCTTTGCAACAGAGACCACTTCCTCGGCTCCGGCCTCGATCGACTCGATCAGCTCAAGAGTTTGATCCAAGCGCTTAAGAAGCTCCTCTGCGTGCAGAGACAGCCGCAGAAGCGTCTCGGGAGTCCGAACTAGGGCTGTGCAAAACTCTGTTATTCCTGAGGCAAGATTTCGTATCAAGACAGAATCAGTTTATCCGATTGTGAACGGTGCCTGTCTATGCAGCCAGTCTGCGTAGACAGCCCGCATTGGCATGTACTCGCTCAGATCTAAGCACCGTGCCGTATTCACCGTCCGGATGTGTGCTGATACAGAGACTGCAGACAGTCCTTTCTCCTTTCGCTTCAGTAAAGACGTGCAGTTGCTCACCGGCGAGTGGCGTTCGGCCGCAAGCCGAGCAACGTACGCTACGTCGAGAGAGCATGGTCACGCTCTTGCGTAAAAGTACATTCTGTAGTGCGGGAGAACCGTTCATGTGAGACTTATTCAACGGCGGCTGGTTGCTCCCTGCTGGGCTTGTGTTGGGTTATGTGAGCGGGGCTCGTAGTTAGAGCTCAAGAGTGCCGTTTGCTACCGCTCCAGCATAAAAAACCAAAATCATTTGGTTTTTTTCAATGAACCTGTATCATCAAAAGCAGGTGCAGGGGGTGTTGTCGCGTACTTTCTGCCGGAGGGAGAAGATGGAAATATTCAGGTCCGGAACACATGCGGGGGCTGGTTCGTTTCAATGTACGGAGTGTGAGTGCACGGTCTCGCTCTCGTCGGGAGATGTAGTTCCTGAGTGCAGTGTCTGCAAAGGAAACGTATTTTCGCGGGCATCGATCTTTCTCGATGAGGCTACTCACCCGATGCCAGCACACGAACAGGAAACACAGGACTACGAGCAGCGGATCCACTCTGAAGAACTCAAGCCGGGCTTCTACATGGTTTTTGAACACGATGAGCAGTTCAACGTCACCCCACTCACACTCAAGTACACGCGCGTCGGTCGGAGTGTGAGGGCAGATGTGCGACTGGAGGATCCGACTGTATCGCGAAGACACGCAATTGTCGTTATCGATGACGAGCGGATAGAGGTCCTTGACGACCGCAGCCTTAACGGAGTATTCCTAAACGGTGAAAGAGTCGATCGTGGTCGCCTCTCCGATGGAGACGAGATAACAATCGGCTGTATAGAGATCAAATTCATCGAGAAGCTACCCGAGAGATCTGACGTACGCGCCGAAGATGGCAACCATCTAGCTCCTGCTTAGGGCACGTCCCTATAAGCTAATCGTAACCTTTCACCACCTACCATACTTCGATGGAATCTGGGGATGAGCGTGTACGGAAGAAAAGCAAATGATTTTGCTTTTCTATATCTAGGCGGTAGCTCACGGCGCTTCCCATATCTCACTACGAGACCCGCTGTAGCTAGCGAATCCCCAAGTTATTTGGTTCATGTCAGTGCCTACTCATACCGGCCGGTGGCATGTACGCCGGCCGGAGAGCGCACTCAACGATATGGCGACACGCGCCGGGTTCTTACAGCGAAGCTACTCCGTCGATATCGACGGATCGGTCTGCTTCTCCTCGGGAACAGCCATCACGAAGTGCTTGTCCGGTTGTATGGCTAGCTTGAGAATCCGCGCCGCCTCATCGTCCTGACCCGTGGCTTTCAGCTCGGATGTGTAGTAGTCGAGTAACTCCTGTACGTCCAGGATCCCTTCGCCGTCCAGCGACTCGATCGAGACTATCGCTCCTTTTCCGATGCGCCTCTCAAGCGCTTCGACATTGAGATTCCACTCTTCATTGATCCGCATGTAGACGCGACCACCGGTCTGACCTGCACAGACCCAAGGCCCTGGATCGCCGAGAACCAGCGCACGACCGGCCGTCATGTACTCAAATCCGTATCCCTTTATATTGGCACGATCGGCTATGTGCCCGAGTTCGTCCTTGAGTGGATGCTCCGGCTCGCCTCCAATGATCACATCGGCTCCTGACAGCCTGATGCAGAAACGCGTATCCGCACTACCTTGAACAACAAAACGTCCGCGCTGTGCACCGTACGCAAAAGACTTACCGACAGAGCCGTTCACCCTTCTACCTGCCGAATTTATGCCTTTGAGAATGGATATATTGCCACCGAACATGCACTTTCCAACGCCGTCTTGAGCACCACCAACAACACGCAGATCGAGGCCATATACGTTGAACGCACCGAAGCCCGAGCCCGCAACCGACCCTCCATTGAACCTGATGCTGGCGAGTGTTTTCTCGCTTGGCTTAAGGTCCGGATCGTCTTTACGTGCACGCGCAAGTGCCCCGGCAAGTTCCGTACCGAGCACACGGTCGTATGCGTCCGTTGGCCTTGCAAATTCTTGAGTAACCTCGCCGCCGAAGAAGACTTCCGACGCATAACTGGCAACCGTTGCCGAAGCTTCTTTTGGTCTCATGCGTATCGGCCTCGAAAGCACCAGGTTAGCTTCCTCTCGCACGTCTTCCTCGATCGGAAGATCGATCGGCTCCAACTCCAGAAACTCCTCAAGCGGGGTGATCATCTCCGCCAGATCTACTTCCTCGCGCTTCTCCACCTGCTCGAGCAGATCTGAGCGACCGACCAGATCTTGTGTTTTTTCAAATCCAAGCTGAGCTGTTAGTTCCTTAACGCCTTCGCCCATACCCACAAAGAATCTGACACAGTTTTCAACCGCCGTTTCGTACTGACGGGGAGTGAACTTCTTCAATCCCTTCTCGTCTGCCTCCTCCTTGGTCTCTATCTGGGTTGCAATGCCAACGTGACAGGTATCCAGCTGACAGCCGCGGCATATCGTGCATCCGAGCGAGACCATCGCAAGCGTGCCGAACGAAACCCTGTTCGCACCTAAGCAGATCATTTTGATCACGTCATTGGCGTGACGCATGCCTCCGTCCGCCCAGACCTCGATACGGTTACGAATTCCGGCTTCCATGAGCGCCCTGTGTACTGCCCTCGTCCCTATATCGGAAGGTAGTCCCACGTGTCGTAACGCATGCTGTCTCGCAGCTCCGGTACCTCCGTCAAATCCTGCAAGTGTGATTATGTCGGCCCCGGCTTTAGCTATCCCAACCCCGATCGTGCCTATATTCGGCACAACCGGAACCTTCACTGAGACCCGTACGTCAGGATTAGCCGTCTTCAACTCATCGATCAACTCCGCAAGATCCTCTATCGAATACAGGTCATGATTGTTTGACGGAGATATCAAGTCCGTGCCTGTCGTAGCGTTTCGGGCTGCAGCCACCTTCTGCGTCACCTTCTTGGCCGGTAGGTGACCACCCTCACCGGGCTTTGCGCCCTGCCCTATCTTTATCTCAGCGATATACGAGGAGTTGAGCATGTCGGAGGTAACTCCAAATCGACCTGATGCAACCTGCTGACCCCGCCACTTGTCGTACTTTCCGTACATATCCTGAATCTCGCCGCCCTCGCCATTCATACAGATGATGTTCGCTCGTTTCGCTCCCTCGGCATATGCTCGAAAAGCTGTTTCACCCTGCGACCCGAATGACATCGCGCTGATAACTAACGGGTAGTCATGAAAACCGACACTTGTATCGACCACACTCAAGTCGACAGGCTCTCTTCCTGGTTCTGGCTTCAAATCGATCAGGTGCCGAAGAGCTACTGGGTGATCTGCCTCTTGCGTTGCCACCTTCTCGGAGTAGTCGGCAATGCTCCCGCTACCGTTTGCTGCGGCAATCGCCGCCTTGTAGATTTTCGGATAGAAATGAAATGTCTTGGCGGGTTTCGGCTTCTCGGGGTTTACAAGCACCTCACGCCTCTCATCCGAGTCCTTGTCCAGCTCGACAAAGCCAACTCCTGCGTTGTCTGAACCGCAATAACTTACGGTTGCGAACAACTCAACAAGCTCAGGTTTTAGGCCGATGCACGAGAACTGACGCGCATATCCTCTAACCTCATGAATCCCGATCGTTGAGATGACCTTTTCAATCCCTTTACGCACGGCAGTACAAAGGTTTTCGATGTCCGTTCTGTAGTCGTCGATGCATATAACCTCGACCATCGTGTACGGACATACGCCATCGGCACCCAAGCCGAGAGCCATGACGATGTCGTGAAGATTTCGGATGGCCGACGAACGCAAGACTATAGATGCATGACGACGCAGATTTTCATGCTCACTGCCGACCCATGTCTCTTTCAGTGCAAGATCGACGACCGAAGTCGTGAGGTGTGGATCGATGTAGTTTCTGTCGCCCTCGAACACTGTCCTGTCAGATAGAACTAGTAGCTGAGCGCCCTCTTTTACCGCCTTTACCGCCTCGTGCCTCAGGCGCTCGAGTGCCCCCTCGACAGTTTCGGCCTCGGTACACGAGATGTCGAGCACGTGTGACCGCTTCCCCGGGAACAGCTCCCAAAGATCTTCGAGAAGATATGTCTGGTGATCGCGGGCTACTTTCCGTAGTGTCTTATCGGACATCGGCGCAGGACCGTGGTGTCCGCCCAATATAAACGGAAACTGTGCCTCAACTGACATTGGGTCGATCCCGGCACTGTGCAGTGTCGGTCGCGCACCGTAGACCGTGCGACAAGAGAAGTGCTCGATCTCGCGTTCCCGGTCGATCGCCGGGTTCGTTACGACAGCAACTGTCTCTTTGAAGTAGTCGGCAAGGTTATGCCGCTCTGTCGACAGGGCTGCTAGCGGCCCATCGTAGCCAAGAGATCCAATCGGCTCAGCACCGTTTGAGGCCATCTGCTTTACCAATTTGACGTCCTCTCGTTTCCATCCGAACCCCGCCAGCACCCTGTCCTCGACCTTCAAAGGCTCTGCGGGCCCTGCGGAGCTGAAGCCGGCGATCTCTGGTCCTTCCAACGGCCCACCGGTTTCAAATGCCTGGCTGTAGTTACCGGCCTTCTCGGTATCACTACGCTTGAAAAAACGGTCCTTCACTACCTTTTGCATCTCATCGTGGGGGATCAGCTTTGCGCCCCCGTCTCGATCGAGCTGAATCATCACCTTCTGACCAGGTGCCAACGGCTCGGGCTCATCGACCAAGTCCGATATAGATACGACGCCCGGCTCGGAGCTGAATATGAAAGTGTCGCTAGTCTCGATCTGCCAGAGTGGTCTCAGACCCAACGCATCAACGGAGAAAACACACTCGCCGCCAAACGTCGATATAAGCGCGACCGGCCCTTGAGCGATCGGCCCAATCGCCTGGCGCAAGTACATGTAAAAGTCGTGCAGCTGGTCCGGCAATCTCTTTATCTCTTCCACGATAGGCGGCAGTACCGCCTCAATAGCTTCCGGCAGTGTCAGCCCCTGTCGATGGATCAGTCCTTCCATCGTACGGTTTAGATCTTGAGAGTCTGAGCAGCCATCCTGAATCGGCACATCCATCATCCGTGCCTCGTGACGAAGGTTCTCGATCGTATTGATCTCGCCGTTATGCCCAAGCATCGAGAAAGGCTGGACCCTCGAAAAGGTCGGCAAGGTATTTGTCGAATAGCGGTTGTGGCCCAATAAAACTGCAGTCTCGCATCGTGTATCTTGTAGATCGTGGTAGTAGTTGGGTAAGACTTCCGGCATGCCCATCACCTTGTATACACAGCTCTCACCAGAGAAAGAGGCGACGTTCAGGCCCAGTTTCTCCTCAAGCTCCACTGCCAGCTCGAAGAGCTGTGCATCCCGTTCACGTGGATCCTTCGTCGACGTAAGTCCTGCGATCTGCCAGAAGATAGGCTCTCCCTCGCGAGCGGTAGGACCCAACGCGCTTGAGTCGACGGCACCATCTCGCTCGGCAAGAATCCGGACACCCGCACGCTTAATCAGCTGAAGGGCGTCGTGCTTCAGCTCGCGTACCTTGCCCTTGAGTGCTCGAGGAACGAATATGTGGCCTACAGCAAACGCCGCATCGTTTGCAAGCTTCGCCTCATGGCCTCCCTTCTCAATCTCCTCCTCCCAGATCTTCTTGGGGATCTCGACCAACACACCGCAGCCGTCCCCCTCTCCGTCCACATTTCCGGCTCGGTGCAGCATCTTCTGCAGCGCGGCTACGGCAGTTTGGATCAGTGCATGTGACGGCTGTCCGTCCTTGAGAACGGCAGCGTAGATGGCGCACGAATCCCTGTCTTCAACTGTTTCCGGAGGCTTTAACGGGCGGTACTGCTGTTTGGGATCAAACCTTACAGCAGGTTTTTCGTAAGTTATTTTCTCGCGTTGCCTTTTCGTCATATTACCTCCGGGATCCGCACCTTATTCCAGAGGGTGCGCGACCGGCGTGAACAAAACATTATAGGGCATGTTAAGCGGGTGTTAAGCAAAAGATTGTGGTTGACCGACCTGGTTTTCTCGCTTATTAGTAAAAAAAGCTGACATCGAGACCTTTGTCACGTAGACTCGCGTGTGAACGTGGGCAAAATACTGACAGTGCTCTCACAAAAGGGTGGGACTGGCAAGACAACGATGGTTCGTACCTTAAGCGACGCATTGCGGCGAGCTGGTATGGACGTTGCGGCCGTGGATCTGGACCCACAGGGGAACCTGTCGGACTACTTCGATATCGATCCTGAGGCTACCCCCACTATCAGTGATGTCATCTCCGGACGGTGCAAGGCTGCTGAAGCGCTACACGACGATGTGATTCCCGCCAATTTGAGCCTGGCTGAGGCAGAGTTGATACTGGGCGGAAAGATGGGCCGTGAAATGACCCTGAGACGGGCATTGAGAGAGCTGCGCAGAGAGCGAGACCTGGTGCTAATAGACTGCCCCCCCGCCCTTGGCCTACTGACTGTCAACGCGTTGATCGCGGCCGACTACGCCCTACTCTCAACCGAGGCACAGTACTTCTCACTGCAAGGTGTAGAGCAAGCACTTGAGGTCCTTGAGCTTGCAAAGGAGAACTTGAACCCAGAGCTCGAGTGGATGGGTGTCGTACTCAACATTGCCGATATGCGCACGATCCACAGTCGCGAAGCTTTTAAACTGCTCCAGGAGCACTTTAGCGACAAGGTATTCGATACGCATATAAGACAGTCGATCCGTTACGCAGAATCGGCAGAGAGGGCGATCTCGATCCTCGACTATGCGCCGGACTTGGGCGCAGACTACATCAAGCTGGCTGACGAGGTTCTACATCGCCTTGGTCAAGATGAGATACGAGCACAGCTCAAGCATCCGAGCAAAGAGCGTGTAGCGGCATAGAGAGCCCACCGTCGGTCCCTAAGTGGTTCTATTCACAAATACTGCAACATATTGCCGGCTGCAAATCGTCACATGACGGCGTCCTCGGTCACCGAAATAGTCTCTACTATTCCGGCTCCCTGCGTTCTTGTCCTGCTCGATTTTCGCTCGGCAATACGTCACCGTACTTATGAACAGGACCACTAAGGATGCGGCAATAAGTGTCGAAGATCTGGACGTCGTACGCGGCGGGCAACTTGTGCTCAGGGGTATCTCGCTAGATGTTGCTCCAGGCACAGTGACCGGGTTGCTCGGGCCGAGTGGCTGTGGCAAAACGACCTTGATGCGATCGATCGTCGGTGTGCAGCGCATCAAGTCGGGCAATGTTCAAGCGTTGGGGATAACTTCTGGGTCGCGGCGACTTCGCACACGAGTTGCATACGTTACGCAGGCACCATCGGTCTACAGCGATCTCACGGTACGAGAGAACCTGCACTACTTCGCGCAGATCCTGGGAGTACGTAAAGCCGAGATCGACAAAATGATCGAAACGGTCGAGCTTCAAGAAAATACTGGGCAGCTTGTAAGGAACCTCTCAGGTGGCCAGAGAGCTCGAGTCTCGTTGGCAACCGCACTCCTTGGTGAGCCTGAACTGCTGGTGCTCGATGAACCCACAGTAGGGCTAGATCCGGTTCTACGCGCGAGTCTGTGGCAGACCTTCCAAAGCCTGTCCGATCATGGAGTGACTCTGCTGATCTCCAGTCACGTCATGGACGAGGCCGCTAACTGCGATCACCTGCTGCTCATGCGTGAGGGTCGGATCCTTGTGTCCGAAACGCCCGCCGAGCTGCGAGCGCACACCGGCGCAGACGACATAGGCGAGGCATTTCTGCGAATCATCGAAGAAAGCGAGGCCGAAACATGAGCGCTCGCATCACCGTCTCCACAGCGCTTCGCGTTCTAAAACAGCTCCGTCACGACCCCCGCACGATCTTGCTGATCGTGGTCGTGCCTTGTTTGCTGATGACATTGATGAGATACATATTCGAACATCAGCCAGAGACGTTTCAGCGTGTCGGTGTCACACTGCTTGGAATCTTTCCTCTCGCCACAATGTTCATCGTTACATCGATCACTATGCTGCGTGAACGAACGACCGGAACTCTCGAGCGCTTGATGACGATGCCAATGTCTAAGGCCGACCTACTCTTCGGATACGGAATCGCTTTCGCAATCGTTGCGACCATTCAAGCGGTGGCTGTATTCGCTCTGGGGTTCGGGCTTCTCGGACTCGAGTCCGAGCACCCGATCCGCATCGTCCTCGCACTTGCAATCGGAAACGCGATTCTCGGCATGGCACTGGGACTTTTCTTGAGTGCCTTCGCCAAGACCGAGTTTCAGGCGGTTCAGTTCATGCCCGCATTCATCATGCCACAGATCATCCTCTGCGGAATCTTTGTCCCAACCGACCAGATGGCCCGCGGGCTAGAAATCGCCTCAAAGGCCTTACCGATGACTTACGCCTACGACGCACTCAACAGGACAACGATGCCCGGGCCGCTTGGATCGGACATGACTATCGATGTGCTTGTGATAGTTGGTGCAACGGTCCTTGCCCTGGCTCTCGGTGCGTTAACGCTACGCAGACGCACAGCTTGAGTACGGCATCTCTAGCTTTCGGTCTCCGGGACCTTCCGCGTAACCTGCGTCAGGCCAACGATCGCCAGAATACCACCGACAATTACTCCAACGAGCTGCTTCCAGCCAAATCCTGGTTGCCCACCGACGCCGATCGGATCGGCAAATGCAGAGATCAAGAGCACCGCTAATCCTATGATGACAAGGAAAATACCGAAATTTTTGTTGCGCATGTCTCATCAGCCCCTAAAGCTCCGCTTACATTTTGGGCATAGCCTAGTCGAGACGTGGGCCAGAAAGCGGCGTCTAAGCGCTCTCGCCCCTACCGCTTCAACCTAACAGTCTTCGCCTTCCGCACCCTCTGGCCGTCGTTACCCTTGAGCTTGACCACGAGCTTGACCCGTGCGGTCTTTAGCCCACGTGACCTCAGAGCCCTGGAGAGCTTACGCCTCGTCTTGCTCTTGAGCCGAACGTTCTTTTTGAGTTTGCGGTTGGTGGAGAGCTTGACCTTTGCACGGTAAATACGCTTGGATAGTGACTTGGTCAGTTTCAGCTTTTTCCTGTCGCTACCGCGCAGGAAGAACTCAATAGTTCCTGTCGCAGAAGCGGAAGATGTGATCTGTAGCTTCAAGGCCTTCTTTGTGCGTACCTGGCGCGGGGACTTGAGTTTCACCTTCAACCTCTTGGCGCATGGGGATATCGCACGTACCTTCGCTGTGCGGGATACCTGTCTATTGCCTGCCTTGCCCCTACGCTTAGCCACTGTCGATACCGACGCCCTGCGTTCCATCTTTCGCCATCTGGGAACGCCGGTCGCACGTGATACGACCTCTACCTTGATCCGTACCCGGTTGCGGCGCTTCTTGGTTATCGCCTTTCTCAGCTTGCCCGTTATGCGAACCTTTACCTGCCTCTCCTTGTTTGCTGTGAGGCCTACCTTTTTCTTTGTACCGACCGTCTTTTTCTTTTTGGTCTTCTTGTATAGCCCGAGGCGGTTTATCTCTTTTCTGCGTAGAGATACCTTGATATCTGCCTTGCTTTTATGGGTCGAGGTGATCCCTACCTTCAGGCCTTTTTTAAGGTCTTTTGCACGGATGTAGCGACTGCTCTTTACCTTGAGCTTGTATGTGGGACGAGCGCATCGGTCACCACCATCGCCAGTGCTACCAACTCCGGTTCCACCCGAACCGCCTGTTGGCGGATTGCCCGGGCCTGGATCTGGATCTGAACCGGGGGGCTGTTCATCAGCTTCGATCTTAAAGCTCACACTGGCTCTGGCAGCATCGCTGCCGTTGTGCATAGCAGTCCTACCGGTATGGATGAACTCGGTTGAGCCGCCTTCGTTGTCTATCGCTCTTACCGAGGCTGTGTAGGCACCTAGGTTTGCATAGCGGTTAGACATCTCCGGAGTATCTGTCGTGCGCTCGGTGCCGTCTCCGAAGTCCCAGACGTACTGGGCGATCGAGCCGTCTGAGTCGCTCGATCCGGAGGCGTCGAAGCGAACCTCGCCGCCATCTCCAACCTCATGTATCAGATCTGCTTGTGGGCCCTGGTTAGGGGTTATGGCAATGAGACCTGAGAGACCTTCCGGCAGTCTAACGCCGTCAACTAATCCTCCACCGTTCGAGAGGACCGACACCCTTCCAGTACCGAACTCTTCCGGCGGAACCACATCCACGTTTTCCATAAGGTCCGAGTAGTAGATTCTCTGCCCATTGGGCGTAACAGCAATATCAATTGCCCCAACGCTAGGTAATTCGATCCCGGATGACCACTCTCTGTCTAGAGATGACGTATCGTATGAATGCACCCGAGGGAAACCGCCACCTCTGCTCCATACGCTTCCAATGTAGAGTCTCGATGCATCGGAATTAACTGCTGTCGCGGGTGCGCGGTTGGCGCCAATCGAGACTGTATCGATTGCTTTCAATATTGAAAGATCGAGCAAGGTCGCTTCAGGTGTCCAAGATCCGACCCAAGCACTATCACCGTCTGGAGTTAGAGTAATGCTGAACGGTGAATCTACCTCTACGAAGCCGTCCCAGGCGTTTTGCACGCTACAGATCTCGCGGCCGTCATTATCTTGACACTCGACATTTTCTGGATCCGGATTGAATATCCGTTCCACGGGAAGAACGTATACACCGGGTTTTTCCTCCAGCTCGGGCCCTTCCACGCCCGGCATAGCCTGTGCGGGCTCTTCGGGCTCTCCCACGCCCGGCACAGCTGTTACATACAGGTTCTCTCCATCCGGGCTGACTGCGATCTGCAAAGCCACGACTCGCAGACCAGGAAGATCGGTAAACGAAGCGACCCGAGTGAGCCTGTTGATCTCTGTATCGAATACACCGACTATAGAGCCGCGAAACGTTATGTACATGTACTTTCCGTCAGGGCTTGCGGCGATCGCCCCCGCACCGGCAATCTCCAAGCCAATCGGGTCTTCAACTAGCTCATTCGTTTCGGTATCTATAACGTTCATAAAGCTTGGTGGGACGTCATCTCCGTCATCTTTATTTGAGACTACGTATGCCCGTGTTCCATCGGGGGACACCGCTGCAGAGATCGCCTTGGTTCCCACACCGGTATTTATGGTTTTTACTATCTGATTCGTTTCTGATTCGATCACCGTGACAGCGCCCTTAGCTTCTTCGTCCAACGGTCTCGTAGGCACGTAGATTTGCCTCGCATCCGCGATCGACGCAGACGCGACGGTCACAATTAACGTTAAGAGCATTGATATAAGTAGCTGTGCAGACCAGGGGCCAGCACTCTTGAAATTGTCACGGGTTGTAAGCACGATGGGTCCTTCCTTGTGTTTTAAGTCATCCGCAAGTCACTGGTATGACTGTCCATGCGCTATTTACTTACGGATATGACACATAAGAAAATCCCTCTGTGGGGTCAGGTCGTGCATCGTGCACGATGCACGACCTGACCCCTACAGGTCTGAAGACCCGGTGACTTCTACCCGTGCACCGTCTGCGACGAATTCCAAAGACCGAACTTCGGCCCATCCGTTAACTTGCTCTTCTAGACGCTCGACCAAGCTCTTTTCTTGATCGGAATTAACCCAGAAAAGCACTGTCGGCCCGGCACCGGAGATCGTCGCACCGATCGCACCAAGTTCACTTGCCCGCTCAACCAGCTCCATCGATCTTGGGTAGAGATCCTTGCGGCGCGGTTGGTGTATTTGATCTTGAAGGCCACGCGCAAGAAGATCCTTGAGCCCGGATCTCAGGCTTATCATCAGAAGTGCAGTCGAAGCCGTGTTCGCTGCCGATTCCTGCAATGGAATATCGTCGGGAATGACTTCTCTTGCGGCTTCGGTCGAGAGCCGCTCTTCGGGGACGCAGACAACCGCCTTCACCCAGTCAGGTGGGTCAATCCGGTCGACATGTGGCTGGCCGTCATACACGGAACAGATGACTATGCCGCCCTCCATCGAGGCGCCCACATTGTCTGGATGCCCTTCCAACTTCACAGCCGGTTCAAGTAGCTTGTTTGGAGGAAGATCCCAACCAGAGATCTGGTTTGCTGCGACTAGTCCCGCCACGATCGCCGCACCGCTCGAGCCTAAGCCTGCTCCCACCGGAATATCGGATTCGATTCGAAACGAAAACTCGTCTATCTCACAAATCTCCTTAAACGCACGAACGCAGAGGTTGCTCTCATCACGAGGCAGGCCCTCGTCGCCGGGGTCAACTGAAAAATTCCCGGTCCTCTCTACCTCCAGAGTCAATTCAAGCGATACAGCAGCAGCAAGGACATCGTAGCCCGGCCCAATGTTTGCCGAACTACCTGGAACTGTGACCTTTACCCGTTCACTCACTCTTTGAAAACCGCCTGTTCGAGTAGCTTGAGATCTGCGTCGCACACAACGACCTCCGGCGCCGCGCTAAGCGCGGTATCGGGATCCTTGAGCCCGTGCCCAGTAAGCACACAGACAAGGTTCTCACCCTTGGGAGGGTGCTTCATTACACCTGCAATGCACGCGGCACTTGCCGGCTCGCAGAAGATTCCTTCGTTAGCTGCGATCCACCGGTACGCATCGAGTATCTCCTCGTCGCTCACGGCCTTGATCTCCCCCTTGGACTCGTTCATCGCGGCGTTCGCCTCCTCCCAGCGTGCCGGGTTTCCGATCCTGATCGCAGAAGCCACCGTCTCGGGTTCCTCGACGACTTTTCCAGTCACGATCGGAGCCGCCCCTTCAGCCTGGAAGCCGAGCATCCTCGGTCTTCCCATCTCGTACTCGCAGAATCCCTTCCACCAAGCCGTGATATTGCCGGCGTTTCCGACCGGGATCGCCAAAAGCTCTGGAGCACCACCAAGTTCGTCGCATACCTCAAATGCAGCCGTCTTCTGACCCTCGATCCGGTACGGGTTTATAGAGTTGACAAGCTCAACCGAATGGCGATCTGCGATCTGTTTGACAAGCTCCAGTGCTTCGTCGAAGTTGCCGCGCAGGGAGATGACGCGCGCATCGCAGATCAGCGACTGAGCCAACTTGCCGACTGCGATCTTCCCCTCCGGGACGATCACAGCCCCTCTAAGCCCGGCGCGAGCCGCATAGGCAGCGGTTGATGCCGCGGTGTTCCCGGTCGAGGCACAGATAACCGCCTCGGCACCCGCTCCAACGGCTCTCGACACCGCGACAGTCATGCCACGGTCCTTAAAACTACCGGTTGGATTGACGCCCTCCAACTTGAGCCATGTCTCAACGCCGAGTCGCTCCGAAAGGTTGCTCGCGTACACCAGCGGTGTCGAACCTTCGGAAAGGGTTATCTCCGGGTCGCCAGCCTCCAGTGGGAGCCGGTCCCTATAGCGCTCAATTACGCCTTTCTTTGGTTTATCCAAACTCTTCCTCGATAACTCGGATCGCTCTTGGTGGGCGACGTAGTACATCAAGTTTCGCAATCTTGTCAAGCGCTGACCAGAAGTGCTTCTCAGCCACACGGTGCGCGACCATCACCAGCCTTGCGTTATCGCCAAGCCCACTCTGGACGACGCTCTTTACGCTCACGCCCTCGTCACCGAGGATCTCGGCGATCTGTGCCAGTACGCCTGGCCTGTCTTCAACGTCCATGTAAAGGTAAAAGGCCGACTCGACTTCGCCCTGGGGTACAACATCCAACTGCTCGACCTGCTCCGGAAATTCCGTCTCAGCTGTTGCCACAGAAACAACATCTCCGAGAACCGCAGTTGCCGTCTCGGTTCCACCCGCGCCTGGGCCGGACATGGTTATCTCTGTTATCGCATCCGACTCGACCATCACGGCGTTGAACGGGCCGTTCACCGTAGCTAGGGGGTGTCCGCGATAGAGGAAGCATGGAAACACTCTCACACTCATGCCACTGTCGATTCTCTCCGCTACCCCAACTAATTTCAGCACTAGTCTGAACTCCTTGGCATATGCGATGTCTTCCGGCTTCACATCCTCAATCCCCTCACAACTGACTTCGTCGAGGAGAACAGGCGCATGGAACGCAAGCCGCGCAAGGATCGCCATCTTGGCGGCAGCATCAAGTCCCGATACGTCTTCGTGCGGATCGGCCTCCGCGTATCCCAGCTCCTGCGCGCGCTTCAGAGCCTCTGAGTAGTCGGCCCCAGTGTTCGCCATCTCGCTCAATATATAGTTGGTCGTCCCGTTGACGATTCCGTGGACCTTCTCTAGATGGCTCCCCGCAAGCGACTCGCGAATCACGCGAATGACCGGGATCACTCCTGCAACCGCCGCCTCGAAACGCAACTGAACATCAGACTTTCGCGCAATATCAACTAGCTCGTCACAATACTGTGAGATCAGTTGTTTGTTTGCTGTGACGACATGCTTGCCTGCCTCGAGCGCCCCTTTCACGTACTGACGAGCCGGGTCGGTTCCGCCCATCAACTCAACTATCACATCTGATTGCCCAAGGATTTCGTCAAAGTCGCCGCTGTCACGTCTCAGCGTTCCAACGATCTCAAACTTTTTACCTGTTGCACGCTCTATCGCGGGAGCACGCTCAGCCAGAAGCTCAGCAAACGCTCCTCCAACGGTTCCACGACCTAAAAGCCCTATCTTGAACTCTTGCGCCATCAGCTCTCCACATCCCTTGCGACGAGATCCTCCCAGGTCTCTCGCCTTATTACCTCGCGCGCACGACCATCTTTACAGAAGATAACCGGTGGTCGCGTGACTCCGTTGTAGTTGTTTGCAATAGCGTGCCCGTATGCACCGGTAGCAGGTGTGACCAGTAGGTCTCCTGACTCAGGTCGTTGGATCGTCGCATCTTTGACGATCACATCACCTGACTCACAGTGCATACCTGCAATTGTCGCCGTCTGATCGGCCGGCTCGTCCATCTTGTTTGCGATGACAGCCTGGTATTTAGCACCGTAGAGCATCGGCCTCAGGTTGTCGGACATGCCGCCATCAATTGCCACATATGTTCTCACGCCAGGGATCTCCTTTATCGTGCCAACCGTGTAGAGGGTTATTCCAGCATTGCCGACCAATGACCTCCCGGGCTCAATTAATATCTTCGGAACCGGATCGAACTCCTCCGATATCCCGCGCACCTTGACATCGACGTAACTCTCGATCGATGCCGGCTCATCCTCATCGGTATAGGCAATCCCGAGCCCGCCACCCACGTTCAAGACCTTGCACTCGAATCCGCCATGAGAGGAAACAAACTCGGCGAGCAACTGGATCGCCTTTCGGTACGGCTCCAGCTCGAATATCTGCGAGCCTATGTGTGCGTGCAGCCCGACCAGATCGAGATTTTCACAGCTGCTCACCGTTTCAACCGCACTTGCAGCAATTCCATCTGCCAAACCGAATCCGAACTTGGAGTCAAGCTGCCCAGTCTTAATGTAGGCGTGCGTCGAGGGCTCAATGCCCGGGGTGACCCGAATCATCACCTTCTGCACCCGTTTCCGCTCTGCACACATTTTCTGAGCAAGCTTCACCTCACCCATGGAATCGAGTATCAGGTGCCCGACATCCGAGTCAAACGCGTATTCGAGCTCGGCTGGAGTCTTGTTATTGCCGTGCATATATATCCGGTCTGAAGGGAATCCGCCCCTCAACGCCAGAAAAAGTTCTCCGCCCGACGCAACATCGACCGAAAGGCCCTCCTCTGCAAACAGGCTGCATGCGGAAGTTGCAGGAAATGCCTTATTGGCAAATATAACTTCGAATTTCTCGGTCCTCTTACGAAAGGCATCCAGATAGGTACGCGCCCGGCTACGCATGTCGTCCTCCTCGTAGACGTACGCCGGTGTACCAAACTGCTCAGCAATATCGACGACATCGCAACCACCTACCACCAGGTGGCCCTTCTCGTTGATGCTGCTTCCCAACGGATAGGCACTTGAAAGATCTTTTTTTGATATCTGTGAAGACATGGAACACTGATTATGTATTACTGAACGAGCCCGTGCCAGC
>SDBV01005602.1_pt1 | contig 17675 bp, 31 predicted proteins | sample 2277081 | NCBI WGS metagenome assembly SDBV01 (sample SAMN10402039, study PRJNA504765) | marine sediment metagenome | isolation source: marine sediment core GS10_PC15, 223 cmbsf | place: Arctic Ocean: Southern Knipovich Ridge | collected 2010 | reverse complement strand
ACATACTACTCCATTTAGCAAAGGAAAATCCAATGGCGAAATGGGCCGACAAAGCGGCGGCAATACTGGCACTGGAGCAAGGCGGCAAGGTCGATCCCAACGATCTAATCAAGGCGGCGAAAGCGGCCAGCCATCCGTGTCACGAGGATTTTACTTGGGACGTGAAAGCAGCGGCGGCCGAACGCTGGCGGGACCAGGCACGCGGGCTAATCCGTCGCGTGGAGTTTGAGGTTATCGTGGACGACGTAACTGAGCGGGTAGTGCAGTACGTACCGAATGACGGCGACGAGCGCCAGTTTCGATCGTTGCCAAAAGTCCGGAGCAAGGTTGTGGCCGGTGATCTGATGACAAGCGAAGTTGCAATGCTTCACGGGTTGGCGTCCCGGGTGTACGGGATTGCGGTGGCCAAGGAAAACCTGATAGGCGGCGAGCATGTCGCAACTTTGCGAATGGTTCGCGATACGTTGGCGGAATTAAAAGCGGATTTGGAAGGCTGAACGGTCAAGGCGTGGCGAGGCGGGGCACGGCGTGGCGAGGCTCGGCGGTCAATGAAGTAGCGTTTTACGATCCAGGTGCGTTGCCTGGACTCCTACGCAATAGGGGCATAGCCCCACAATAATAGGAGGCCATATTATGGCTAAAGCAAAAGGCGTGTTGGAAGCGATCGAGGTCGAACCCCTGCGGGTTGGAAGTATGACGGTATGGCTGAAAGGCCGGACGTCGCTGATCTGCAATCGGATGGCAGGCAAGGCAATGAGGGAATTGCTGCTGCCCCGGGGGCGGAAAACCAAGGCGGAAAAAGAGCAACTACTGAAGCATGACCCGATGAACGAATTCCGCAACAGCATGAATTGCCGCGTCGGCAAGGGGCCTACGCGGGTTGTGTTTCCGTCGCCTGCAATCAAGGGTGCGATTGCGACCGCTGCCTTAGAGACCAAGGGCACAAACAAGACGCAAATCGGGCGACTGGTTTGGGTTGAGGGGCAGGCATGCGACCTATACGGCGTGCCTCAGTTGTTCATGTCCATAGTAAGATCGGCCGACATGAATAAGACGCCGGATGTTCGTACACGGGCGATTTTTGCGAAGTGGTGTTTGCCTGCCGTGATTCAATACGTCAAGCCGCAGATGAGTGAAAACACTATTGCTCAGTTGCTATCAAACGGCGGGATCATCGTCGGGATCGGCGACTTTCGCCAGGAGAAAGGGAAGGGAAACTACGGCCAATTCGAGGTCGCAACCAAAGCCGATTGTAGGGCCATCATTACATCCAGTGGGATGAAAGCCCAAGATGCGGCAATTAAGAAGCCCACTTGCTATGATGCCGACACGGAAGAGCTTCTAGCATGGTTTACCGCCACGGTCGACCAGCGGGGCAAAAAGGCGTTGCTGGCGAAGTAGCGGACGTGGTCACGGTAAGGCGGTCGCGGCGCGGCAAGGCTTGGCGAGGCTTGGCAAGGCGAGGCCCGGCACGGCGGGGCAAGGCGGTCTTGGTAAGGCATGGCCTGGCGGGGCATGGCGAGGCTGGGCCTTGCGAGGCGGTTGTCACCGCTAGGCTGGGCGCGGCGGTCGAGGCATGGCCTGGCGGGGCATGGCCCGGCCGCGTCGCTGGTGACCCCCCCCGCTAGCGACTATTTCCAGAATCTTTTCGGATTCCCTGTTTCCGCTATTGACGAATTGCCGAAAACGTATACAATGAGGGCATGAGAAACAACAAGCCACAACCCGAAACGAGGAGCGAAACGATGAAAGTCAGAATCACCACAAACCACGCAGACTACCATGAGATTTTCCTTGGCGAGCCGATCATCGTCGAAGGCAATGCCAAGATGGGGTTTGAAGTTGCCGAGGCGGCAAACCCGGCCTGTATTGGCAACCACCTAGATGTGGCTAGCGATACGCCCGAGGATCTCGCTGCGGAATTCGCGGCAATGTATAGCGGCGAGGCGGAAATGCTCTAGCCGACCCGGCCCCTACGCCCTGCTGTGTGAGCGCAGGGCCGAAGGAGCGGGCCGATAACCGGCACGCGAAACCACTATTACGAAAGGACGAAACGATGTCTAAAAGCGAACCAACCTAGCGTTACTATGTTGAAATCCTTGATCCCCAAGGCGAGTCGCCGCACTTGGAATACAGTGGCCCTAGTCTGAATGCCGCCAGAGCCGCTATTCGCCGGGCCCAGAATCGAAACCGACCAATGACTGCCTATAAGGTCGACCTCGAAACCGGCGCCAAGACGCCGCTAACCCTCTAACCGTGCCTGGGCACGACCAACCCTCCGCTGCCGTCCCGCTGGCCGGTGGCGGGGCTGTTGACCCTGAACCCTAACGAGGAGCGAAACGATGGACAAACCGAAGTCGCAGCATGAAAAATGCCTTAGTGCTTGGCAGACTGTTCTTAGGGAAAATCCCGATACAGTTGCCAAGATTCGGCAGGAACTTGATGGACAAACCATAGAGGGCAAGTTGCTGGATGCCAAGTTTTCGGGCTGGGTGTTGGGGATTGGTGAATACGCCTACATGAAAGATGGGGTGCGCGTTGTTGGCGATGGCACCACTACGCTGGAGGAAGCTATTGCGAAGAAAATCCCGAATTGGCAGGTAGCGTTTCAACTGCAGTGAAAGTGGCATCTGGACCACACCCCCACCCGAACCGGGAGAATAATATGAACGAAGCGAACGCGAAGCACATACCGGAGTCAATACGGGTCGGCGTTTCGATTGACAGTCATTATAAGTGGCCGTGCTTTCGGGTGCGAGACATGATTGACCCAGCAGACTCGGAAGAGATCGAATCCTACCGCCAGTTGTTTGAATCTGCCCCCGACGTGCTCCGGCAGCGAAATAAGTTACTAGCGGCGTGCAAGATGCAAGTGGAAATAATCGAAATCATCCACGGAAACCTCGGACTTGCTGGACTGATTGATGCTGCCAAGGGGACCGGCCTCTCACATCTTGGGTACGCGGAAGCAATGAAACAATTTAAGTCATTCATCGCCGACACGGAGAAAACCCCATGACCAAGCAAACCCCATCCGACCGACTCCGCACGGCCCGCCTTGACGCCGGCCTGACCCTGCAGAAAGTGGCCGACAAGATCGGCAGCTACGCCTCGACGATCTGCTGCTACGAAAAAGGCCGGTTGCCTGATGTGGTACGTGCCGCGGAACTGGCTGATGCCGTGGGCGTCAGACTATACTGGTACGCAACCGGCAAGGGGCGCCGGAAACTTTAGCTCAAGTTCCGGTTTTTCCGAAACCCCTATTGACACCCGCCGGCGGAATCGCTAAACTTGCGGGCATGACGATTACCGGACAGCCACGCACGCCGAATCTAACGTCGGCCCGGCTCTTGATTGAGCCACGTCCATAGGGCAGCCACGATTTTCCGCTATGCAACGCCTTCCGGGCTGAGTTTACCGCCTGACAGCCATACGCGATGGGGTATTCCAGATGCCGACAGCCACTCCACGGACACGCACACTCGTTGATCTACTCCCCCGACGTGGCTGTCGAGGTATGGCTCCGTCGTCCTTGTGGCGGCGGGGCCTTTTCTATTCGTGCGACGGGACGTGACGGGACTTAACGCGACAGGACGCGACAGAACGCGACGTGACTCGACGCGACGCGACGACCCAAGCCAAGCAGTTTGTATCATCTATCCACATGACGTGACAAGACTGGACTCGACTGGACGCGACTCGACTCGACTCGACAAGACTAGACGCGACGTGACTCGACTTGACATGACGAGACATGACGTGACAAGACTTCCTTTCACTTTCAGGAGAACCCAATGGAACCCGAACCAACCGTATCGAAACAGGTAATTCCAGCAATCAGCAATGACGCGCTGATTCTGGTCGGCATGTTTCGAGCGATGCAAGTAGGCCAGATATTGACCTACGAGGAAATGACAAAGGCCATCGGCCGAGACGTGACTACCTCGGGCCGTGGCGTAATGAACACGGCTATCAACCGCGTACTGAAGGACGAAAATATCGTCGTCGAGTGCGTTCGCCTGGTCGGGTTCAAGCGGCTCGACGGCAAGGAACTGATCGACGCACAACGGGCGGGCGTCCAGCGGATTCGCGGGGAGGCCAAGCGGCGATCCGAGAAGCTGTCAAAGCTGGATCTCGGCAAGCTGGACCAAACCGGCCTGGTTGAAGCCTACGCCCTGCAAAGCATGTACGGCGTAATGTCGCATGTAGCGACGGGGCGGGGCGTGAAGAAACTTGAGTCGGCCGTCCAGAAAGCGGACTCGAAGCTACTGCCAATCGGCAAGACGTTGGCACTATTCCACGACGAAGCGTGATGGGACCCGACAAGACGGGACTGGACACGACGCGACGTTACCAACCACCAGAAACCAACATGACCCCAACGCCCCACAACCTGACGACGGAGCCTTTTTCATCGCGGGTGGGCCAGTGCTCAGCCCGGCCCCATAAGCCGAGCCCGCCGGGTGCAACACCCGGACCCGCTACTTCCGATGCCCTAGGGTTGTCGTCGTTCGATTCGACACTCGCCAAGCGGCGGGATTGGAGGCGTAATTCCACATGCCGAAATGCCAGTTCGACTCTGGTTCCTTGCGTCGGAAGCGGCCGCGAGGGTAGTGCAAGGGTAGCACGCGGCAATTTTCCAACTTGCATCCCAGCCGTGCGGCTGGTTCGCGGCGGGCAGTACGCGGGATGTTGGAACCGCCTTCCCGCTCAGTCATCGATGGCTGCCCGCCGCGATTACTTTCAACACTTACCGCGCCTCGGGACGGAGCCGGAGGAACTATCCGCAGGACGTGGCGGGGCGCGGCTGTTTTGAGTACGAAGCGTAATGAATGATATCACGTGAGCACTCGAACACAGAAGGGAGGCAGCCATGACACGAGGCTAGAAAGTGGCCTAGCAGCGGGCGGGACACGGCAAGGTGCAACGAGCCCTTCCTGTTGAGCCCAAGAGCAACCGCCCGCTGCTTTTCACAACTAACGGGAGAACGAAATGGAAGACACGCAAGAGTTGATTACCAAGATTATCGAGACGTTCGTGGCAACCGCGGACAGGTGGTCATCAAAACTGCCCCGAGAGCCCCGTACTTTCAAGGAATGTTTGGCCCAAAATCCCATGGGCATGGCGAGCACGATGCTTTTCGAAGCCCTCACCCCTGTCCTCGTCGCCGCCATCGCGGAGAACGCGATCGTGACGCGGGACGAGCTGGGGCTGCTGAAGCGGCTGAACGAACCACGCGATCCTCATCGCGGCATGTTCATTCAGCTAAAGGATGATGGGAGAGGTAAAATCGTAACTTGTCACGGGAACATGCGAGCTGCCTTCGGGCCTGGCAGTGACCACAAAACCGCCGCCGACGCCATCGAGTCGCTGCTGGAGCCAGCAGCGAAGCCGGAGCCCGAAGAGTGTGAGTGTCGTCAGTGCGAACTAGTGACGCTGTTGCTCTCCGGCGTGCCTGACCCGACCGGCTCAACGTTGCTGTGGAAAGGACGGGAATTCGTAATCGTCCGTAAACCGGAAGAGTAATCACGGAGGAAACCATGCTTGTCCTAAGCCGAAAAGCCGGCCAGCAAATCATCATCAACGGCAACATCGTAATCACGTTTATCGAGATGCGCGGCGAAAATGCCAGGCTCGGGATTGAAGCCCCGAAGGAAATCCCGGTGCATCGGCGCGAGGTTGCCGAGGCAATCCAACGAGAGGAAAAGTGATGAGCGAAGAAAATGAAACACCGTGGCCCAAGGGGAGTCTGGCCCCATTCGGCAAGCAAGTCATCGACCACAATCAGAAGATCGTGGCTCAATGCAAGACTCCCGAGTTGTCCTTGCTATTCTCCCAGGCCCCCGCCATCCTCCAGCAGCGGGACGAGTTGCTGGCGGCGTGCAAGGCCTTAGTTACGGTCGCTGGTCTTGTCCCTATCTTCCAAATTGGAGACGGGGCACGCGCTCTCGACAAGGGTATAGCCGCGATCTTCAATGTCAAGCCCACCAACCACGCTCCGGAAAACCAACCGGCCGATGAGTGTCCCTGCTGCCACGGCCAGCCGCACAGCTTCACGGTCGAGATTCACGGGGTGCCAGCAACCAGTTGTGTCCCGATCAGCACACTCGACGCCCTACTAGACCAGCTACGGGCGATACGAAAAATAATTGGCAACGGAACGGTACTAGCTTCCGATCGCATCGCTTGCTTAGTGGTGAGCTTGGAGGGAATCGAGGAAACGCTTGAGCGAATGAAGGCAGGGCAATCGTGAAACATGATGGGCTTACCATTGGTCGCACATATCGGATGCGGAACAGCCGGAAGGGCGTGGCCACAGTCAAGGTGCTGGCCGTCAGTCCCTTTCGGGAGGTGCCCGTCAGTCCGTTCGATGAGCCAGGAGAAATGGACGCCTGGGTGGACGTGCTGATCGTGAAGACACATGGGCAATACGAGGGCATCGGTGCGGGCAGTGAACGGATAGCCGGGGAATCCGATAGGGTTAGGTTCTCGCTAGCGACGTTTGTCGAGCAACGGAAGCAAGCCGAGGAAAGCGAGGTCAGCGATGCGTAAATCTCAAGAGGCTATTGAGAACGAGCCAGACAGCCTGGACCTCCGCTCCCACGGGCTACAATGTGCCTTGCGTCGCGGCCCCATGGGGGCGTGGTGCGGATACGTGGCGATTCCAAGCGGCCACCCGCTCCACGGCCTTGGCTATCACCAATCGCACCCCTTGCTGACAAAGCTCTGGGAAACTCGCCAACATGAACCGATCGGCAACGCCGGGATAATCCCGCTGGTTTGCGCTGACCCGACCGAAGGCCCTAGTGTGGACGTAGTTCTCGCTGTGCATGGCAGTGTCACATACAGCGACGACCGCTGCCCAACAGAAGAACCGGATGGCAACTGGTGGATTGGGTTTGATTGTTCCCACGCCGGGGACATCGTGCCGAACCTCGGCTACAACCACCCGGGCGACGCCTACCGCACGATCCACTATGCGCGAGGCGAATGTGAGGCGTTAGCTGGGCAACTTGCCGCGATGCACGAAAGCGAGGCGAATGATGCCCAGGACTGAACAAGTCGCAAAACTTTCGCGCGAGTCATTGCGGCCCGGCCCCGGCTGGCGACGGGTGAGCTCCGCGGTATATGAGCACACATCCGGGCTACGGGCACACGCCGCCGGTTGTTGCCGATTGATTGGCGGCCGGTTTGTCAACGGCCATAGATGGCCAGAGAGTCGACGCTTAGACCTGTTCATCCGGGCGGCTGGCGGGAATCGAAGGCGAGGCACCATGACCTGGGCAAAACAGATGCAACGCAAGGAAGGCCAGTGCCATGCCGACGACTGAATACACCCACGACGACGAAGACATCGTGTCCCTCGTGTTTCGCGTCGACTTCACGCTCGACGATCGCGGCAACCTTGGCGCAATCGACGGGCTCACGTTGACTGAGGTGCATATCCTCGCCGGCAAGACGACACACAACGCTTTCCCCGATGGTATCCCGCCGGATCTCGCGTACTACTGGGAGGATCGCGTCGAGCAGATGTACGACAGCGAGATTGCGGAGTCGGTCGAGAAGGATATCGAGGCGGCCCGGATAGCCGAGCACGAGCGACTAGCGAAACTTGCAATGGAGAATAGGCGATGAAGGAACATCCCTGGATTATTGCTCACGATGCCACGGCTGGCGACAAAGCGTACTGATGATGGCCACATGAGCTATCCGAATGAACGGGCCGCGGCTAGATGGGCATATTGCCAAGCCGACGTCATGCGCTACGAGAAGGAAGCGTGAACGATAAACCAACTCAAACACAAGGAAACAAACCATGCACCCCGCTATCGAAAAATACCTTGCCGGCCTCGAGGACCTGCGAAAACGAGCCTTAACAATGGAACAGGCGGCGATCGACGGAACGGAGGCCATGAAGCTCAAGCTGCCGAGTAGCGAAAGCGACGAATTTCGCAAGGATGGCGTGCGATTCGCGTATTACACCTTGTACGTTGAAATGTACGTAACCTCATTTACCCAAGTCGTACCCGTATTACGGGACTTCCGGAAGCGTGGGTACAAGATGCTCAGTGCCCATGATAACTTCGATATGAACCGGCGTTGGTGGCAGTTCTCAGGCGATGTGATCATCGACGCCTCGTTGCCTTACGGCGACAAATCGGCGTGCCGTCGCGTTCAGAAAGGCGTCAAGGAAGTGCCCGTCTACAAGTGGGAGTGCGATGACGGCAGCGAAGCGGTGGAGATAATGGCGGAGGCGGAGGCGTGAACGACACTCACAACGAAAGGAAGGTAAAAATGGTTGATCCTGATCATCGCGTATTGTTGCCGCTAGTCGGCCCCGATTCACACACACCTGAATGGCACGAGGTACACCGCACGCACATCACGGCGACGGACATCCCCGCCATTCTCGGCCGAAGTGAGTACAAAACGGCCTTCGATGTATTCGCCGAGAAGACTGGCCTGGTCGCTCCATTCGAGGGCAACGAGCATACGCGGCGAGGCACCCGCTACGAGCCGGTGATTCTGGCCGACTACGCGGAGGCGACGGGCTGCACGGTGGAAACCCCGATGCCGCTGTACTTCCACCCCACCGCTACCTGGCTTGCCGCTACGCCGGACGCCAGGGCGAAGTTCGGGAGTGTAATGGTCGACGGCCCGCATGACTGCCACGGCGTCGAAGCCAAGCTTACCATGTCACGTACCCGGTCGCATGAACTCGGCGAGGAAGGCACGGACGAAATCCCCGACGATTGGCTACTGCAAACCCAGACGCAAATGTCCGTGATGGGATGGATGCGAGTTGACTTGGCCGTGCTGCTGTACGGGCGGCTGAAAATCTACCCGGTCGCGCGCAACCCGGAGCTAATCGCGATCATCGAATCGGCCGCCAGAGAAATGCACGAGCGCATTCAGGCCGACGATCCGCCGGAACTGGATTGGGAACATCCACAGACGCCCAGCCTGGTCAAGTCGCTGTACGGACTCAAGGAAGGCACGAGTGTCGAACTGCCCGAGGAGTGCGAAAAGTTCTATACCGCCTACAAGGATCTCGGAAAGAAGATCAAGGAGACAAAGGCCAATCGCGAGGCAGTCAAGGCGCGCCTACTGCACGCGATGGGCGATAACGAAATCGGCGTCCTGCCTGGCATCGCTACGGAGTTGGTTCGCTCTACCGTGAAGCGGAAAGAGTACACCGTAGCAGCTTCTACCTACACCACATTCAGAACACGAAAGGCGTGAAGCAAACATGAGTACAGACACATCACTTCAACCGCAATCGCAATCCAATGTCCCGGCGGTATCGCAGCCGCGACTGCCCTACCACCCCGGCTTGAAGGAGCGATTCGGTATAGACCAAACTGAGTGGCGGGCACTGGTCGAATCCACGTTCCCGGCTGCGAGGAGCGTCGGGGCGGTGATATTGGCGTTGGCCTACTGTAAGGCCCGCAACCTTGACCCGTTCAAGAAGACCGTGCATATCGTGCCGATCTGGGATAAGGCTCGCGGTTGCGAAGTCGAGACCGTCTGGCCGGGAATCGCAGAGTATAGAACAACCGCATCGCGCACGGCCTGTTATGCCGGGCATGACGAAGTGGTACATGGCCCAATGCTTGACGACAAATGGGGCGATGTGGATCGGAAGGGCAAGAAGTACGGCGAAGTGGCCGTGGCGTTTCCGGAGTGGTCTCAGATGACAGTCTATCGAATAGTCAACGGGGAGCGGTGCGCTTTCCCTGGGCCGAAGGTGTACTGGCTGGAGACCTACGCAAGCAAGAAGGGTGGCTGCCCTAATTCGATGTGGGCAAAGCGACCATTCGGAATGATCGACAAATGTGCCGAGGCCGCGGCACTCCGCGGAGCATTCCCCGAGGAGCTTGGCGGCGAGCCCACATACGAAGAGTGGGGCGGGTTCCGGTGGCACGGCCGTGATGCCATCGATGTCGATACGGAAGCCCCCGCTCAGTTGGAAGCCCCGACAAAGTCGGCGAACCTTGCGGAGTCACTGAAGGCCACCCAGCAGAAGACAGTCGACCAGTCCGAACCCGAGAAGCCCGAAGCCGGCACCCCGACCGACAAGCCCGACCGGGACGGCCAGGCCGAAGGACACGCCGACGCTGCGGCCGACGAGGCCCGGCAACTCGACGAGTACCGCACGCTCATCGGCGAGACGACCACGCTCAAGGATGTGGATGCGTTGGAGAAGGGCGCCATGGAGGGTACCCTGAGCCCCAGGGCCAAGCAGCAAATCAGTACGTGGTGCGATGAGCGTCGCGCCGTTATCCGAGAAGGTAACCCGTAACGAAAGGAAGACCATGGGAAACAACGCAGCGTTTACATACTTCGAGGCCACGACCCTCGCAACGTATGACAAGGGCGTGTTAGACCGCGACCTCCTGTCCTCGTTCATGGAACTACACCGGGGCGAGGACATTGACAGCGGCGGCAGGGAAGGCAACCTGAGCATTGACGGCAAAGACATAGTCGAGGTTGTACTCACCGTCTTTGGCGTGAAGATTCCAGAGCGTCCCGTATTGCCAAAAGACCACAACACCTGGACACGCGAGCAAGACGACGCGAACGAGGCGTGGGACCAGGCCTTGTGGGACGCATTTACAACTATCACCAATAAATTCGGCTGGGAGTAGAACTGGTTTCTCGCTCCTAACCAAGACCGAAAGGAAGGTTGATTATGAACGTAACCCTAACCGCACTGAACGTAACCAAACCCGAACTGACCACGCTCAGGAAGGCCGCCGATCTGCTCCAGGCAGCGAGCACGCTGACCAGCGGAGTGGCGGACCTTACCGAGCTTTACTTTACCGCTGGTGAGGCCAGCGATTCCGTGGATGCGGTGATGAAACAACTCGAACTCCCCAACGTATCCGACGGCCACGCGGCTGTCGAGGAAGCGGGAAAGGAGGGGCAGACGTGAGCCGCGATCCATTACTGGAAGGGGTCTGCTGCAAATACTGCACCAAGTCCGACACGCAAGCGTGCCCTGTGATGAAAGCAGCCCCGTGGAGTCGCTGGAGCGACTTCTGCGGGCAATACATTCCGTACGCCGGCGAGCCAAATGCCCTGACGCTCGCGCAGGCCGTCACCAAGGCGGACAAGGAAGTCAAGGCCGGGCCGAAGGGAACGGGGGACTGAGACCATGAGCCACCCGTACGTGCCTCCGCAGTCTTTGCCCCATGACCTTGACCTCTTGCGAGCGATTGGATTCACGTTTGGTTATGCCGACCCAGACTGTAAAGAGCTCGACATACAGCCACCAAGCCTATCGTCACGGGAAATGGTAGCGGCCCTGAAACAATACGACGCGGCCATTAAAAGCGTCTTGCACTGGGAGCGAAAGCAGCGACTATCCATCTGTTGTGGCGGTCCCCGCAATGGCCACCGCTACCGTAGATACAAGAGCGATATCATAGCCTTTCATTTAGCGCGGGCGAAGTGGGCCGTGTACGAAGTAGGGCCGGACGGCCGCGCGTGGTTTCGTGGATACGCGACAAGCGCAAAGAAGGCGAAGCAGCTAAAGGTAACAGGCCACACCAAACCGAACGGAACGGCGTAACCATGCTGATCGAGAACTATCCCTGCCCGCACTGTGGCCGCGTTTGTGACGTGATCGAGTGCTGGGAGCTGCATGAAGCCGCAGAGGAAGGGACCGACTAACTATGCCGTGCGTACCGCTGATCGAAACATCCCGCGACGGCAAGAGGCGTCACCGCGTTGGCTTCCTCTGCGTCGGCAACGACCCGGTCGCCGTAAAGCACCGGGGACGGACGTACCTGTTCGAGTGGACGGCCGCCTCTGGCTGGATGGCGGTCAACAAGAATGGGAGCGAGCGATTGTCGCGGGTGCCGAATGTCGTTTGGGATAAGGTGAGTGAATTGCGAAAGCGATGCCACCTGTGTGGGCTCGTGAAGTTCACCGAAGAGATCGCTCGGACGGAAACACGGACCACAACGATGTACCGAACAAAGCGAGACGCCATGAATAACGCTAACCCGGTGATAGTGCAAAAGGAATGTCCGATCTGCCTTGAATGTGCAAAGGCGGGAACGGGGGATACTGGAGGCTCGGGACGATGACTAACCTGCCCAAATGCTTCCGCTGCGGACGACAGCCGTGTAATTGCAAGGACGTGACCCTGTACCTGGGCGACTGCCTGGACGTGATGGCGGCGATGGAAGCAGAGAGCGTGACGGCGATTGTGTGTGACCCGCCGTATGGGCTGGAGTTTATGGGGAAGGAGTGGGACAAGTTTGGGATTTCTGAAAGTAGAGCAAAACGATTGAGCGGTGCAGATGCGCCCGCTGGGGATAAGTTTTTTGGTTATCGAGAGGGCTGCGAAAATCGTGGACGTTACACGGAGTTGACACCCAAAGAGAAATCAACCATGCAGGAGTTTTTTTATCGGGTATTCCTTACCGCCCTCCGTGTCGCCAAGCCCGGCTGCCACCTACTCGCCTTCGGCGGCACACGCACCCATCACCGTCTCGTGTGCGCGATCGAGGACGCGGGGTGGGAGATTCGCGACTGTTTGATGTGGGTGTACGGTTCGGGATTCCCGAAATCGTTGGACGTGAGCAAGGCGATTGACAAGGGGCTGTACACCACCAAGACGTGCAATCCAGACTTCCAGAAGGTCCGGGCGTGGATTCGGGCAAAGGTCAAGGCGAAGGGGTTGACGTACAAGCAGATTGACACAGCCCTCGGCAACGCGAACAGCCACAAAGCGTCACACTACCTTGACAACAGCCAGCCGCAGTTGCCGACGCCGCGTGATTGGGAAGTCATCAAGGGCTTGCTGGAGTTGTCTGACGAGGCCGACATCGATCGCCCCCCGGCGCTGTTGGTTGAAACCTTTGAGCGGGAAATCCTCGGCTACCGGGCCGTGCAGAAGGGTGTCGCGTTCACGAGTGACGGCAAGAGTGAGGTCCCTATCACGAAGCCGCTTTCGCCCGAGGCAGAGCAATGGCAAGGCTATGGCACCGCTCTGAAGCCAGCATGGGAGCCGATCATCCTCGCCCGTAAACCGCTTGATGGGACGGTGGCGGCCAACGTATTGGAGCATGGGTGCGGGGCGTTGAATATCGACGGATGCAGATTAGAGTGCAATCAGCGAATACCCGGAAACAAGGAGTGTACGGCAAACAAAAAGGCAGTGTGCTATGGAGACATGAAGGGTAATGCCGCGACTTATAAGGAGCGTGTAGTCGACCAGGGCCTCGGTCGCTTTCCCGCCAACCTGATCCACGACGGGAGTGAGGAGGTGGTAGGGCTGTTTCCGGAGACGGCGAGCGGGAAGATGACTGCAGGAACCCGCCGGGCTGCACAAGACTGTCCCGGAAGTGTGTGCTACGGCACGTATGGAGGGGATGCAACAGCCGTCGATACGCCGGGCGGCTCCGGCTCCGCCGCCCGCTTCTTCTACTGTGCCAAAGCGAGCCGGGCGGAACGATGGTCCATATTGACGTGCAACTGTGAAACTGTTAAACTATCAGCATGGGAAAAAAGACCGGACCAAAACCGAGCCGAGCAGACGGGTGCCACATCACCCAAAACGGTTACCTGCGGGGAACCTTCGCCGGACGACAGCGCCATATCCACGACGTTATCTGGGAAAGAAAACACGGAGCAATCCTACCTGGGCACTACGTCCACCACAAAAACGGAAACAGACTCGACAATCGCCTCGGAAACCTACAGCTTGTTACCCACACAGAACACAAGCGAATCCACGGTGGGTGCAAAATCATCAACGGTGAATGGTGGAAGCCCTGCGGAATCTGCGGTGAACTCAAACCGCTTACCGTCGAACATTTCTATCTGTCACGGGAAGGATGGCCGTTGTACGGGCGTTGTAGGCCCTGCCACATCCATTGCGTTGTTGAAGCCAAGCGGAAAAGAAAAGCTCGTTTGCGTAGCATGTCAAAGTGACGTGCGAACAATATCGCATCCGACTCTAAAGCCACTCGACTTAATGAGCTACCTCTGCCGCCTCGTCTCCGCACCGAATCACACGGGCCTGCTCCTCGACCCGTTCGCAGGCTCGGGCTCCACTCTGCTCGCCGCCTCCCGGTGGTTCGAGCGGGCGGTGGGCATCGAACAAAACGAGAAGTATTGCGAGATCGCAGCCAACCGTCTCCGTCAAGAGGTGCTATTTTGACTTTGCCCTCATGCTACCGCTGCCACGAGAGCCCGTGTGACTGCGGGCCGGATGTTAGTTGTCCAGATTGCGGTTATTCTCCATTAAATGAACCAAGGTACATTTTGCAGGACTGTAAAACAATGGCCGAGAGTGTCGAACGCCTCACGCCATTCTCAAAGCCAAAGAAGCCGCTAGATTATTTCGAGGTCTGCGGCGCAGACGAGGGGAATGTGCTTTGTCCAGCATGTTGGTTTGAGTTCAGGCCGCCGAGCGAAGCCCGGCAGAAGGAGTTGTTTTGACCCACCGCCACGACGACCCCGAAACGAGCGTAGCCGCGGCGGCAACGGCCGACCACGAAACGCACCGCGAACTCGTGGAAGGGGTGTTCCGTCGCGGAGGTTGCGCCCTGACGGCCGAGGAGGTCGAACGGGTCTTGGCGGGCCGATGCAGCCCGTCGAGCGTCAGGCGGGAGGTACGGGCATTGTGGGTGGACAAGAAGATTGTGCCGGTCGGCGAGGGGCGGAACCGTTCGGGATGCAAGGCGGTGCGCTGGAGGTGGAAGAGATGGATAACCCCAAGGGAGCGTCGCCTCATCCAGCGACTCTTAAAGGATGCAATGTGGCGACCGCCGATTCGCATGGTTGAGGATCTCCAGGGGCGAGGCTGGATGATTCAGTTGGAGTTCCCCTTGCAAGAATCACCAATAGCATATGTTGAGAAGGTACATAAGGCGAGCGTTAAGGCCATGTTGGCCGAGGCGGCGGAAGGAACGAACGATGAATAAGTGTAGTTATGTTCTGTTCGACAAGGCGCCGGGTCCGAAAAGCCCCGGCTTTATCAAGGTTGAGTGTGAGGGCCATTCTATCAACTGCGGCGATTGGGAGCAACAGCCCGACGGCCTATGGAGGTTATACCTAAACCGCTTACCAGAGATCGAGCGGTTGCAAGAGGAAGTGAAATTACAGACACAAAACGTGCAGTACAGGGACGACATTATTGGTTTGTCGCCCGGCGGCGATAGGCACGCCCACTTAGTCGACACAATCAAGGGGCTGGCGGCGGAGGTGAAGGGGCTGAAGAAAGATGCCGGGCAGGCAAAGGTTCGCCGCATCATGCGACAAACATATCTCTACCACTGCATGGTTCTCGTGGATTTTATCAACGGCGAGAAGCTGCCTGAAAGTGTGGGGACATGTGAAGACACGATTATGGGAGACGTTGATCGGGCCATGGAGGCAGTCAAGATGGTGCGAATTGCCTTGGTGGTAGCTCGTGAACCGGACGAAGCCGCCGAAGCGAAAGGATAACGATGCAACTCAACAAAACAGCCCTCCACTTACGGCTAACGCTCGGGCTCACTCAACGCGAGGCAGCCAAGCGGCTCGGGATCACGGCCGTACACCTCTGTAACATCGAGAAAGGCCGTGCCCTGCCATCACTGGACCTGATCGACAAGTACCGCGAGGTATGGGGCGTCGACCTGTACGTGCTGGCGTGGTGCCGGTCTGGCGAAGTGGTCAAGCTGCCGGAAGACCTGCGGCGGCCCGCAAGGGCCATGGGGGATATGTGGTGTACGAGGTTGGCCCAAATGGGAATTAGCGAGGGATAGGAGCAGCGATGGGACAAATAGCTGAGGATATGTCAGACGGAACCACCTGCCAGTTATGCGGCATGTATTTTCGGGGGGAGAAGGAAGACGAGTTGTATGTCCATGGCTTTCCGGTGGTGTGCTGGGAGTGCTGGAATGACCTGTCGAAACAAGAGAAGAAACAGTACCAGCGAGCTTCAGTGAGAACCATATGAGGCGAAAGGATAACGCGATGCGACAAGTAATCGAAACCGAGCACGTACTACAAATACGAGAGCGACCCTCCGTGCTGTGGCACACTCCGGAAGCGAAGATGTACCAGCCTGCTCGCAAGATGGCATTCCAAGACCGTCTCGCGGAGGCAATCGACACGGCGGAGGACATTCGCATCCATGAGTACGGCGACATGCACGGCATTAGCTTCCGGGTCGCGACGACCACCCGGACCGTGACGACGTCCGGGCCGCAGGAAGAAGGATAGGAGACGCGATGGCTGGCGAAAACTGACGTTGACAACCTTGGGTGAGGTGGTAGGTTGGCGGTATGGTACGATTAGGATACAAAACCGATTTCCCTCTCCCCGGTGACTCTCGGCATTCTGCCGCCTGGTCGTACCAAGCCGGGGCGAGGGTTTTTTGAGGTGGGACTATGGGCCATTACCACATTGTCAACTGGGCGACGCACCATGAAAATAGTCGTTCCCGGCAAATCAGGAACATAACATGGGTGCCGGTTCCGAATAAACATGATGGTGAGGGTTTCTTGCGTATCATGGAACAGCCGGATGGCATGACCATCTACGCAGCGTGGCACCTAATCCTTCAGGTGGCATCCAAGTGTCACCCGCGTGGTACCCTGGTGCGAGATGACGGCACTGCCCTGACACCCGCCGCGATTGCGCTCAAAGCCAGGGCAACAGAGGCGGATATTACCCGGGCCATTGAAGTGCTGGTGTCGCCGGAAGTCAATTGGCTAGAGGAGGTTAGCGCGTTCGAACCCAATGGTGAGCACGTCGGTACCGGCAGTGGGTGCCAGGAGGGTGGCGGGCAGGTGGTACCCGGGTGCCAGGAGGGTGACGGCTGCCCGTCACAGAAGGGAACGGAACGGAAGGGAACGGAAGGGAAGGGAACGGAAGGGAACTGGTCGTCTACGTCTGTCGACCATAAAGATTCGTCTCCAGGACGCGCAAGCGAAGGGGACGCAGAATTCTGGGCGAGAGTCAGCGACCGCGTAACCCGAAGCCTCGACAAGCTCACGCCCCCAAGGAAGCCTTCACTCCAACCCAAAACCCCGCTGGACTGGTCGCTCATCTATAAGGTCTGCGCTATAGTCGAGCGAGATTTCCTGCCTGAGAATTGGCTTACAAGCTCGATCAACGCGACGCGAGACAGTAAGGTGAAGCAAGAGAACCCGTGGGCATACTTCCAGGCGTGCCTGACCAACCAGGCGCGTGAACACGGGAAGCTGCTCGCGCCCATGCTCGGGCTTCAGGTGCCGGCGGAACTATTAGACTCAGCGACCGGCCCCGACCGGAGAATGGAGACGTGATGAACGAACAACCATACGAACACTGCTCGATTTGCGCCAGCCTGTTGTCGCCAGACTAAATGCGGCTTTGAATCGAAACGTCGAAGCCCAAATACCCTGGCCACCATTGCGACCCCAACGCTGAGCGCAATAACGATGACACCTACCACGGCGCCAGCTTCATTGCGGGCCGCCGTCATATACTCAAGTTGTAGAAACGCCAACGGCTTAAGATCTGAAGTGGCAAGCAACGCGACGGTAGAAATGTTTCTGGCGGCACTGACAAAACCTAGTACGAACAGTACAGCTAGCATCGGCGCAACCAACGGCAATACGACCTTTCTGAAAGTATAAAATCCACCTGCCCCCGACACCCGGGAAGCTTCTTCCAATTCAGCGCCC
>SDBV01005601.1_pt1 | contig 17676 bp, 15 predicted proteins | sample 2277081 | NCBI WGS metagenome assembly SDBV01 (sample SAMN10402039, study PRJNA504765) | marine sediment metagenome | isolation source: marine sediment core GS10_PC15, 223 cmbsf | place: Arctic Ocean: Southern Knipovich Ridge | collected 2010 | reverse complement strand
CCAGGCGACGAGGTTCGCGCGCTCGAACCTTCGCTGGCGCCGATTTTCGAGCGTGGTGTGCTGTTCAGCGATAGCTGGCATTTCGCCAGTCCGCAGGGTTTTTTGCAGACGCTCTACGAACGGCTCGCGGCGCAAGGCCTGACGCTGGAACGCTCAGCCGTCAGCGCCGTGCAGCCGGCGGCGGACGGCGTGGTTCTGAGCGTCGACGGTGTCCCCCGACGCTTTGGCCATGCGGTGATCGCCACCGGCGCGCGCTCTGCGCAGTTCGCCAGACAGTGCGGCGACAGCGTGCCGCTGGATACCGAGCGCGGCTATCACGTGCGTTACCCGGGCATGCAGCAACTGATTTCGCGCCCCGTCGGCTGGGCCGAACGCGGCTTCTATATGACGCCGATGAGCGACGGCCTTCGCGTCGCGGGCACCGTCGAGCTGGGCGGCTTCACGGACACACGCAATGCCTCGCTGCTCGATTTGCTGACGTTTTCGTCGAAGCGCGCGTTGCCTGAGCTCGGCAAACCCGACAGCAGTTGGCTTGGCTTTCGTCCGACCTTGCCGGACGGCGTGCCGGTACTCGGCTGCTCGAGCGCCAGCGAACGCGTGATCTATGCATTCGGTCACCAGCATCTTGGACTCACGCTGGCGGGTATCAGCGGCCGCATCGTTGCCGACCTGGTGGCGGGACGCGCCGCGCCGCTCGATCTCGCACCGTACGCGGCCACGCGGTTCCACCGGCCGGCTGGAGTCGTACATGGGCCGGCCGAGGTTCTAGGCTAAGGATTCACAGGACGGTATCGACGCGTCGCGCATCGAACCGATAGACCTGGAGAAAGCGCGACGTTAAATCTCCCAAGGAGCGCATCATGAATCGCCGTTATTGGCTGTTGAGTTTGGCCGTCTGCGCGCTAGCCACGCAAATGACGTCGTCGTGGGCTGCCGATCCCGAAGTTGTCAAGATTGGTTTTGTCGGACCGTTGACCGGGCCGGTGGCCCGCGTCGGCAAGGATCTGCAATACGGCGCGCAACTGGCGCTCGACGAGGAAAACGCTAGGCACCCTACGGTCGGTGGCAAGCCGGTCACGTTCGTGCTCGACGTGCAGGACGATCAGGCGGACCCGCATGTAGCCGTGCAGGTTGCGCAGAAGCTGGTCGATGACGGTGTGGTGGGCGTGATCGGCCACTACAACTCGGGCTGCAGCATTCCGGCCTCCGCGGTTTACCATCAGGCGGACGTCGCCATGATCACGCCGGGGTCCACGAATCCGGACCTGACGAAGCAGGGCTACAAGAACGTGTTCCGGACCATGGGGCACGACGGCATTGGCGGTGTTGTCGCGGGTCATTTCGTGGTTGAGCAGATGAAGGCCAAGCGTATCGCGATCATCGACGATCGCACGGCGTTTGGAGAGGGGCTTGCCAACGCTTTCGAAAAAGGCGTCAAGGAAGCGGGCGGCAATGTGGTTGACCGCGAGTTCACCAACGACAAGGCCGTCGACTTCCGCTCCATCCTGACTACGCTCAAGAGCAAGAACATTGATCTGCTTTTCTTTGGTGGCCTGGATGAGCAGGGTGCGATGCTGGTCAAGCAGATGCGCTCGCTAGGCATGAACACCCAGTTGTTCGGTGCAGGCGCATTGAAGAGCAATGCATTCCTGCAGATTGCCGGTACGGCGGGGGACGGTACGCAAGATCTGGAACCCGGCCCCGCACTCGACAAGCTTCCCGCTGCGCAGGATTTCGGCAAGCGTTACAAGGCGCGCTTTAACCAGGATGTCGAACTGTATGCGCCGTTTGCGTATGACGCGGCGCTTGCGTTGATCAAGGCTATTCATAGTGCGGATTCGCTCGATCGTGCGAAGATCGTCGATAGTCTCGCGAAAGTCACGGTCACCGGTGTGACGGGCAAGATTACCTTTGATCCGTATGGCGATTTGATCAAGCCGCCTTACACGCTTTTCCAGGTGGAGCAGGGGCAATGGAAGAGTATCAAGACGGTGGGGGGCAGCGGGGTCTAGTTTTACCGCAGGACGTTCCCGGAAGCTTGCTTCCGGGAACGTCGTGAAGGTCACGGCTTTCTTTACAAACAAAAGAGGCAGTGAACCCGCACATCACATCCCTGCGTGAAAGTTTTGTCTGCGTGGGCTCGAATTATTGCAATCGCTTCGCTAAGCGTGATCGAAGCGTCCGGGGCGAGGTTGAACACTACCTCGTTGGTTGCGGCGCAAACGATTCCAGACTTGAAATACACGGCTTCTCCGGTCAGCCTCAATTCCGGCTGGAAGGCGTTACCTTGCTGGTTGCCATTCCACAGCGCTCTCGCGGGATACTGTTTGATGACGCTGGCGGCATTGGGATGCCCCGGGTTCACAATTGCCGACTGGAGAGCAAGGCCCACTTGATTGAGCATGGCGGCACCAAACCGCTGATAGAAGAGAACACTTACGTTAGGCAGGACCTGTGTAGAACGGTTATAGTCGGCGGCCCCATGCGATGCGATGATGTAGTCGTACATTTTCGACTCCTTTGAATGAGCAGATCGACCAGGGCTGGTTATAAGTGTGAGCGAGCCCCAGGCAAGACTGAGCATATTGAGTCGGGCGAAGCCGGCAAATAGGCCATATGAACCTGGTGTGTCACGGGACGTGATGCATGGTCATGGAGACGAGCGGCACGTGCCCTGGCTGGCGTCCCTGTTCGTTCGGCGGAGCATCAGCGAGTTCGATGCATCTGGAATGCCGGGCAAGACCAACGGCTACGACGGGTAGGGTGGAAGGCGGGCTGGGACCGCCGTTAAAAAATCTCGCAGATCCGCGACGGATTTCTATTCGATCGCCGTTAAAGGATGGCTAACCCCGCCTGCGAGACGAACCATGCCCGAGACGAGCGGTATTTCAGGGTGCCTCTGCCGGGCACTTTTCGCTACTGCTGTCTTGCTAGGCAGCGCTGCTGCTATGGCGGACGGTTCGCCTCCAGAAGCGGCCGGTCCCATCTTTTCGAACACCGGTCCCGACGCGGACGCGTATGGCGCGAACCTGGGCTATCCCATCGGACTCCCGCTCAGGCATCAGACAAATGAAGTGGGCAACTATAGCCATTTCGACAGCTTCTATCCCTCCAACCTGATTGCAAAAGCCGCAAGTCCATCGAAGTTGAACCGCGCGGCGCTGCCGTTCGACATCACTTACAGCTACCACAATCAGACCTTTTCGCTGCGTGACTATCTTTCACGCAATCCGACGACCGGTTTGTTGATCGCTCGCAACGACACGATATTGTTCGAGCAGTACCAATACGGCCGCTCCGACCGTGACCGGCTGCTCTCCGAGTCCATGGCCAAGACTTTTGTCGCGATGCTGATTGGCATCGCGGTGTCCGAGCACAAGATCCGTTCTATCGACGACCCGGCCCAGGTATATGTGCCCGAGCTGAGAGGCAGTGAAATCGGCACGGTTTCGATTCGCGCCTTGCTACACATGGCATCCGGAATCAGCTACCTGCAGAACTACACCGATACCGACGACGATTCGATGCTGCACAGGGAGTTGCTTTCGCCAAAAGGCCCGGGTCCTATCAAGGTTGTCAAACAGTTCAATACGCGGGTCGCTGCGCCCGACACGCTTTTCAGTTACGCCAGTCTTGACACCGAAGTGCTGGGCCTCGTCCTCTCGCGTGCGACTGGCGCGACACTATCCGACTACCTTCAGACGCGCATCTGGCAGCCGATGGGCGCCGAAGCCGATGCCCGCTGGGTGACGGACGATACTGGGCAGGAAACCGCATGGTGCTGCCTGAACGCAACCTTGCGCGACTACGCCCGGTTTGGACTGCTTCTGGCAAATGGCGGCGCATTCAACGGCAAGCAGATCATTCCCCGTCAATGGATACTGGATGCGACCCAGCCGGCGGCCCCAGGCTCCTTCCTTGCGCTAGACAAGGGCGAGCATCCGGGTGGATATGGGTATCAAGTCTGGTTGATGCCCGGGACACGTGGAGCGTTCGCGCTGGAAGGCGTCTACGGCCAACGTATCTTCGTGGACCCGCAATCCGGCCTGGTGCTGGTCCATACCGCCGTGCGGACTCAGGCCACGGGGGCGCCTGGCGAGGCCGAATTGCGTGCGCTTTGGCGCGGCGTGCTCAGCCATTTCTCAGGACGAGAGGAAGGATAATGACATTATTCGCATTCCGTAGCAGTTTTCTATCGGCCATTCTGCTCTTGACGGCGCTGCATGTTGCCCCGGCATCTGCAGCTGATCCGACACCGCTACAAGACACCGGTTCAGCTGCGCAGGCTAATGTTCCTTTGGTGCGCACGCCGGTGCCCGTCATTCAGGACGGCCGCCTGGAGATTACGGCCCCCGCGGGCCGCGGCGTCGTGCCGATTCATGTATCGCGCGACTGGTCGACACCGCAGCCCGATGTGACGCGTGCGGTCATCGTCATTCACGGCTGGGTTCGGCGCGATCTGACTTCAGGGGACCGCGCGGCTATCAAGGCGGGGCCTGCCGCGCAGGATGCCATTATCATCACGCCACAGTTTCTGACCGCTACGGATATCCAGGCTCATCAACTGCCCGCGGACATGCTGCATTGGGGGCGAGATGGCTGGAAGACCGGTTACGATGCGCACGGGCCCGCACCGATCAGCTCGTTTAGCGTGATCGACACCATCCTCGCGCGGCTTGCCGACAAGACGCTCTTCCCGTCACTCAAGCTGGTCGTGCTCTCCGGGCACTCGGCCGGCGGTCAGTTGGTCCAGCGATATGCCGCGGTTGGCCGCGGGCAAGCGCCTGTGCTGGCGCGCGGCATTGCGATTCGTTATGTGGTGGCCAATCCGTCGTCCTATCTGTACTTCGGTACGCAGCGGCCGGTTGCAACGAGCGAATCGCAGTGCCCGAGATTCAATCGCTGGGAATATGGCTTGAGTGGTAGTCTGCCGCCGTATATCGAGCAGCCGGTCTCGCCATCCGAACTGGAGAAGCACTACCTCGCGCAGGACATTGTGTATCTCTTCGGCCTGGACGATAACGATCCGAACCACATAGAGCTGGACCGTTCATGCGGCGGCGAGGCGGAAGGGCCAACACGCCTCGCACGCGGGCGAAACTACGTCGCCTATCTCAAGTCGCAAGACCAGGCGCATTTTAGCCAGCGCGTTCTGGAGGTTCCCGGCGTCGGTCATAGCAGCTCACGCATGTATTCGTCGGCGTGTGGAATGGCAGCGCTGTTCGATCGGGAAGGATGTGACGCAATGAAGCCGGCCGAGGCGATCACAGGGGAGGCCGGGGGGCCTGCGTCGGGCAATCCATGAGCATGAGGACAGGTTCCTCCTCCGGCCCGATGCTGCAATTGCGGACGCAGTGAGCTTCATCTTTCTGCGGCGCCGCGAATCCACGGCATCTTGCCGGAGGAGGGCAAACGAATCGGCGCTCGTGAGGGAGCGCTTTCGTTAAGGGCTTAGTTGCCCGGTTCGTTGGTCATTTCCGGATCGCATGCAATCAGTGTGTCAGTGTCCATGCTAGCCGCCGAAACGTTCGCCACGATGCCGGCATTCACAACTGGGCTGCCAGCCTGCGCAAACGCAGCACCCGCACCGACCAGCAGACAAGCACCCACCAACAGACGTTGAATCAACTTCGTTGTCATCTTCTTTTGCCTCCGGATTTGGCCCACCGTTGGGACTCGCGAGACTGGGCCAACTTCTCGCGGGTCAACTTCTTCTGCGGATCACGGCGCATAAATACTGCCGATGTGTAACCCACCCCCTTGCAGCACAGATAGACAGTCAGCAGAAAATTCAGGTACTCAAGCTGCGTACCGATCCGCTCCAGCGCGTCAAACGGCAGCGATGTCATTTTGCGGCCTTGGCCGGGACTCGTCCGTATGTAGAGACCCCTGTACACAATCGTGAGCGAGCGTAACAGGGAAATAAATACTAGGGAAGCGTGAGTGCTCAGGCGAAACGGATTCCAAATTCCGAGCCTTAGCCGGCGAGAAGCTTGCCGATCTCAGCATCAATGGTTTCCTTCGTCCAGGTGACTCGCCGCGGCAGTCCATCAGGCTCCCGGCGACTCCAGAAACTCCACAACGGCATCGACGAATTCGCGCGGAAACTCGACGTTGGAAAGATGCACAGCGGGAAGCACAAAGAGGCGCGCGCCCGGAATCGCTTCGGCCATCTGCGCACCGTCACTCGCCGTCGTCACCGTATCGTGCTTGCCCGCAATTACCAGCGAAGGCCGCGTGATGCGGGCAATATCTCCCCGCAAATCGGTTTCCTGCACGGCACGCCACGAACCGACGAGGCCGTGCCGATTGGTCGTGAGCAGCATCGCCCGGAACACATCCACCTGCGGATCCGGCGTTTCCAGCATGCTCGCCGGAAACCAGTTGCGTAGAAACATTTCGGCCGTCGCGCTCATGTCGCCGGCCTGGAGCGCTTCGGCGATTGGCGTATCCCATCTTTGCGCGGGCCCAAGATAGGCCGCGGTATTGCTGAACACGAACCGGTCGAAGCGCGCAGGCGCGTGGATGCCTAGCCACTGCCCGACGATGCCTCCCAGCGACAGCCCGAGGAAATGCGCTTGCCCGATGCCGAGCGTATCCATCAGTTCAAGCACATCGTGCCCGAGGCGCGCCAGGGCATATGGCCCCGCCGGAACACTCGACGCGCCATGTCCGCGGGCGTCATAGCGCAACACGGTGAAATGCCGGCTCAGCTCAGCCACCTGCCCGTTCCACATGCCCAGCGTGGTGCCGATCGAATTGGACAGCACCAGCGCTGGTTTGCGGCCGTTGCCGTCCATCCGGTAGGCAATGCTTACGCCGTCGGAGGTCGTGAAGTAGGAGTAGTTATCCATGATGCTCTCGCAAAAGACGCGCCGTAGCGTGCGGCGCCACTCGCCGCACGTTGTCACAGCACAGGTTGATGCGCGGAGTATGGGCAGGAATGAATTCCAATAAAATTACAAACTTCGAACATTCTTTGTCACAGAAAATGACATGAACGATTTCGCGCTGCATGATCTGAAGTGCTTCGACGCCGTCATTCGTACCGGCAGTTTCCAGGCTGCGGCGGCTCTGCTGAATCGGTCTCACCCGGCGGTGTTCGCCGCAGTGGCGAGGCTCGAAATCCAGGCGGGGCTGAATCTGCTCGACCGCGGCGGTTACCGCGTCAAGCTAAGCGAGGCGGGGCGCTCGTTTCATGAGCGCATGCAGCCGCTTCTGCGTGAAGCGGAGGGCTTGCGTCATTACGCGGCCCAACTGGCGATGGGCGAAGAGAGCGATCTGCATGTGGTGTTAGGCGACCTATGCCCGCGTCCGGCTGTGCTGGGGTTACTGGCAAGATTCTTCGCCCAGTGTCCGCACACGCGCCTGCACTTGCACTTCGAGACGGTCGGCGGTCCTATTGAACGTCTCAGGGCGGGTGATGCCGACCTGATGTTTCACCGTGTCGACCCGGCCGATCCGTTGCTGGAGTGGGTGGCGCTTTGCAAGGTGAGATTGATTCCCGTGGCCTCGCGAGAGCTGCTGCCGCCGTCGTTGCTCAGGAAGATGCGCCCGGAACGTCTGCGTGACTATACGCAATGTGTCATGCGCGATTCAGCCCGGGCGCCGCGTGACGAAAATTTTCTGGTGATCGAAGGGGCGCCCCAGATCACGGTAGCGGACCAGGTCATGAAGAAGGACGTGATCCTGCAGGGCCTGGCCTGGGGGCATTTGCCGGACTTTCTGATCGAAGAGGAAATGCGTAACGGCGCGCTCAGGTCGCTTGCCGGCCGGTACCTGCCCGGCCACACGGAGACGGTGGTTGCCGCGCGAAGCAGCGGCCGGGCACACGGTCCGGTTGCTCAGCGCCTGTGGGCATTTTTGCAGGCAAACACGCCGCTTGATCCTTCTCTATCGTGAGCGCGGGGGACGTCCGTTACACGGGGAGAGTATGCGGCGCCGCATGCTTTGCCGGGCGCCGTGAACGCGTCTGTCTTTACAGATAGCTGCAGACGTAGTCGAGCGTTTCGATCACGTCGATATCGAAACGGCTCTTGGCCGGTACCGAGAACGACTCGCCCGCGCCGTAATTTTTCCACTCGTCACTGCCGTCAAGACGAATACGGCATTGGCCGGCTTGCACCTCGATGATTTCCGGCGCGTCTGTGCCGAAGTTGAGCGCACCCGGCAGGATCACGCCGAGCGTCTTGCGCGTGCCGTCGGCGAACAGCACGGTGTGCGAGACACACTTGCCGTCGAAGTAGACGTTGGCGCGTTTGATAACGGAAACCTGGTCGAATTGCGTTGCGGCCGTCATGGCGGTGTTCCTCTGGTTCATCGTGAATGGATGCTTGGGCGCCGCGTAGCGGCAGCAGGCGGTGCGCATTCGGCGCAGATCGTCTGCGTGGGCTTTGGGTCGGGCGCCAGTCCGTCATCATACAGGTGGTCTGAGGCGCCCTTGACGATTACCCGGCGCGACACCAACGGCCGGACTCGGGACACACCACGACGGGTTCACCGTCCAGCAAGACCTGCTCTTCATCCGGCGGCAGGGGAGTCGACGCGTCAACGTCGAACGCGACCTCAAGCGCGTTTCCGACATGGGTATCTTCGATGGGAAGCTCCCAGGTCAGGAAGACCTGGATCCAATCCCGGTCCGGCACGAAGTCAGCGACGTTAAAACCGCTGCTGCCGCGCCGAATCACGCCATGGGGCTGGGCGGTATCGAATATCACCGCTGTTCCCCGCTTGAGCGGAATGCGGTGGTCCAGGGACGGAAAATGCAAGTCCAGCCCTCTATCCTCGCTAAGGAACAGATTGCAGAAGGCCGCGCCGCCATATTGCGCACCGTCGTGGTGGTACCTCGCGCCGCGGCAGGCCATCAGGGCTATGTCACTGGAGGCGAGCACCGCGGGCAAGCCGAGCGCGCCGGTCCACTCCGACACGGCCTGCACGCAGCGTGTGTAGGCCGGCCAGCGAAACTGCGTCCGCGCGAGGGGCATGACCTCGACGTCGCCAGGCTCCAGAGCCAGCTTCGACGAGATTTCTCTTTGCCAGTCTGCCAGCAGATGGGGAGAGGGCTCGGGGACGTCGAGCGTGTCCGATAGTACGACGTCGCTCACGCGTCGGCTGCGGATGACGTCGCCGCTCCAGTAGTGGGAGGTCAGCATGGGTGGCGCCTGATGCGCTTGAGCGGGGGATTCATCTGGGTGATTGTAGCGATTCGGGCGAGGCCCGGCGCATGTCGACGGTGCACCCGCGTTCAACGTGAGCGGCTAACTGCGCGCAAGCCAACTCTGATAGATTAGCCGTTTCACGTCACGACGATGAGTGAGGCTTGCCATGCCGCTGCAAAATTACTGGCTGTTTCTCCCGGCTTGCTTCGCCATCAACATGGCGCTCGGTCCAAACAATGTACTGTCCATCTCGAACGGAGCGCGCAATGGCGTACGTTGCGCCGTTTCGGTGGCGTTTGGGCGTTTGCTTGCCTTTGCCGTCATGATTGCCATAGCAGGGCTGGGGCTAGGAGCGTTGCTGCTTGCTTCGCAGGCGTTGTTTACCGTGCTGAAGTTCGGTGGAGCGGCCTACCTGGTATGGATCGGGATCAAACTTTTTCGCTCGGGCCCGGCGCTTCTTTCCCGCGTATCTGAAGAGGCCGAGAGCGGCCGCGCATCCCCGAAATGGCGTCAGCTTGCAAAGCAGGAATTTCTGGTTGCCGCCGGAAATCCAAAAGCGATTCTGGTCTTCACCGCTTTTTTCCCACAGTTTGTCGATCGGTCTGCCTATGCGACGAGCTTCGCCGTGCTTGGCTCGACCTTTCTCGTGCTTGAGCTCGTGGCAATTGCTATCTATGCCGTGATCGGAAGCCGTCTTGGGATGCTCGCAAATGGTTCGCGAGGATTCCGCTGGTTCAATCGTGTGAGCGGCTCGGTCATGATCGGCTTCGGCGTGCTACTGGCGTTTCTGCGTCGTCCCGCGACCTGATTGCGGACCATCATCCTGTCACCGCGGTCTTGCTAGACTTGCACTTCGAGAAAGAAAACAGGGAAAACGGGTGAGCCTCGAGGAATACTACAGGCGGCTGGAATTGCCGGGCACGGCGTCACCGGCAGACGTCAAACGCGCATACAGGCGGTTGAGGGCGAAGTATCACCCGGACCGCAACAAGGGGCGCGAGTCGACGGTCGAGCCTGTGTTCAAGCGGATTCAGGAGGCGTTCGAGATTCTGATGGGCAAGCGTAAGCCGCCGGCTTTCAGCCCGGCGGCGGCCGCATCCGGGGAGCGCGAGAAGGAAGCGCCGTCGCGCGAGCACCGCAGCGGGCCACCGATGCGCGGCGCCAACTGCCTGGTCGAACTGTTCGTGCCGCTCGACGCGGCAATCCATGGTGGTGATGTCGAAGCATGCTATGCGGTGAACGGGCCGTGCCGTCAGTGTCAGAATAAAGCCGCGGATTGCGCGCGCTGCGGCGGTAGCGGCCAATCGGTCTCGGGTGCGCGTTGCAGCGCCTGCGCGGGGACTGGGCGTCCGCTGGCCGGCGACCGGTGTTCCACCTGCCTCGGCACGGGTATCGCGACTTACCGGAAGTCGGAGATCGTCAAGGTTGCCGCCGGTGCGTGGGACGGTCAACGTCTTGTGGTCGAGGGCGGAGGCCATCCCGGACCGAATGGGGGACCGTCTGGGGACGCGATCTTCTCGGTCGCGATTGTGTGCGGCTCGGCTTTTCGTCGCAACGGGCTGAATCTCGCTTGTGAGATTCAGGTTGATTTCGTAACGGCGACGCTTGGCGGCAAATTTGAAGCGCAAATCCTGGGCCGTGCGCTGCCGATCACGATTGCGCCGAACGCTCATGCTGGCAGCACAATACGTCTGCCGGGACGTGGGCTCACGGACCGCAACGGCCTGCGCGGCGAGCTCACGCTGCAACTGGTGCTAACCATGCCGGCTGCCGCTTCACATCTGAGCGGCGACGAACGGGAGCGGCTGCGCGAGATGTTTGCGGATGCGGAGCGCCGGGCACGGCAGCTTTCGTAGCCTGCCGTGTTTGGCTGTGTGCGACTCTCAAAGCTGGGCCTGATTATCGGGCATTAGCCCCTGACCGTTGACTGCGCGGTCTGTCTCGTACGGTGCAAGAGCAAGAGCCTCGGCGCCTGCGAAATCCAGCGTTTCGAGGCAATGCCGCATCTCAGTCAGAAACGCTGCACATGAGGGGTGAATCCTGAGCATGGTTTCGATCCATCGCTCCATGTCGGTCAGGCGTCCGTCCTTTGCAAGAATGGCGAGCTCCCTGCGGTCACTCTCGGGAGGAACACTAACGGCGAGCCGGTGCCTCGACGGTGGGAGGATCTGGGTAGAGCGGGCGGAGGAATACTGCACGACGTTCGCTGGCGAAGCGTTCCGATCTTCCGCAACGGCAACAGCGAGTTCGAAAGAAAACGAGGTACCCCGATGCGGCGTACTTGAGACGCGCAAGTCACCGCCCATTGTGCTGACAATACGCTGCGCAATAAAAAGACCAAGCCCCGTGCTACCGTTCACGGACCGTATCTGGCGAAAAGCCGTCAAGAGCTTCGACTGCTCTTCTATGTCGATACCGATGCCAGTATCCGCTACCTCAAAACCCATGTGCCAGTGATCGTCCTGCCGCCGCGCTCTTACCGTCATCATCACGACGCCGTCACGGGTGAACTTGGACGCATTGGACAGCAAATTGAGCAAGACCTGTTGCAACCGGAGGCCGTCTATCGTCAGTTGGCGGGGTAGCGACGTCAGCGGCTGATAGTGAAACTGATTGTTCAGTTGTACGCAGAGTGCGACCGCGTATTCGGCAATATCATCGAGCAGTGCGGGCAGGTCGGTTACGACCGGGGCAATATTCAACGGTTGCAACTCAGCTTTCGCGTACCCGACCAGTTCGTCGATCAACCCGAGTTGATAGTTCACAGTGCGCTCGATGGACTGTATCAGGCCCGTCTGTTTCGAATCCGCCCGATCCAGCAGCAGTCTCGCATAACCCGTAATGGTTGCAAGTGGCGCACGCAGGTCATGACTGACGAAACCCAAGGTTTCAATCAGTTGCTGGTTTTTCCCTTCCGCGTAGCGCAGGGCCTCGTTCAACTCCAGGGTACGCTGCGCAACCTGTTCGCGCAGCCGGTCACGTTCGGTTCTTTGCCAGTCTGCAAGTTCGGTTCTTGCCGCGATTCGTTGCCTGCCAACGTGGTTTATCCATGCGGCAAGCACAATCAGATTGGTCGCGAGACCAAGGATTGCGACTACCGGGTTCGGATGAATGTCGGACTTCAGCCACGCCAGACCGGCCGGCAAGGAGCCGAGCTCATCGAGCATGCGCACCGCAAAGTTGAACAGCGAGACGATCATGGTGAGCAGCATGATCCGCGCGGTGGGTGTCGATTGACGCGCGAGCAATGCAGCAACGCCTACCGAGACAAGGCCGAGCACCGCGTTGACGTACAAGCCCACCTGCGCGAACACGAACAGGTTGCCGAATGCGGACCCAGCCGCCGCGACGCACTCCAGCAACGCAAAGCCGTACAACACGGAGCGGGCCGGCAGGCTCGCTTTCTCGTCATGTGCGATACGCAAGATGAAGACGATGAACAGCAGCACGGCAATACACCCGAGCACCGTCACGCTTCTGGAGCTCCACTCGCTTGCGTGCGGCCATAGATATATCTTTGTATAGCCGCGATCCGCGGCTTCAAATAGCGCTGTCATGGCGCAAAGCGCCGCCAGTACGAGAAACGTGACGCTGCGGGAAAAATAGGCGATGAGCAGCGCGCACCACGCCAGTGCCAGCGTTCCGCCGATCAATCCTCCGTCCCACAGGGCTGCGCGTTTCTCCAGCGCGTCATAGGCCGCCGCCGGGTACAGCCTCGGTTCGATCGTGAGTGGGGTATTGCTGGCTACCCGGACGAGGAAATCCCGCTGTTCGCCGGGTGCGAGTTCGAAATCCACCAGGGGATAGCGTGAGGAAGCGGGCCGATATGCAAGCGCGGCAGGATCGGTGCTGTCATGGGTCCAGTGGCCGCTACGTTCGCTGTAAAAGTCTACGTGCTGGAGGCGCGCGTCCACGAGCGCGAGAACCAGCGGGAGAGCGGCCGGATTGCCGTTGCTCACCGTCAGGCTTAGCCACCATGCCGAGCGGGTGAAACCTGGCTTCAATCTGTCCTCGCCGGCGGGCAGAAAGCCGCGTGCGTTTCCCGTGCGCAGCGCGAGGATGTCGTCCAGGCTCATCTTGCCTGAGATGTCGTCGAATACCTGCACGTGCTCCAGCGTGGGAACCTGCTGGGCCTGTTTTCCGATCGCGCCGGGACCCGCCGCCAACGCGTGAGTTGTCCACCAAGCCAGGCACATGAACAGCAAGCGGCACCACCAGGCTGTTGTCATGATGGCGTTACTCGGTATCGAGCGCGGGTTCCTCGGTGTTGTCCAGACCCCGAGAGCGGGGTTCTTCCCGATAGGTTGAGGGAGTCGTGCCGAATCGCTCGCGAAACGCCGTAGCGAAATTCGCGGCGCTGGAAAAACCAATCTCTTCGGCGATGCTGGTGATACTCAATGACGTGCTGCTCAACAGCCTTTGCGCAATCCTCAAGCGTTCGTCACGAAGATACTCGAATACGGTCCGGCCCAGGCTGTCGCGAAACGCGCGCGACAATCGCTTTTCATTGGTTCCCACGAGGCGTGCGAGTTGCTCGACCGAAGGCGGATTGTTCAGCCTTTGCGACAAATGCCGAATGGCCGCGCGGACGATGACACCGCTGCCTGTGAGGTCCGAAGCAGGCGCCTCCTCTTCGACCTGGCGTTTGCCCTTCACCCGGTTGAGATGGACGCGAATCCGCGCCAGCACCTCGGCCGGCTCGAATGGTTTGAGCACGTAGTCGACGCCGCCGATTTCCAACCCGTCGAGACGCTCGTGGAGTTCACCGGCCACGGTAAGGAATATGACGGGAATCGCACAGGTGCGCGGGTCCGCTGCAAGTAATCGGCAGGCCGCAAATCCGTCCATTCGTGGCATTCGCACGTCCATCAGGATCAGATCGGGTGAAATTGCCAATGCTCTTTGATATGCCTGCGAACCGTCGAATCCAACGCTAATTCGGCATCCGGCATTGCGCAACACGCCAATTAACAATTGGAGCTGTTCCGGCTGGTCGTCTACCACAAGAAGATGGGCATCCGTGAGGTCGGTATTTCGGGGCAACATCGTGTATGCGAAATGAGCTTGCGGGTAAACGTTCTTGTTGGTTATCGGCAGCTGAATCCGCAAGTTGAGGCTTGCGGAGTATCGATCATGTAAAGCTGCGAAGAATATCAGATTGATATTTCGTTGCGATTCCGGCGGCATAACCGTGTTCGTTTACCCGCAATCTGGGATTGCGCCGGCCGGGCGGCAGGCCCCAAGGGCGCTGTGTGAGCGGCTGCCGTTCCCAAGTTGAAAGCAAACGAATTTTCTCTCGAGCAAAGCACTTCGTCCCCCGGGCAAACGCGTGGCGGAATAACGCTACTCATAATTCCTCGCAACGCCGCGTGAATAAATATTTATCCGTACTTTAGCGAACCCGTATTCGCGCCAGGCGTGCGCCAAATGTTAAATGTTAAGCGCGAAATGTTAAATGGCAATAAAGGCGAAGAGTGATCGCTGTTCATTGCCTCAAGAAATTGTTCATTTTCGGGTGGCGGTAATTTTGACAATCTAGCTATCTCACCGCTTTTGCATTGCATTCCCCGACGCGGCGAATTGATGACGTGCGGGTACCTCGGGGAGGAGGCGGACGGGACAGAACAGGCTAATGCGCCGGGTAGAGCGTGACGGAGACCAGATATGAATATTTTTAATTCCAACTAGACAAGTGTGAAGGGAAAAGTGCAATGAACAAGAGCAGATATAGGTTGGTCTGGAATGACCGGCTTGGCCTGGTGGTAGCCGCAGGCGAGACGCAGCGGGGAGTGCAGGGTAAGCCGGGGCAGGGTTCGGCTCCGGCGAAGTCGAAAGCGTCGCTTGCAGTATTGACGGCGTTGATGCTGTTGCCTGTGGGGCAGGCGTATGCAGATAACCTCGCAGTCGGTGGCGAAAGCAGCACGATCACTTCAACGCTCGGCGGTGCTGCGACCGCGCCCTCCGCCAGCACGGGCGGAGCAAATCCCGCGGTCGCCGGGTCGGATGGAACCAGCCAGGACGAGGCGTTCGGTATCAATACGACAGCCAACGGCGGAGCGGCGGTAGCGGTTGGCGACACGGTCACGGCAAACGGCAGGAATGCGACTTCAGTGGGTAGCAACTCCACGGCCAACGGCGCCAATGCCGTGGCGTACGGCGGCGCGTCGAATGCGAACGGCAGCGACGCTACGGCGATCGGGGCTCAGGCAACGGCATCTGCGGCCTCTACCGTAGCGGTCGGTGCGAATGCGACGTCAAGCGGTCAAGGCGGTGTGGCTGTCGGCGCCGCGGCGAATGCAGTCAGCGCCGCCACGGCACTGGGTGTGGCGGCGACGGCAAGCGGCGGCAGCTCGGTGGCGATCGGTAACACAAGCGTGGCGAGCGGGGCGTCGTCCGTTGCAATCGGTCAGTCCTCGACCACCTCAGCACACGGTGGTGTCGCGATTGGTTTTGGGGCGAACGCGGTGAATATTGGCGATGTGGCGCTTGGAGCCGGAAGCGTGACGGCCGCAGCAAACCCGACGTCGAGCGTAACGATCGGCGGTACGACCTATTCGTTCGCGGGCGCCAACCCGACGAGCGTCGTGAGCGTGGGTGCGCCTGGCGCGGAACGTCAGATCACTAACGTCGCAGCGGGACAGATTTCGGCAACCAGCACGGAGGCGGTGAACGGTTCGCAACTGTTTGCGACGAATTCGGAAGTCAGTGCGCTGGCTACCCAGCTACAGGGGATCTCAGGGACCGCAACGGGTACCGTGAGCACTGCTAGCGGTTCGGGTGCCTCGGCAACCGGTACCAACAGCTCCGCGAACGGTGCGAATGCCATAGCGTCGGCCACCAATAGTTCTGCGACCGGCGGGAGCGCGGCGGCAACTGGCACCAACAGTACGGCGACTGGCGCGAACTCCACAGCGTCGGCCACCAACAGTTCAGCGACCGGCGGGAGTGCAGCGGCATCCGGCACCAGCAGCACGGCATTGGGCGCGAACACGAAGGCGACCGCCGCGAATTCGGTCGCCCTGGGCGAGGGTTCGGTTGCAGATCAGGCGAATACCGTTTCAGTAGGCTCGTCCGGCAACGACCGCCGGATCACCAATGTAGCGGCGGGTATCGATCCGACCGACGCCGTGAACATGTCGCAGTTGCAAGGCGTGCAGGACAGCGTGAATTCCATCGCTCGCAGGGCGTATTCGGGCGTCGCAGGCGCCGTCGCGCTTTCGATGATTCCGGATGTCGATCAAGGCAAGACGATCTCGGTGGGCATAGGCTCGGGTGGCTATCAGGGTTACGGCGCCGTCGCACTCGGTTTTACCGCGCGCATCGGCAACAACATCAAGGTGCGAGGCGGCGCGAGCACCAGTAGTGCGGGCACCAGCTACGGTGGGGGTGTGAGCTACCAGTGGTAAGTACGGGCTGACATTGGAACAACGGATTCGTGCAGGAATGGGCGGTCCGTTGTTCCGGAGATATGCTGTTTTTACTGGCCAGAGATAAGACATTGTAATAATTTTATTATTTCAGGTCGCCGCTAATTCTCTCTGAAAAAACGGGTTTCTCTTCTGGTTTTTACATGGATGTAAAAACTAGAAACATTTGGATATTTCGTAAATTTGCGTATTTTCGTCAATTTGATTTTTGAAAATTAACCAAAATTATGGGATTCGGTGTATTTTATTCGGCTATAAATTTCGGATAATTAAATATAAAAATTGTACGTAATTGAGGCTTGAGACGGAGAACGTCGCAGGTCTTCAGGATCAGCCCATTCGATCGGATCGTCCATTGACCGATCCGGCGCTTGCCCAAGCCGCTTACGGCTCGTGCAAGCGCGTTCACACGCATTCAGCATTCGACACTCGCGCCGCCGTTCAGAAGCTATGCCGGATGCCCGCCATCACACCGAGCTGGCCCATGCCGGGCCCAGGGGTGGTGCCCCCGCCGCCCTGGCTCACGGTATATGCAGCCTTCGCGCTATTCCACAGATACGCGCCTTGCAGATAGACCGCCGACTGCTTCGACAACTGATAGGTCGTGCGCAGCGTCGCAATCGTGCCGCGCGTATCGTCCTGGGCATTGACGATGTGATACACGCCGCCATCGACAATGAACGCCGGCGTGACCGGATACGACGCCGTGAGATAGAACTGGTCCGAGTGCACGTTCGGCGTTGCGGGCGAGACCGTGTCCACGCGGCGGCCGAGCCAGCCGCCGCCAAAGCGCAGATCGGCGATGTGTCCATAACCGTTCAGTTGCATGCGCACGTCCGTGTCGCCTGAGTTGGTCAGCGCGAACGTTGGCGTGCCGTCGTAGAGGTTGGCTGCCGCGCCTGCACCGCCGTGCTGCTCATCGTAGGCCGCGGCCACGCCATAACCGTTGAGGTCGTAGCGCAGCATCGCCGACCATTCGCGGCAGGTCTGCGCGCTGCCCGGCACGGGCCCCACGCAGGTGCCCTGGCCTGGCGAGTTGCCGGTGCCGGTGGAATCGCGGCCGAACGACCATGTCGCGCCGAGCGTGAAGC
>SDBV01005600.1_pt1 | contig 17677 bp, 19 predicted proteins | sample 2277081 | NCBI WGS metagenome assembly SDBV01 (sample SAMN10402039, study PRJNA504765) | marine sediment metagenome | isolation source: marine sediment core GS10_PC15, 223 cmbsf | place: Arctic Ocean: Southern Knipovich Ridge | collected 2010 | reverse complement strand
CGATTATATAGGTCTAGGCCTCCGACTCTTTTTTACAACTAGATTTGAAGACAGTAATCCTGGCGATACCCTTAGAACAACTGCTACGTTAAGATTGGATACCGTAGCTAATGCTAATGCTGATATGCAGAATACTGTTAGTCCCCGTAACTTTACCGAAGAAGCCCGTAACTATCTTTTTGAGTACGAAGCTATTTCTGCTGGTCCTCATTTTCCTGCGGGAACATATAAAACTCCTATTTTTGATGGCGGAGAACCTCCAGCACTAATGTCTGTAGATTTTGAATCAGATGAACCAGATGGCACTTCCATCGATTCTGGTGGAGATGCTTTTGATACTTTAAGAGCTAGAGCCAGCGACACTCCTCCGATTACCACCACTGCGTTAGGAGAAAGGACAGGGCCGTTTTATTTATTTAATGGTTTTACTCAACCTAATCCTTTTTCTATCAATAGCGAAAATAGTTCTGTGACCGCTCGCGACGGAGTACAAACTCAAAACGTAGCTGGGACAATGTTTTTCCATAAACAAAAAGAAGAACTGTGGGTTCTAAATCTTTTGGCGAGTGGAACTCTTCTGGACTTCCGGCCAACTTGGGATGTCTTTACTATAGATAACGGGGATTATATCCGTACTCAGAGTGTGGGTGGAGATATTAACTACGGATATAACCACGAAGATATTACTAACGTCGATACCATTTTTGAGCCTGTAGGGTTTATTCCGGACTACGATAGAGAAGAAATTTATATTATTCAAAGAGAAGACGCATTCTTTGTAGGCGCAGGTACATACTATGGTATCGTATTAGATTTAGATGGTAACTTCAAAGAAGTCTTCTGGAGATCAGATACAATTGGGGAGCCAGTTAGTCCTGCTAGAATTAATCAGATAGGAGAAATAGCCTATGATGGTAATTTCTTTTATGCCTTAACTGATGATGCGAGTGGAGGAGGAACTGAACGAGATTTACTTATGGTTATTCGTAATGGTACTACATTAAGTCCTCGGGATATTGCTTTTATTAATGAAATAGTTATAGAAGATCTTCCTGGTTTAACCTTTGCTAAGAGTAATAATGATCCTAAAGGCATTGCATTTAATACACAAAATGGTTTACTGTACCTTTATTTTGAAAGTACTGTGCCCGGAGAAGGTGGCCCCACCACTAAAGCACCAGAACTTTTTACTCTTGAAATTTCTCCTGATGACCCGGATACCGATTTTGCTACTGAAGTCACCTTTACTTTAGGCACTATCAGTGGGACTTCTTTTGATTCGACCCCAGATGTTTTTGGTTTTAGATTAGAAGATGCTGGGACAAATGATGCGAGCCATATTAGCCGGCGTGAGTTACATTTTACTACCATGATGACTTATATTGAATCTCGGGATACTTTTGGTATCCTGCAGTCACGGGAAGCTGAATTTTCTGATGAATTCATTGGTCCCGGAAATATAGGAGGTTCCCTTAACGCCAGCGAATTATGGGATGATCATACTTTCTCTTTCTTTATAGAGATTGGAGCAGGAACAGCCAGTGGGACAGCAACAGTTCTGCCAGACCTAGCTAATACAACTGATGCAACTTGGGGAACTGCCTCTGGAACTTTAGAGTTCGAAACCATCACTACTGATAGTGTGCTATTTCCGACCGGGCGTTTTGGGCAAGTAGAGTATACGTTAAATGCAACCCCCGATGGTTTACAAACACCGTTCATAGAAAGATCTCAGGTAGCTCAAGGTCTGAAAGTAGGAAATATTCCTGCGTCAGGTACCAGAGATATATTTCTGCGAACAGATATTTCGGATGACAAAAATATCGGAGATCAAAGAGGACGTCTAAAAGTTTTCTGGCAATTGGAAGAGTAGATGGTTATTATCACCATTCCCCTCTCTACTGCCCAGGGAGTAAATGATGTCTTCATTGCTGAAGATCGCTACGCGGTTTTAGCTACCACAGCTGGAGTTGAAATCGTCGATCTTTTTATTGGAGAATCCATCTCTTCTGGTACCTTAGGTAGCGAACCACTCTCCGTAGTGGCTGAGTTTACTAGCGCTTCAGGAAATCTGTATGTGGGTACCACTTCTAGTGGGGTATACTCTGCGCGATGGAAGACCCTTCGAGAACCAGGCTTAGACTTCACAGATCGGCTTGTACAGCTATTTACCACCGCTACCTCCCCTGCGGTATCAGATAATCAAATAAGGGACCTCTCAGCGCGCCCTGGGAGGTTATTGATTAGTACTGGGGCAGGTATAGATTTTATTACTTTTGAGAGCCTTCTAGCCACTCGTCCTCTGACGTCTGGTTCTGATGGTTGCCAGATGACTGCCGGAGGAGAAGGCTATTGGACGGTCGGAACCTCAGGGGTGGAAGCTAATTACGCCTTGTTTGCGACTTCAGGAACGGGTATAATTAATGTAGATTTCGAATATAATGACACCACCTCTGTCCCCCTGCTCCCCGGCCACGATGTTAATGACATCGCTGTCGTGGAAAGTAGCCCCAACCTGTTGGCCTTCGCCACAGATGGTGGAGCTTTTATTGTTGAGGAACAACAATTTGCGGAGGCTACCTCACAAACCCTTACCTTATTTCCAGACAATGCCCCTGTAATATCTGTAGACTTCTCTAAAAAGGCCACTTTTAATAGCGGCACTATATATGTGGCCACCAGCGGATCAGTCCAAGTTTTTGGACTGGTCGATGCTACCCTATCTGGCACCCATTTTAATGATGTATTTCTAGACAGTACCAGAGACCAAGCCCTAGTTACAGGAACGGTTACAGTGGTAAGAACTACTAGCGTAGCTTAGAGGAATAAATGGTAAATTTTCCTGTCTCTTTTGACGACGATACTACTTTATTTATTACCGTCAACAATCTTAGAACTGAACTGACGTCAAGTATTGACGCTTCGACGCTGACTATTCCTGTAACTACAACCTCTGGGTACCCTTCGACCGGCTTTGTTAGCATCTTAACTGACACAGATATAACCCAAACAGAAGCTATCAAATATACTTCAATAGCCTCAACCCAATTTAATGCTTCTGAAAGAGGAGCCGATGGGACCCCAGCGGCTACCCATGATGCTGGCAATAATGTAGATTTTACTATCGTTGCTTCGCATCACAATGAAATAAAAGATGCAATTCTTGAACTTGAACAGTTTGTCGGTGTTTCTGGAAGTGAAAATTTTCTACGTGTAGATGACGGTGGGAATGTCTTTATTCCTGGCATACTCAATGTAGATGGAAGTGTAGGATTTGCTGGCGATCTCGTAGTTTCCGGTGCAGGTACCTTTACAAGTTCTCTTACAATTTCTGGAGTTCCAGTAAGTACTGGTACAGCCATTTTTCCTCGGAAAGGAACGAAATCTTTTACCACACCAAGTATAGCTGGAAGCGGTGGGACAGATACTTTTGATGAGAGCTTTAACAATCGTTCTTTAGTTCGGAAACTAAAAGTGACCCCTTCTGTGGGGGGTGTAGATAGTTACATCGTAGAGTTTTTTAAAGATGATTCTTTCGGAGCGGCTGTGTTAGAATATCAAGCGACTTCTAGTGGAACTTTCATCGATAATGATGTGTGGTTCCATGAAGATGAAGACCAAACTTTTGAATTACATTTGAAAATAACTAATAATTCTGCACCTAGTAGTGCTTTTACTGTAGACTTAACTCAGGAGGAGTTTGCTTAAAATGCCATTTAATTTTAGGGAAGTTGTAATTTCAGGAAGTAGAGATGACACAGAAGGCACTGCTAAGCTTCTTCAAGAGATTAAGATCTTTATGGAAGGAGCCGGCTGGATAACTTTTGATGATCAGTCCGCAGCCGAGGCCGGATCTCATCTAATTGCCTTCAGTTCTACTGGGGAAGACGGTACACTTCCAACTTTTTATATGATTCTAGCTTCTGGCACGACCGCTGCTCAGAACTCGAACCAAGTACACTTTCAGGTAGCTACAAATTGGGATGCCGGCGCTCACGATGAAGGAGGTGGAATTATTTCGCCCGTAACAAAATCGACCACCTCAACTTTAGACGGTGACTCTAACGGAGACTTTAATATTTGGATGTCGGGCGATTCAGAAGGAGTAGCCTTTATTACTCGGAATGCTTCTACTCAATATGACTCAATGTGTGCAGGACGGCTTAATCAGTTTCAGACTACCGCCGAAGATCCTTATCCTTTATATACTCACGGAGCCAATGGTGTTGCTATACTAGTAGAAAGTTCCATTTCTCCCCGAGCAATTGTGGGAAATCCGCCTATCGCTTTAACCGATAGCAACTCTTGTGAGATTGTGACTCTTGCTTTTAGTACTACCAACCAACCTTACGACTTAGGTAGCGCAACTTCTATTTATGCCGCTTATCCGTTGTTTCTCGCAGCTGATGATACTACCCCTCTCAGACAGGGATTTATAGGAACTCTTAGGAATGCTTGGGCAGGAACCGGCACTGGTGCCGGAATGTTGCAGGAGGGGACTCTCATTGCTTCCGGAACTGATTTTGGGAAACAAGTTTATAGAGCTTTTACAATAAATACCACTCGTAGTTTAATTATTCGGCAGGAATAGGAGAATATATAATATGTCTTTCGCATTTCGAGAAGTAACAATTTCTGGCAGTAAGGTAGGAGTCGAAGGTACGTCACAGGTCCTTAATGAAATTACCGACGTTCTGGTGAATGAGATGGGCTGGGTATTGGAGGATGATCGAAGAACCCAGGCTGGGTCAGCTGATATCACTTTAACTCACAAGGTAGTTTTTAATAGTAATACAGGCGAATCTGGCCAGGAATCCAACTGGTATTTTACTCTGACTTCCGGAACCGGGGCAAGTGTTGGTAGCAACATTATCGGGTTTCAGATGACCACATCTTATGATATTGGTACTCACGACACCTCTTCTAGTGGGGTAGAAACTCCGACCTTACACTCATCGCCCGCCACGATAACTGTGGATTCAGATGGAATTTTCAATTTATGGGTTTCAGGAGATAAAGACGGTGTCGTCATAGTGAATAACCGAGAGAACTCCTATGGAGCATTGATGGTAGGAAAAGCCAAGACTTTCTTAGACTCTACTTTCGAACCATTTGGTTTATATGTTGTGTCAGCCGTCGGTAGCACTTTCCTAACCACTCCAAATGCTCGTTCTATAGTTGGTAATCCTCCGGAAGCCATAATAAACAACTCTGAAAGTGAAGTTTTGGGAATTACTATGGGAGTTAGCAACGAGCCCCGCGCTGGCCTTGGAAATTCGGACGCTATTTTTACACTGTTGCCCATGGTTCTCACAGTAGATGATATTTCGCCGTCTCGAAAAGGCTTTATCGGTTTAGTTCGAAATGCATGGAAGGTGGCCCCAACTTCAGCGGGTTGGATTAAAGAATCGGTTATAACTATTTCAGGGTCTGGCCAAACCTATCTGGGCTTTCCGGAAACCGGCGCGGGCGGCATAGCTGTGAGAAGAACTTAAGCTTATGGCTTTAGGGCAGTCTCCTCCTACCACTAGTGGTATTATTGTAATTTCAGGATCGGACTTTTTCGATCCTCAGACTAGTGATTTGCCGATTGCAACAGGAAGCATTGAAAGCTCCACAAAACGAGGAACAGGGATTGGGGTACTAGGAACTGTTCTTGATCTAACCTCAGGCGTAAAAATTAGATCGACGCCAGTTACCACCAGCGGTATTGTGGTTATAGATATATTTATTGGCGCGGGAGAAGTATTTGTTGTCCCAGTGGTGGGTAACGTCCGCCTCTTCCCCATTTTTCAAGGTGTGTTCCCAGAACAAGATAGGAGGATATTTCCAGTATTGCCACAATTTTCTACACTAACTCCTGGAGACTAGTAGATGACGTATAACCAATTTCTTTACAACACTGCCCTTTATAATGCTGGCCGTGAGGAAGTTGGCGCGATTGCTAGGTCTATTATCCAAGCCCATACGGGTCCTCACATTCAAGCTGTGGTCGGAGAAATTCCTTCGGGAGCTGGCCAAAGCGGTATAGCTTTTCTCTCTGATTTTACTATAACGGAAGGCACGGTTAAGAAGTCTCCCACAAGTTTCAACTTTCCAGATTTATCAGCAAGACTTAAAGCAGTCCAATCTGCGTTAAACAATTTACCCGCTAATATTTTTGGTATTTCTTTCAAAAATCTTCCGGCTGCTGTATTCTTGGTCAATAAAATACCAGACCTATCTGCGTTTATTTTTGCTCTTCTTGAACAGAATCTTCCGGCCACAATTACTGGTAAGTTGGCAGAAAAAGACATGGCTGCTTTTATTTTTGTTACTGTAGCTAATCTTGGCGGGTTTATGGAAGGTATTGCGGCCCCGAATCTTGAAGCTAGAATTTTTGTTCAGCCTCCCGGAAACCTTGGTGCAAGAATTCATGCCCCTCTTGATCTACCCGCTATTTTTCAGACTGTACAGAGACTAGATATTCCAGCTGATATCTTTGCTTTCCAGTTTGCAGATATGCCCGGGTTTATGTTTGGACAGCCCGCCCCTGTACTTGGAGCACAGTTGAAAGGATTTGCCAGTGATTTCTCTGATCTTCCGTCGGTAGCTTCTTCCCGTGATGAAATTGACATTGGAGCCAGTGTAACGTCGTCCATTCCTGGTCCAGATGATTTATTGGGCATAATTACTGCCACCGGCAAGACAATACTCGCCTCCATTGTAGCTGCTAATATACCTGGAACTCCTAAAGATTTAGGGGGGAGAATCCAACATTTTGAAGCGGTTGATCTTCAAGCAGTTATTGATTTCTTGGGAGCGACAACTCTGCCAGGAACTATAACAGCTTTTCCTGTAGGCGAACGAGATAGATTTTTACCTGGGAATTTACAGCCTGTTCATCCCGATAATCTGGGAGCTTCCTTGGTTACAAATGATAATCTAAAGAACCTAGCTGCAACTATTGAAGCATTACGAGGCACAGTAGATTTAAATGCCTTCTTACGAGTAGCTGAAACATTTGTGACTGCTCTCTTGACTGTTACTACTTTATCATCCCGAAGTTTACGTGCAACTCTTGGGGCCCCAGAATGTGAAGGTGGATCAAGCAATCTTTCCTTACCAGGCTCACTTACAGCCCAACAGGCTAGGAACCTGAACGCTATAATTGATTCGTTTATTGAGAAGAATTTAGGAGCAATAATAAATACTGGAACTATTATTCACGCATTTGATCTTATAGATATTTTTTATTCGCGAACAAGAGTTAGAAATCTTATATTTTTAGCTACTGATACCCTTGATGTTTTGTATTCCCGATTTCGAGGCGATAATTTAGGCGCTCTTATTACAGCAGTTGCTTCAAATGTTGATCTTGGTGCTACTTTAACCGCTGCTTTTCCTCTTCCAAGTGTGACTCCGAATATATCTAGTTTGTTATCTGCAGACCTCCGCGCCGGAGAAGAATTAGATATTCAAGAGGTTCGTCTCCAATTAGAAGGGGCTCTTCAAGAATACTTTTATGTCAACGGTACTGACTTAGCTTTCATTAGAGATGCAAGTGAAACTTGGAAGATTAATATTAGATCCTTCCGCGAAATTGCTGAAAATCTATTTGGAGATTTTGCTGCAGCTAGGATATGCCGTCGAGGAGATATCACTTCGTTTGTGACATTAGACGAAGCTGTGAGAAGTTGCATAGATGCGGTTATAGGATTACAAGGTGAATCAAATATCGGGGCATTAATCCAAGCCACAGGACAGTCCAACTTATTGCCTGCTCTTCTAGGCGTTTCTTCTATTTTTACAGATATATCTGCGGTAGCTAATAGGGTGTTTCCAGTAGATTTTGGAGCTACAGTAACTGCTTTTGGAGAAGTTGAAAACCTTAGTGCTTTTATTTTGGCAAATGCTTCGGCAACAGGAGATATGGGAGCCTTTATTGCCCAGGAATCACAAACGGATATGGGAGCCACAGTTTCTGGAACCCCGTAATATTCAGAGGTGGTACTTGACATACTCCTATATGTATCTTATCTTTATAGCATAAAAGGACAGGGTTCCCCTGTTCTATGCCAGGAGTAATAAATATGAAGTTTAGTATTGATGCCCAAGATTTAAAACGGGCGCTGAACACGTGTAACGAAATAGCGCCTGCTAGTTCCGCTATTGCTGAAGAAAAGACTGGCGTTCTTATCCGAGCCGAGGGTGAGAACGCTATTTTTATGTCTTCAGATGACACCTCTTATATTAAAATAGAGGTACCCGCTAAGGTACAACAGGCCGGGGAAGCGCTTGTCCGTTGTACTGCAGTGGCCAGTTCTGTATTGGCCACCTTTGAGGACTTTGGTTTTGACGGAGAGCCAAACATTGTTAAGTTGGAGACCACCCCGAAGCCCACCCTCAAAATTACAGGGGCTAACAGAGTTGCTGAAAAGAAGTCTTTGAACCATGTTAGAAATTTTCCTCTTCTAAACGTGGGCTTTTTCATTGAAACACCAGAGTTTGATACTGCCAAAGCTACGCAGTTTCCTGCGTTCCAGTTTATGGATGGCCTGGCTAAGGTTAGCCCGGCCGCTTCTAAGGATAATTCTAAACTTCATTTCAATTGCATATCTCTCACTCTTACAGACAACGAAGTTGTTTTTGCAGCCACAGACGGTATCCAGATTGCTGAATTTAAGAAAGCCGCAGAGGTCAAAGGCCTCCGTGGCTCTTTTATTTTGGGCCTAAAATTTGCATCGGTGGCCGCAAAACTTGTCAACCCCACACTAGACGCAGTGGATATATATGTTGAAGATGATAACTTCTTTATTAAGAGCGGCGGGACTACTTTAGTTGGTACTCTTTTAAACACCAGCTTTCCGGAATATGGCCCATATATGGAAACGGAGGGGCTAAAAACAGCGATTTTCCCTCGTGAGCCTTTCCTTTCAGTTCTTGCAGGGATGCAACCTACTGTTGATGCCAAGAGCCATAGACTAGTTATTGAAGCCGAGGCTGAGGGCACGGCAGCCTTGTCAACTTCTAGCATCACAGGCGAAGCAGAGAGTTCTGATCTGGACGTAGAAACTCCAGAGAATTTTACTCTGCATTTTGATTCAACTCTTTTGCAGTCCGCTATCCGACAGCTGAAAGGCGAAGAGTTTGAATTTTACTTTACGGACGAAGCTAAAGGTGTATTACTAAAGTCTCCTAAAGACGATGATTTTAAAACCTTCGTCTGTACTTTGAAGAAAGTAGATTAATGAATGGGACTATTCTTTGATGAAGAAGAAGCGGTTACTGCGCTTCAGAAACGAGGATACCGAGTAGTCAAAGAAGATTTTTGTGATACAGCCCCTATTACTACGGTGAAAGAGCTTGTTAATTTTTTTTACAGTCGTAGACAATACTATAATTCAGATCGTAAATTTCCTTATAGTATAGATTATTCTGCAGATAGCAAATATATTAGTAGTTTTATTAGATCTCGTCAAAAACTAGGTCTGGGAAGAAAAGCCGCAATAGCCGAAGCAACAGTGCTGGTAGAGGCTCTCTTCAAATTTGAAGAGCATCTTCATTTAAAAGCTCCTGTCATAAGTCCTGCTATCCTAGCTGTCCGTCCTTTAATGGACAGAGTTTGTTCGTATATGAATGGTGAAGTAGGTGAAGTTGGGGAAGCAGAGACAGAAATATTTATCGATGAAATAAACGAGATATATAATAAGGAGTTTGGTCAGCGAGATTTTGAACGAGCATCGGAAAAAAGAAAAGAAATACTGGAGAACTTAGATGGCGAAAACGAAAGAGAAAACGACAGAGACAGGAACTCTGAAAGTAGTTCAAAACGCGATTGAGAAGGAGTATGGCCCACTAATTAAGTGGTTAGGCGACGCAGCCACCCATGTTCCGGAGATCATTTCTACTGGATGCATTGGATTAGACCACGCTATCGGCCCGGGCGGACTAGAACGGGGTCTGATTGCCGAATTCTTTGGTCCAGAGGCCAGCGGGAAGAGCTTCTTAGCTTATAGTGTGATTAAGGAAGCTTGCAAGTTGGGCCACAAATGTGCCATTATTGATGCTGAGAATTCTATGGACGCCAGTCTTTTGATAAAGGTAGGGCTTGACCCCTACCTTGTGCTGCTCGTCGCTGGCGCCCCAACAGGCGAAGCCAATCTTGATATTGCGCAAAAGCTGATGGAAACAGGCGATTTTGCTGTGGTTCTTATTGACAGTGTCGCTGCTCTGATTCCTGATGCCCGGGTTGAAGCTGAATTCACCCAGCAGGATATGGGAATTCACGCCCGCCTAATGAGTAAAGGTATTCAGAAGCTATCCCCCGTAGCCAAGAGGTCGAATACGCTTTTGGTCTTTGTAAATCAGATCCGTTTCAAGATTGGAGGCTATGGTAATCCAGAGACCACGACCGGAGGAAACGCTCTTCTCTTCTATGCTTCTTACAGAATCCACGTGAGTGGAGGTAAGGCCAAGAAGAGCCGCCTACTGGACGAGGGAACTGGAGAGATCTATGGGCATCGGACTAGGTTCTTTACTGAGAAGAACAAGCGGTCTGCCCCTTACAGGAGTGCCGAAGTGGATCTGATCTATGGGGTAGGCTACGATACTGTGGGAGAGATTGTAGATCTCAGCGTGGATATGGGAATAATTGAGAAGGCAGGGGCCTGGTTTAACTATGGAGAGCACAAGTGGCAGGGTAGGAACAAGGCAAAACTAGCCCTTATGTCAGACGAGGCTCTCAAGACTGAACTTGAAAACAAGATAAGAGGTACCATTACGGGGGAAGTGGTTCAGAAGACCCCTAAAGAAATTTCGGAAAGCAAAGATGGAGAGACTACAGATGCCAAGCCTACTCGCAAAAAGCGTACAGCAAACGCTTAAGGAAATCTTTCCTAATACTCGAATCAAAGAAGAATACTATGTCAATTATGGCGGACAAAAACTCTTCTTCGATTTTCATATCCCGACCTTAAGTATAGTGGTTGAAGTCCAAGGGGTTCAGCATACGGAGTTTAACAAACACTTTCACGGGTCGGCTGAAAACTTCAAAGAGTCTAAGAAACGAGACCGATTAAAGTCAGAATGGTCCCATCTTAATGATATGACTTTAGTTTACGTACATCATAACGAGATACCTATAAAAACTAAAGATCTTTTAAGGAAGATTGAGGAAGCACAAGATGGACGAACGAATTAGAAACAGACTTATGGAGACTTCTGACTCCCTATCTCTTTATAGCGCTATGCCTCCGTCCGACATAGAAGAGGTATTCAATTTTAACGTACACGAGATGGACACTACTCCGTCTCAATCCTTATCTAGATTCACAGTGATGTTAGGGCAATATCTTATTACTCTTCAAGTCAGGTTCAATACCGCCCGAGTAATAGCTGGCCAAAAGAAAAAGGTTTTGGACCGGAAAGTTAAGGCCCTGATTGGTGCTGGAGCTGTAGAAGGAGCAACTTTAAAAGAGCGGGAGTATAATGCTGTCTCTTCGAGTCCTGACTTACAAGCATTAGAACTGGATTACGATGAAGCAGCGGCGGAACGTGATCTGCTAGATGGCCTAGATAAGCCTATCACTGAGCTTATCAATGCTCTGAAATCAGAACTGAGAAGACGAGCAGAAGAAAGGCATTACACGGAGAGAGAAAGAAATAGTTAATGGATTTAGAACAAGCTAAGGCCAGATTTGCACATGCTGGAAATGAATCCGCAGTTATTGCCTGTATTTTAAAAGATGCGACCAATTATTTTGAGGTGGATTCCAAACTTTCTGATCGGGATTTCTTAACTTCTCACCACAGAGCGATCTGGACGGTTATTAAAACTTTAGTACGAGACGGGGTTGTAACTATTGACACTGCCTCAATCTTGAACCAGGCTTCGGCTATGAAGCTGGAGGAAACTATCGGGGGTTATGATTATGTCACTGCTCTTTTCGATAAGAGTATTGAACCAGACAATATCGATTTCTACATTCAGAGAGTTTTAGACGCAAGTGTAAAAATTAAAGTTATCCAAGCTGTCCAAGACATTGGCGATCTTACAGAGCAGAACCGAACTCTCACGGGGGAAACGCTTACTGCGGGGACCATTGTCGAGCACGCCCAGCAGCAGTTTTTGCAGATATCTGTTGACAGTGAAAAAGGTTCAGAGGCAGTCAATATTGCGGACGGCATTCCTGAACTTCTTGAAGAAGTTACTTCTCGTCCCACTGGTGTTAGAGGATTGGCCACGGGCTTTCGACTATTAGATGAAGCTATAAATGGATTGGAGCCAGGAACCCTTACAGTGTTAGGGGCCAGACCTAAGGTTGGAAAGTCCACGATCCTCATGAATTGGGCTATGCATATCGCTTACACTGTGAAGGTGCCAGTTCTTATTTTAGATACAGAAATGAGTACTAGGGAACAGCAGTTTAGAATTCTGGCATCTTTGTCTGGAGTGACAGAGCGGGAGATAAAGAACGGGACATATGTTGAAGACCCCATGAAAGTAGAAGCAGTAAATGGGGCCGTTAAGATTTTAGAGAGTGGGCTTATTTTACATAAGTATTACCCAGACTTTACTCCGGAAGGAGTAGCTTCGTTAACTAGGAAATATCATCACCAATTTGGTGTGGGGTGTCTTATTTTTGATTACATAAAATTACCAGATGCAGACCTGCAATTAATGAGTAACGTTAAGGAGCATCAGGCATTGGGTTTCCTATGTGTGGCTTTGAAGAATCTGGCAGGACAATTGCAGATTCCGGTCGTGACTGCGGCCCAGATTGGACGGATGGGGGCTAACAAAAGCCACGTTACAGCTGCAGACTTTGCGGATTCTGACCGTATTCTTCGGTATGCTAATACATTATTAGGTTTAGCGGCCAAGACTAAGAAAGAACTACTGGAGTTAGAGGAAACATATGGTCGAGATGTAATGTTGGGAGCAGGTACCCACCGGCTTCAAATCCTAGACACCCGCGCAGGAGGAACGAATTTCTCGGGATTTGATTTATATTTCCGCAAAGAAATTCTGACTATGCACGAAGCCTCGACTCAAATTTCTGATTTCAAATCTAATGGAGAGGAGGATTAATATGGGCTTTAATGAGATTCTAGAGATACTAGTCACTTTGCTTCCAATTATTGGTATTGGAGCATTCTTTTTCTTTTACTACAAGAGTGAGAAGGTACGGTCTATCACGAAAACGGTTCTACGGTTTGTCCCCACGCTTCTTGCACTTCTGGCTTCTAGGAGTAAAGATAAGAAGGGAGTATTTGACAAACATGATGTGTTTGTTTTGCTTGGAAGGCTGGCTGAGCATGTCCGTGAGACCATAGAGAACCCAGCTAATACCTCCTTTGATGATGTTCAAGATGATCTGTTTGACTTTGTGCGCAGAGAACTTGATACATATCGAGAAGCAGGCGTTAAGGGTGTCCCTGACATTACAGATGAAAGTATCCGTGTACAAATTAGGGTTATTTTCCTAGCAGCCCAAAGGATGGCAAGTGAAGATTCCACAGGAGACAATAGCTCAGATTAAATTGATGGTTGATCCAGAAATGGTTCTGGATTATCTGGGTTTTCATATTATTAGGAGAACTCCCAAAGAATTACGCGGTGCTTGTAGAGTCCACGGGGGAGACAATCCAACAGCATTTCGGTTCAATTTAGAATCTCGCTCGTGGTGCTGCTATACGAGGCACTGTGAAGGAGAGTCTGATAGAGACCTAGTTGGATTAGTTCAGAAAGCAACAGGACAATCGTTCTATGAGAGTGTAAAGTTCCTGGCCGATCTTGCGGGTATAGATTTAACAAATCAAGAGCAATTGTCCGAAGCGTATGTAAAACTGAAACAAGAACAGGAGATGCGTAAAGAGATCAGGCAAACCCAGCCTTCTGCTCCTGTTACCAATTTTTATCCAGAAGAAATAGTAGAAGAATTAATTGCAAAACGATCTAATTATTTTCTAGATCGGGGATTCCCGATCGAAATTTTAGATTTCTATGAAGTAGGAGGAATGACAGACTCCAAAGGGGTGCTTCGGGAAACTATTCCGATTCGAGATGAAGATGGGAATTTGATCACAGTAAGCGCTCGGAGAACGGATTCCAATGAAGATCCCAAGTATCTTCTTCTGAAAGATGTACGGAAGGAAGTAACTCTTTACAACCTTCATGTTGCCAAGAATTATGTAGGCGACGACCGGACTCTGATATTAGTTGAAGGCTTTGTAGATGTTTGGGCCTTGATTTTATTGGGTGTGTACAATGTTGTTGCTGCCATGGGCACAGACATTACACCTAATCAAGCACGGTTAATATGGAAATATGCAGAAAATGTCATCGTGATGTTGGACCCCGATGACGCTGGGAGAGAAGCAACAGGCAGGGTAGTCAAGTTGTTAACGAAAGGGGCCTTAGTGCGCTCTATTCAGCTCCCAGATGGAAAAGATCCTAAATACTTTACATATTCAGATATAAAAGAATATTTTGGAGGAGTATCAAACCATGACTGATGGAATCAATAATGTAATTTTACAGGGAGAACTTTGCTGGCCAGAACTTAAGTATACCGGTAGTGGAAAAGCCCTATTTAAGGCTAAGATCTGTATCCCTACCACTGACCAGAGAACTGGCGAAGCTCGTAAATCTTATCTCCGTATCACTGCTTGGGATGACTTTGCTGAGTACTTCAACTCCCTAGATGCCCGTGCTAAGGTTCGAGTTTCTGGACGTATTCAAGAGCGTTCTTTTACCAATCGAGAAGGGAAGAGACAGAACGTTACCGATATTGTTGTAGACGGAGTTGAGACAGTAGATACTGATGAAGGTGCTAATCAATTTGTTCTTCAGGGAGAGATAGTTTGGCCGGAGTTGCGGGAGGTGGGTGAGCGTAAAACTAATCTTTTCAAGTCTAAGGTTAAGATTCCTTTCTTCCGTGAGGATGACCCTGAAAATCTGCGACACGCTTACGTTCGCATCACTGCATGGGATAACCTAGCAGAAGATCTTGGTAACCTATCAGAAGGCGACATAGTAAAGGTTTCTGGGCATATTCAGGATCGTACTTGGACCGCGCAAAACGGACAGAAGCGTGTCTTTACTGACGCAGTTGTAACTAACTTTACTGTACCAGCTGAGGAAACTGCGTAATGAATGACACCGTTATGGGGGTAGCCCCTGGATTTATTTTGCTGCCCGCTCGAGAATACAAGTGGCAACTTAAGAACCGAATAGAAATACGTATTCCTATTGAAGGTAAGATAAGTGACTTCTTGGATTCAGAAACTTTGGCTGCCGGAGTAAAGATTGCAGGAGATGATGAATTTGCGGTCTTTGACGATAACGTCTTTTTTCTGTGGGAAATAGTTAGAGTATTGTTTGCCAAATCTGAGTATCCAAGTCTACTTGAAAACGAATGTTTAAATGTTGTTGCACTTGAAAGAGATGGAGAAGAATTAGTTATTCACGGCGAAGTAATTCAAAGTGTAGACTAATGGCTCGAGAAGATTATCCTTATTGTATTTCTTGTGATATGAAAATGAGATGGGCCACTTTTAATAATTCTACTAGACTATTAGTCTTTCATTGTGAGTGTGGCGAACGTGTCCACGTGGAGATTGAATTAGATGAGGGCAAAGGATTACTATCAAATCTTAGAAGTGCCAAAGGACGCTGATGAAAAACAGCTCAAAGCCGCTTATAGAGAATTAGCTCAAAAGTGGCATCCTGATAAGCACCAACAGGGTAGTGGAAAGCAAGAAGAGGCAGCAGAGAAATTTAAAGAAATCTCTGAGGCTTATTCTGTACTTTCTGATCCAGAAAAGAAAGCCAACTACGATCTGACAGGAGATCCAAGTAGAAGAAGTACCCACGGGTTTCGAACTCACGGAGATCCTTTTGAAATTTTTCGTCGCGCTGCTGGCTTTGGTTTTAGGCAAGCTGGCCCCGTCGAACCGCAACCAATGAAAGGCCAAACCATTCAAGGGCCTTTAGAGATTTCTTTGAAAGAAGCTATTTTCGGAGGCGAGCGTATCTTCTCTTATAGCACGAACTCAGCATGTGAAACATGTCATGGAGAAGGAGGTACCGAATTTATAATTTGTTCAGAGTGCAAAGGCTCAGGCATGTATGTCCAGCAGCAGGCTAATATGATTATGCAGACTACTTGCGGGGCATGTCGAGGGCAAGGCAAATCTATCAAGACAGTTTGTTCTGACTGTAATGGACAGAGAGTGGTCACAGAGTCAAAGACACTCAATGTTAAGATTCCCCAGGGAATTAAACATGGTATCTCTTTACGAATTGCAGGTAAAGGGGGACGTGGATTTAATGGGGGCCCTCCAGGAGATATAGTCTTGGTAGTACATATTCAATACCCTGATTTAACACAACTGAACGAGAAAGAAAAGGAACAGCTAGAGAAGCTGTTATTAAATTGAAAATATTAGCTCTTGATATTTCAACCAAGTCTACTGGTTGGTTTGTTTCTAAGAGGTCGTGTGGAATAATAGCACCATCTAAAGAGCCGCCTTTTGCGGAAAGATTAGCTTTATTTCGAGTAGAGATAGAATATTTAGTTCTTAAGTACAAGCCTGACGTAGTAGTGATTGAGGATGCTTATTATCGGCCCGGGTTTGGAAATATTCATACTCTGAAAACCTTAGTGAAGTTTGCTGGAGTAGCCATTGAGGTGTGCGGCACTCATAAAATACCGGTTGAAATTATTACTGCTACCCAGGCCCGAAAGTATTGTTGTGGTGACCAGAAGTTAGATAAACGTGGTGTATATGCTTACTTCGTTAAAAAATACAAGTTGGACGATTGGAAGTTCGAGAAAGATAACGATAAGACAGACGCTATGGCATTAGCGTGGGGATATCGTGAGATAAAGAAGGGACAAGTCCGAAGTAAGCACAAGAACTCAAGGGGCTCACAAAAATAAGAGACCCTAGGGATTCGGAGGAATATAAGATGGAAATGAAAAGCCTATCGGCAACAGGTATCAGAGATTTTCTTCAGTGTGTACTGAAGGTAGTCTTCAGATATGATCGAGAAATTACTTCTATGAAGAATGACCATATGAAGATTGGTATAGCTGTTCACGAGGCATTAGAACAGTTTACCCGTAGAATGTTAGCTAAAAAGAGTTTCCCAGACGCAGCAGATTACGAATTTGCAATCGCTTGTTTTATGAATTCTGCCACAAAGGTGGGGTTGGAAACTCTGTCATTCTATTCAGACGGCAAGAAGATGGTTACAGACTATATTGACAAGTTCGACCCAAGCGAAGAGATTATTGACGTAGAATACCGCTTCAAGCTCACCACCCCAGAGGGTGTCCCCATTGTGGGAGCTATTGATAAGGTTGTCAAGATTAACGAGGATACTATCGCTATCATCGACTATAAAACAGCTCGAACTGCTATGACCAATTGGCAATTGCGTGATGATATCCAGCTTTCCATGTATGATCTGGCTGCCAGCTTGATTTGGCCAGAGTATAAAAACAGAATCCTATATTTAGATTATGTTCGTATTGACAAACAGATCTCAACCTACCGAACTGACGAGGATAGGGAAACTTTTCGAGAGTTTTTGGTCAGCATGTGGATCCAATTCAATAAGATAGAAGAAGAAGAGGTAAAAGGAAAGATTAATAACCTTTGTGGGTGGTGTGATTATAAGATCTAT
>SDBV01005599.1_pt1 | contig 17680 bp, 20 predicted proteins | sample 2277081 | NCBI WGS metagenome assembly SDBV01 (sample SAMN10402039, study PRJNA504765) | marine sediment metagenome | isolation source: marine sediment core GS10_PC15, 223 cmbsf | place: Arctic Ocean: Southern Knipovich Ridge | collected 2010 | reverse complement strand
GGCGAGCATCCCTGGTACATGATTCCCAAGAATATCGAGTGTTTTCGGGAAAAGCAGCTAAAACGAATCGGCAACATGTTTGATTGGTCTCACGAGGTGAATACGACAGACCCATCGTATTACCGTTGGACCCAGTGGATTTTTCTCAAGCTATATGAAGCTGGATTAGCCTACCGGAAAAACGCCGAGGTTACCTGGTGTCCCTCGTGCAAGACAGTGCTTGCCGATGACCAGGCGAAGGGAGGGCGCTGCGAACGGTGCGATAGCCCTGCCCTCAAGCGCAGCATGAAGCAGTGGTTCTTTCGGATTACGGCCTATGCTGAAAAGTTGCTGGACAATCTTGATTGGATCGACTGGTCTGAAATCACGAAGAAGGCGCTGAGAACGTGGATTGGGCGAAGTAAAGGAGTCGAGATCGATTTTGAAGTCGAGGGGAGGGAGGAAAAGCTAAAGGTATTTACCACGCGGCCTGATACCCTGTGGGGCGCCACATTCATGGTTCTGGCCCCAGAACATCCGCTTGTCGCTGAACTCACTACAGTTGAGAACCGAGCGGAAATGAACGTTTATGTGGAAACCTGCGCCCTGCGGAGTCAGTTCGAAAGAGAAGACACAGGCAGGGATAAAACCGGCGTATTTACCGGAACGTATGCTGTTCATCCGGCAACAAAGGGCAGGGTTCCGATTTGGGTCAGTGATTATGTTTTCATGTCCTATGGTAGCGGAGCCATCATGGCCGTCCCGGCTCATGATGACAGGGATTTCGAGTTTGCCCGCGCATTCGATCTGCCAATCGTCCAGGTGATCAGCCCTGATGGCAGAACCCAGGATGAAGAATACATCGGAAGTGCTTATGCAGAGAATGGCGTTCTCGTGCGTAGTGGTCCGTTCAACGGTATCCGAAGCCTGGAAGCCAAGAGCCTGATCACACGGTGGCTAGCAGAACAAGATAGAGGAAGCGCCCAGATCACATATCGACTTCATGATTGGTGCATCAGCCGGCAGCGCTACTGGGGGCCGCCCATTCCGATCATCTACTGCCGCGACTGTGGCACAGTGCCTGTGCCGGAATCGGACTTGCCGGTCCTGCTTCCTTACATTGAGCACTATGAGCCGGACGGTTCGGGCATAAGCCCGCTGGCGCGAGACGCTGACTTCCTGAAAGTGGCATGCCCCAAATGTGGCATGCCTGCGCAGCGGGAAACAGATGTCAGCGACAACTTTCTCGACTCGGCGTGGTACTTCCTGAGGTATCCAAGCGCCCAATGTGATATGAGAGCCTTTGAGGCCGACCTCACTGAAAAGTGGCTTCCTGTGGATATGTACGTTGGAGGCAACGAGCATGCCGTGCTCCATCTCATGTATACCAGATTCATCAACATGGCCCTGCACGATATGGGTTTCATCTGCTTTTCTGAACCGTTCAAGAAGTTCCGTGCCCACGGACTCATTGTCAAAGACGGAGCGAAGATGAGCAAATCTAAGGGCAACGTGGTCAATCCCGATGAGTACTTAGAGCGATACGGAGCCGATGTCTTCCGAACCTATCTGATGTTCTTTGGTGATTTCCAGCAGGGAGGTGATTTCCGGGACGAAAACATAGTGGGAATCCGGCGTTTTATAGATCGCCTTTGGCGATATGTAATGAAAACGGATTTCTCTGAGGACTCTGTCACCGAACAAATCCTGTCGCTGATGCACAGGAAGATAAAGAAGGTTACCGGCGATATCGAGCGGCTTCATTACAACACAGCCATTGCAGCACTTATGGAGTTCCTTCAGGGCATTGTCGATAATGGGGTACGCTATCGCGAATGTATGGTAGTGCTGCTCAAACTCCTTGCTCCCTTTGCTCCGTTTGTAACCCATGAGCTTTGGGAACGCCTTGGGGGCGAGGGGATGCTTTGCGAGCAGAACTGGCCTGAGTATGATGAGTCGTTAGTGGCCCGCAAGGAAATCGAATTCGTCCTGCAAGTAAACGGGAAGATCAGAGACAAAGCGATACTCCCGACCGATACTCCACAGGGCGAGTTGGAAAAGATCGCACTTCAGTCTGCTCGAGTTCGTTCTTACTTAAAGAATAGGAGGGTGATTAAGATGGTATTCGTACCGCATAAGTTGCTGAACATCGTTGCCAGATAGATTAACTGTACATGGAGAAAAAAGCACATCCTCATTAAGATCCGAAGTGGCTTAGGGGCTTTTCACCAAACGTCAGACGGACGCATGTGGGAGATCCTTGTGGTGATAAGGAAGAGATATTATCGTGCACTTTCGCATGCCAAATTTACATAGAAAGAATCCGATAAAACGACTACAACTTATTAAAGCAGAGCAAGTCACTTCGCTAGCAGGATTTCAGCTTATAAGTAGATCGCTAAAAAATATGAAATTTTCTAGATGGATGATGGATGGGAATGCAGCGCAAAACGGACTAGTAAACACCCTTGCATAGGATGGGAGGTCAGCCGATGTCCGCACCAGATCCCGTCGAACGCCTGCGCTTAGCTGTGCTCTCTGACGTGCACGGCAATGTCTGGGCCCTCGAGTCCGTCCTGGCCGATGCCCAAGGCAACACCGACCGTTACCTCGCCGGACTCGACCAAGTCGTACCGCCCCGCTCCGAAATGCTCGACCTGATCGCGACCTTGCAGTGGGCGGTGGATCAGTTGGGTGAAGGTGCGTGCCGCTTTCCGGCCGGCCTGCCAACCGGCGTTACGCTCGAGACACCGGCCGGGAAGCTTCTGGCAACTCACGGTGTCCCGGGCAACGACGAGGGATTCATCGTCCCTACGCGTAGCGACACGTGGACCGATCTCGTTAGGCACGCAGCCCAGTTGCTGCTCGTTGGGCACACACATCGGCCCTTTGTCCTCGAGACAGGTGATGGATTGATAGTCAACCCGGGCAGTGTTGGCATTACGAGACTGACCGGCTGGCGGGCGACCTATGCCCTACTAGACCTCTTTGCGGGAGGACAGATTGCCGTCCAACACGTGCAGGTCACCTGGGACATCCAGGCTTATATTGCAGCTTTTGAGGACGGAATCCCGCTGAATCGCAAGGCGGAACCGATGCTGAAGGCATTACGTCAACGAACCAGCCGGATTACGCCTGAATACCGGAGATAGCAGATTGACAGCGCGAAGCAAGGCTTTTGCATCGCAACTCAGGAAATCGTGGCAATCAGCAAAATGCGTGCGCATATTAAGGGGCTGACCCGCGAAAAAGAACCCGTTTTATAGGGGTTTTAAGTAGGCGATGGGGCGATTTGTCGGTGTTTTCCTGACCCTTATCGAGTTAAGGGTGTCTGGGGACCATTTTAGGGCGCTACCTCAACTGACAGGCACTTTCAGGTAATCTGATTGCAGGGAATATAGGCAGCACGCGACTCGAGGGAAAGAGGAGGCCGAAGATGAAACTAGCGATACAAGCGGTAACCATATCTGTTTCAGACATCACGCAGAGTAAACGATTCTATGAAGATATCCTCGGCTTCGAACCGGATTCCTATTATGAGCCGACTCGTGTAAACCGTCACGGTAAGTGCCCCCCCTCCGTCATTTTTGATGACCCCCCTGATACACTGGCTAAACAGCTTATACGCCAGGAGGGGAAGAGATCCGAGAATCGCCCTTTTGATTGCTAGTGCGGGTACGTTACAATACTATTCGTGGGGGTGTTCAACTATGATAGAGTACAAAAAGAACAACCAAGCTTACTTTATCTTGAGCGTGACGGATTAGCAAAAGGCAAAGGAATTCTACAATTATATCTTTGGATTCGAAGTCCTGTACGATTATAAGAAAGCCGGTCTCACAGAAGAAATCGGATGGATGGAACTCTCGCTTCCCTTTAGCGGTGCAAGGCTGGGACTAAACTTGATACGCGAAGGTCAGGTGATACAAGGTTCTGGGCAACTGTGCTTCTATGTCGCAGATGTGAATGCCGTAAGGGGATTTGTTGAACAAAAGGGTGCGAAAACCGAGGATTTTCCGGACGACTACGCCGCTATGCCGACGGGACGATCAGAATACGGTTATGATGCATTTGTAATGATTGATCCTTTTGGCAATGAGATTCTGTGCGTAGGAAATAATAATGCAAGAGTCGCCCAACGAAGCGAAGAATCGATCGACTGAAAATGGACAAGCATCAATTATCCCGCAGCGGTGGCGAATATTGCGAATATGGCGCTCGGTAAAATTGAGAAAGAAATCGAGGCATAGCGCTTCGAATTCGGCTAATGTAAGAGAGCCTGCAAAGATAAAGTCCGCATATGGATCCTTCTGAAAATTGTTATATATGCTTCTAATCAAGGTTGCCTTGCCGTTATGGACAGGGCCGGCGATGACGACAAGAGGAGTGGGTTTGTGCAAAGTAATCCGTTGACTAGTCGAGCTCACAGGGCAATCGAGGTTCCCGTGGCAGCCGCTGACTGGGTGGTGCCGCTTCGGGACCTCCGCGCGGCCGATGCTCCCCGCTTCGGAACCAAGGCCGCAGGTCTGGGCGAGATGATGCATGCAGGGCTCCGCGTCCCGGAGGGTTTTGGAGTGTCGGTGGAGGCCCACCGGCTCATCGGCCTAGCCCTGGCAATCCCGGCGGATTCCGATGGGATCGCTGCACGGAACCTCGAGATCCAGGCGATGCTTGCCGAGGCCGCGATGCCCGACACGGTGGCGGCAGCCATCGCTTCGGCATGCGCGTCGCTCCTGGAGGAAGGCCGCGTCCTGACGGTGCGCTCGTCGGCACTGCACGAAGACACCCGCAAGGCGAGCTTCGCCGGGATGTACGTCTCTCACACCGGCGTAGCTTCGACCGAAGAGGCGTTGGACGCCTTCAAGGACTGTCTGGCCTCCTATTACTCCGACGGCGCGCTCGATCTGTGTCTCTCCCGGGGCATCGACCCCGCCTCCTCGGGGATGGGCGTCGTGATCCAGCGCTTCGTGACCGGTGTGCCCTCCGGGGTGGTCTTTACCGCAGACCCGGCGACCGGGATCGCCTGGTCGTGCAGGCGGTGGACGGACCATGCAGCGACCTGGTGGACGGCCGATCGCCGGCAACGACGGTCGCCATGGACCGGGAGAGCGGCCGGGTCACAACCTCGCCGGAGGCTGAGGCTATCGGCCTCGCTCCGGCCGTGCTCGACCAGCTTCGCAGCACCGCGCTCCGGGTGGAGACGCTCTTCGGATGCCCCCAGGATATCGAGCGGTCCTTCGCTGGCGGAGATGTCTGGCTGCTCCAGGCCCGGCCGATTGTGGGGATGCGCAAGCCGGTGAAGCCGGAGGAATGGGACCCGGGGGACGGGAGAAGATGGACCCTGGTGGACTACGGAAAGCCCCTCCCGCCCCTGGCCCAAGAGATCAAGCTTACATGTCTCCGGGGTGCGGCGCGCGGAAGCGCCGAAACCGGCAATCGCATCGAGCATCACCGCGTTCTGGTCCGCGAGGGCTACCTGTACCTGGGCCCCGAAGACGCCGAAGATGCGGCGTCCCGGCGAGGGGTGTGGGGCGGCCATGTGGCTGAGCTTCTGGCGGAGGGGCGAAACGTATACACCGACGTCATAGCGCCGGAGGTGCGGAAGCGACAGGCCGAGCTCGAACGCTATCGTTCCCGGAGACTTAGTGTTCAGGAGGCAGTCCGCTTTCTGAGCGAGTCCCTCCGCTATGCGGAGGACCTGGGTGAGCTCCACTGGAAGGCGGTGTGGGGGGTCTGCATCTGGTAGGCTGCACCGGAGTATCGCGCTTCCAGAATGACTGGAGCGAGGTGGTCTCGGAGCTGGCTCCGCGAGAGCTGTGGGAGTTGGTGTACCGGCCGACCGAGCTCACCAAGCTGAGACTGGCGGTCGACGATATGGCCGCTGCGGTTTCATCTCAGCCGGAGCTTTTAGAGTTGTTTAGCTCCCACACATCGGACCGCGTGCTCTATGCACACCTCACGCGCTCGGAGCCGGGCCGGCGACTGCGCGAGGCCGTGTCCGGCCTTCTGGATCGCTATGGCTACCACGCCCCGAGTGACTGGCGAGAGCCGCTGGGGCCACGTTTGGAGGAGCAGCCGTGGACAGTGCTGGGTTGGGTCCGCCCGCGCTTGCGTGCCTCTCCCGGTGCGGTGCGGCGCACGGTAGCACGCTGCCTGGAGAACCAGGCCGCCCTCGAGGCCGGGAGGATCCTCGCCGCCCGAGGGGTGTTGGAGCAACCGGATCAGGTGTGGTTCCTGGATTCCCAGGAGGTAAAAGCCGCGCTCGCAGGAGACCGAGGCGTGGAGAGGACGGTGCTTCACCATCGGCTGGCGGAGCACGAACGACGTGCAGGGATAGCGCCGCCCCGCCGCCTGGGACCGGAGCCGCAGCCGGAGAGCCGCGCAGATGGGCGATCGGAGAAGCCGGCCGCCACCGCGATCCGGGGGAGCTCGGGGTTTTCCGGTACGGTTCGCGGTCGGATCCTGAAGCTAGGCGACGGGCCTCTATTGCTCGAGACACCTTCCATTGTCGTGATCCCGCATGTACGCGCCTTTGACCCCGGTCCTTACTCCGGCCGAGTGTTGGGCATCATCGTCGCCTCCGGCTCGAGCTTCTCCCACCTGGGCTCGGTTGCCAGAGAGCTCTCCATCCCTGCTCTGTTTGGTGCCTGCGGTGCCTGGGAGCGGCTCGACGACGGTGACGAGGTGGAGATCGACGGAGAGAGCGGCATCGTCACGGTCCTGTCGCGAGCCAAGGCGGCCGATGGAAAGGCCGGCCGAGTCCTTCGAAACTCAGCTGCTCTCGACATTCCAAGAATATAATACCGCGCTCGACATCACGGCCGTCACAAAGGAGCAACTCGGCGCGAACAGATGGCCCACACCAGTGGTTTGGATTGGCAAAACGGACCTTGGAATCGTGCACAAGCCAGACGGCAGCAAGGATTTCTTACTTCTTCGTCAGGATGCATACGAGGCTGGCCTGCTGGTAACCGCGCATAATCAGATCAGGATCAGCTGCGTACCACCTGAGTTGCTTGCCCGGTGCGTTAATTATATACTTCCATCCGAACTCGCTTCAAGAATCCTGCACTGATGCTCTCTCGCGTGTTGTATTGGCACAAGCATTATCGACTATGTTCAAAGATACAGGCAGGTAGTGAGATTTCGAAAGTAATCCCTGCGTGCTTCAACCCTTTGATTGAGGCTGACCTTCGAAATTACCAGACGGGCCGAGATGCTAAACTGGACAGTGAGTTACTAGGTTGTTTTGAGGAACATGTTCTGGGTCTGGTGCAAGGCAATTCTCACGATTCGAGACTTAGCAAATAGTTGGTAGTAAGCTTGGATTTTCCACTCCCGATTATGTCCCATATCCGCCCGCAACATTTATCGGACCGCCGGCCAAGATCTATCTAGCGATTCAAAGCAGGAGCCGATACTCCAACAGCGTCTCGCGAACGCCCCACTCGGCAGTAGTTTCGCATTTTGTTCTAATAATTCTAGCGTCTTGGCAAAGGGTACCTCAAACTCCTTCGTCGAAGTGAGTTTACCTTGAATCTTCTCTATATATTGGTAGATATATTCTCTATCATCTTCCCAAGGACTATGCGTTTTATTTCTTCTCGCCATAGGATACGACAGGCTGAAGGTCTGGCCTGTTGCCATCTCGCGTACGAGAAAACCGACGTGGCCAATCGTGCCGAAGCAACAGCGTACGCCATCCGCCATGGGCTCGCCGATCCGCACTGAGCCGAACTGAGCTGAGCCGCCAGCGGTGGGAACTGACTCCCGAGGCCCTGGATCCGCAGCAGGTAAGCATTTCGGCCTATCCGCCGCGGTGCTGGAAGCGTCGGCGATTGACGCTCCTTCAAAATGCTGAGAACAGGTCCAATAGTCCAGGCCGATTCCCGCCTGTCACAATGGAAAAACGGGCCCATCTGACGACTGTCCTGCACGGAACCGGGATTCATCTTCGCGAGAAGAAGCAAAGCCCTGGGATCGACAGGCTGACTGCTGGACGGAAGAGGGCCATCGGTAATTCGTCTGACAGCGTGAGTCCGACCGACACATCAGAAAAACATCATTTCGGCCGATTTCGGATTCCTGGGATGACCACTAACCTCTTCATTGTATTTCAAGCGGATGGAGGCAGAAAGATGAAGATGGATCATGCAGGCAGCGTTCGACAGGGCGGCGGCGCGACTCTGAGCGGCGGTTTCACGACCCGAGTCTTGTCCCTTCTTATCGTGGCAGGGAGCGACAGCCTGCCGTCGCACGCAAGCACGAGGCGGCGATCAGGAAAGACCGCAGCGGCGCCCTCTCGACAGCGACTCGTTTGGCATCGCTGGCAGAACATCGACGCCAAAGTCGATCGAACAAGGACCTATATAGCCTCTCACATGCTGTGACCCGAAGGACTGCTCTCACGCCGCCGCGGTGCGGCGGCACCTGCGCGCCGGCAACACTGCAGCCGATCAACCGATCCCTGTCGCTGGTGCTTTTCTCCTCGACTCCGGACGCAGATCGGTTATACTTGACTTGTCAGATCTCCGTGGGACCGTGCGGGGTTCCTGCCCGAGCGCAGAGGGATGTTTACAGCACACGCTAGGCGGGTCGACAGTCTGTAGGGTCCACGACAGACGCAAGCGTCGATCGAGAGGAATGGGATAGATGAGCAAAACAGGCGATCCTGGGAGTGAAAAGATTGGCGAAGGCCTCATTCGAAGTGGGGCGATGACCCCTGAGGATGTCGAGAGCGTTCTGAAAGAGCAACTGGCAGGCATCCCGGGTCTGTTCGGCGTGATAGCTGCCCAAAGGGGGGGCTTGTGACCGAGAAAGACGTGCTGGAGTACGTGGATCACCACCAACTCACCGGCGGTGACAGCCTCGGTGAAGCTGTGCGTGGACGTGGCCAAAGCGACGAACGGATCGGAGAGGCACTGGTGCGGATCGGCGCCTTGAGTTGGGAACACGCGATCGCGATCGCCAAGATGCAGCAGGAAGGTGACAAGCGCAGGTTCGGAGATATCGCCGTGCAACAAGGTTGGCTCGAGAAACAAGCGATCCAGAAATTCATGAAAGAGCGCGAAGAGCAACGCAAAAAGCGGCAATAGCGATCGTTGCGAGCTTTGCGGCACTTAGGCCGAAACGATGGCCAACGCGCTTGCCCAGTTCAGAAATCAGCCGAAGGGCATCCTCCTTGCTGAGGCGAAATGCGCACCCGTGCGTTCAGTTGCTGAGGTTTCGAGCTACCGTAGCCAATCTGTCGAACCAGTTCTCACATCCACGATCTTGGTATCGAGGATGTACTTCGAACCCACGATACTCAGGTCGACAAACACGATCGCCCCGGCCGCGATCAGGCGGCCGACCTCCAGTTGCTGTTTCTCATCGGAAGTGATGTCCAGAGAGGCGCTGATGCTAAATTTCTTGATGCATTGTGTTGCTCTTCCCAAAACCAATAAATCTAGATTACTTGCTGCCCGGACTTCGAGAACCTGCGTTTCGATGTCCGCCCAACGCAACCTACGCCTTGGACATCGCCTACGCCAGGAGCCACGCTGAAGAAAGAGAAGAAGATATAATAGCAGAGGTATAACCTAACTCTGATAAATATGGTACAATACGCAGAGATGGCAATTTGAATTTAACAATCGGATGGAGCCAGACTGCGTGGTAGCATTATATACATACGCCAACATCAGCATTCAATTGGACCTACTAGATACGGACGCGGCTGCTCATCCGAGCCGTTGGGCGCATTATTGAGGCAAAATAGAGATCCAATTGATGGATACAGAGATTACAGATATCCGAAAACACACCATCGAAAGCATCCTTGTCAAACAGGACGCTTCATTCCGGTGGGGATTCGATAAGAAACAAGCCCGTGAGCGCCCGGAGTATTTGTACTATTCGCCAAATTTCAAATCCACGTTATGGACCTTGCTCCTGCTCGCTGACACCAAAGCGCCTGTCGATATCCCGCAGATCAAACCATCCATCCGGATTATTACTGAGCGTTTTTATGATCCTGAACACAGGATTTGCAGGTTGCCAGGCATGAGTCATTTTCCCATTCCCTGCCTGAACGGCAACATGATCTATCTCCACCATTATTTCGACATATCTCATTCAGAAACGCTGGATAAAACCATTAATTTTTTCGCCGCATACCAACGCTTTGACGATGGCGATTTCAAGACCCCGAAATCATATCCATACTGTTCAAACATTTCCTGCTACGGAAAGCATACCTGTTATTGGGGAGTGACAAAATTGCTCAAAGGAATTTCGTTCATTCCCAAAATCCAAAGGACCAAAGAAGCACAACAATTAATCGAAAATTGTATTGATTTTGTTTTACGCCACGAGGTGTGCTTCAGGTCCCATAATAGAGACAAATTCCTTCACCGTGATATTGGCAAACTTACATTTCCCAATTTCTACAAGAGTGATTTCCTCGAAATATTGTGGCTGTTGGCAAGAGAAGAAGTGCACGACAGGAAAATGTCATGCTCCTTGGAGTTGTTGCGATCCAAGATGAAGGACGGCGGTTTTTGGGAACTTGAGAAACCCTTGAACATTATAGACTCAATAGGACAAAAGGACTGTGCTAATGCCTTTATCACGGAAAGAGCAACCGAGGTGCTTGAGTATTATGGGCGTTGATATAAGATGAATATATGGCCTCGGCGCGCTTTAGCAGATGATTCTTCATGTATTCCGAAAACAGAAGTGTTCGTTTCTGCGAGCAGGACGGGCTGGGCGCCCCCCGACAGAAATAAAAGGATTTACACGAAAACGGCCTAAAATACTCATATCTGCATTCAGGATTGGCGCACTGATTCGGGCGATGCCCAGGGAATAGTCTCCGCAGAGGATGAACTTCTCCACCACCTCGGTGATGCGCTTGATTCGGAATCGGCCATAAATGATCGCGAACTTCGATTCATACTGATCGGCGAAGTTCTGGAAATGTTTTTTGAAGAGAAGCTGGACAGCTCTGATTCCCCGATGTCTGTAGACTGATTCATTGGCCGGAGTGAGTTGAAGAGATAGCTGAGCCGCCTCAATGGTATTAATGAGGCCGTCTACATGATGCTTTTATCGTATAGGGCTTTTATACCGGCGCCTCCGCCCTGGGGCTGCGGGGCCATCCATGGCCCCTTGCCCCAGGGCCAAACACCCAGAGGCTGAGCCAGGGATGGCGGCTGCCGTCGTCTGGGCGTGAAGGTTGGGGAATCCAAATTGCCATGACAGCTGAAAAGGAAGGAGCGGTTTGTTTCCATTGAGTAATGATAAACGTTAGTTGTTAGATTTTGCCGCCGTCTTGTCCTTTGTATCCTCATCTGCATCAAATATCTTTCAAAATCCTTCGATAGTGTGCAATTCTTTTATAGATTCTGTATGTTATAAGTTTGACATTGTCCAATCAGCGACATACAGTACGGGTATTGGAGCTTTGCCAATGGGTGATAAGCATAAGCCGAAGAGGTCGGCGATCGGTATAGAGCTGATACGTCGGCTGACTGCCGAAGGCGAGCGTATCTTCACCACGGACCGCGCTCGGGAGCTGGGTGCGGAAGTTGGGCTCAAGGACTCCTACCTCTTAGAAGCTCTCTATCATCTTCGCCGCAACGGTTGGATCGTTTCTCTGAGGCGCGGGCTTTATGCCCTTTGCTCTTCGCTTTCCGGCGTGAGCCCTGCTCATGAGTACGAAGTGGCGATGGCGTTAGTCAGTCCGGCGGCCATCAGCCACTGGTCTGCCTTGAGCTATCATGGCCTAACCGAACAGGCCCCGCGGAAGGTCTTCGTGCTTACGATAACCGGCACCTCCATTCCCCGGCAACACAAAGTACGAACCAATCATGGCGGTGATGGCTATCTGTTCGGCGATACACTCTATCATTTCGTTCAAATCAAGCCGGAGCGTTTCTTTGGGACGGAGAAGGTGTGGGTCGGTGATGCACGCGTGACGATCACCGATGCGGAGAGAACGTTGCTCGACGGGCTTTCCAAACCCCAATACTGTGGCGATTTTGCCGAAGTGCTTAATGCTTTTGAGAGGCGAGGGGATGAGCTTGAGCTGAAGAAGATTATCAGCCATGCCCTTAAGCTTGATACAGCCACGGCCAAGCGTCTTGGTTGGGTGCTGGAAAAGCAAGGGGTGGAACCCGGACGTCTTCAGCCCCTGGCCGAGCTCTCCGTAAAGGACTACCGGAAGCTCGATCCCTCGGGGCCGCAGAAGGGGCCCTGTAATCGTCGCTGGATGATCCAGGAGAATCTTCCTGGGAAGGTATCCTTATGAAGCCGCTGCATCTTCGGCTGCAAGAGGCTCGAAAGCGGTTAGGTATTCCCTGGGAGATCCTCGAACAGGATTATCTTCTGTCCTGGATGCTTGCCGGCATCACTCATGTGGAGGTGCTGCGGGATACGCTGGTTTTCAAGGGCGGGACGGCACTGAAGAAATGCTACTTTGGACGGTATCGGTTTTCCGAGGACCTTGATTTCTCGGCTATCGGGGATGCGCCGACCGGAGAGGAGATGGAGGATGCGATCCGGGAAGCTTGTGCTGTAGCAGGCAGGCTGGTCGAGGAGTATGCTCCGGTGCAAATAGAGTGTGAGCGATACACCGAGCGGGACCCGCATCCAGGCGGACAGGAGGCGTTTACGATTCGAGCGCGGTTGCCCTGGCAGCGTAGAGCGCACACACGGGTTATGGTAGAAACGGCAGTGGACGAGAAGGTCATAGGGCCGACAGTGAAGCGGCCAGTCATACATGAGTACGGCGAGCCGTTGGAAGCAGAGATCCAGGTTTACTCGTTGGAGGAGATCGTAGCGGAGAAGCTTCGGGCGATACTCCAGCATAGGGAAAGGCTTCGGGAACGGGGGTGGAGCCGATCCCGCGCTCGTGACTACTACGACCTGTGGAGAGTTTTCGGAGATTATCGAGAGCAGCTACGCCTGTCTGGGTTCACTTCCTTTTTGCGAGAGAAATGTGCTGTGCGGAATGTATCATTCACGGGCCCGGGGGATTTCTTTTCCGAAACGATGCTCAGTTACGTTGAAAAAACTTGGGAACAGTGGCTTGGTCCTCTGGTTCCGGACCTTCCCCCTTTTGCCATTGTGATCAAAGAATTGCACCCCCAGATTACCTCCCGTCGGGCCACGGGCGAGAACTAGACCCAAGTATCCCCAATGGGTGCGGGTATCCGAAACGAAGCGGAGTGTCCTTACCAGGAGTTAGGTCGCCGGAAATGTTTGGTGCTAAAAAGCAGGATTGCAGGAATGCGGTTTCACAGCTATATATAGGGTAGGGTTGCGCGGAAATGCCGACAGTATTAAGACATGAGGCCTTCAGATTCTTTTTCTACTCAAGTGATAAGCCGGAGCCACCACATGTTCATGTCGAGCGAGACAATGGCACCGCTAAAATCTGGATAGATCCTGTTCGGCTTCAAGATAGTCAAGGATTCTCGAGGACTGACATCAGCAAAATATTGAAAATTGCGGAAAATAATAGGATATTAATGCTGAGGAGCTGGAATGAGTACTTTCATCACGAAAAATGAGAGCGCTTTAGCAGGGACCGTGGAGATCACGGAAGACACCCTCGTTGTTGAATTGAGCGACGGCAGAACAATCTCTGTGCCTTTAAGCTGGTTCCCAAGATTATTGAAAGGATCCGCTCAAGAAAGAAATAATTGGTGCTTAATTGGAAAAGGAGAGGGGCTGCACTGGCAGGATTTGGATGAAGATATCAGCATTGCAGGACTGCTAGACGGCATACCTTCCCAAGAAAGCCAAGAATCATTTCAAATATGGCTGAAGCGGCGCCAATCTAGATAACGCTATCCTCAAAGCCTCAATCTTTCCCGATTGTCGAGACAGAAAGCTGCAAATCCTTCCGAAGTATCCCTAATTGGTGCAGGTCTGCGAAAATGAAGCCCGATATCTCCCAAGTGCCCGCGGGTTGGCGGAGATTGTACCCAATCCCATACACGCCTCACGCACCTGGCCCCACCATTATGGCTTGCGCAGGCAGAGCTCGCAGTCTCTACCCGTGCGGACTCGCTCCTCAAATGGACGGTAGTGCCAGGAAATTCAGGAAATTGCTGCCGCCTTTCTCCCCCTTCTGGGGCAGGGTGATGAAAACAGCGTTACATGCCTCTCAATAATCCGCGGATCGACCAAACCCCATGACCAATATGATCTGCAAGCTCTTGTAATAAAGCCAATTCTATCAGGGATTTCTTAAAATCTTCGCTGCGTGCATTCGCCTGTATTTACGATCTCATTCGATTTTGCACGTGTGCGGGTCTCTCGCTTCTGCCCACACATGGAGGTCTCCGTTCTTGTACGTGACAGTGTAGTTGCCGACAACTCTCATATCATTACCGAAATATTTTTGTTTTCTTGAGATAAGGTTAGAAACGAGTGGGTCGTTGTCGAACTCCTTGCCAAGCGTTCGCCGTAACATGTCGTAGTACTTGTGGTTGCCGCTTGCTGCATCAAAGACAACCGCATTCCATACGGTAACGGCAATCATGAAGCCGCTACGTATCTGCTCCTCCGCAGTATTCTGATCGATAATCGATACAAAGGGCTGGGCAAAATCAAGTAGTGTTTCCGAAATCTTGCGATCTGGAAATTCTTGTCGGGTTTCTCTATTTTTTCCGTTCATATGTACTTCTATTCACCCGAAGAGTTTACGGCAAGCACCTTAACGGGGCCTCGTTCAGGCTTTCTTCCAACTCCTTTTCACCCGGCAGATCATAATCGGAGCGGACGACAATCTCTCCTGTCTCGAGATCGAGGTAGCACGCATTATCGAGGCTGTGATCCTCAAGAGCGCATATCAGCATCTCTGGATCGACTTGAATTTTTGTCACATTATAGATTTTCTTTCAGATGAGCATGGCCGCAGCCGACCGCGTGCGCATGAATAACCACCCCCGAATACGCATGCTTCCTCAATACCGCGTGACGCGGGTTACAGGACCGGAATCGTCGGCAAAACCCATTTTTGGCCCCCGGGCGAACATTGCGGGTTGGAATATGCCCGCCTGACTATCGACCGCCACCTGGCGGAGCCGGAGCCGGAGATGTGTCGACAGATGCGCGACCGCATCCTGGCCTGGCAGGTGGACACCCAGGTGAACCAGCTCTACCCGGAGGACGACCGTTACCCGCTGTCGTTCTATGATCCCCAAAGCGTCGTCGCCGAGTATTCGAAATAACACGCTTCCAGGGCCCTGGGCAGGCGCTCCCCTCATGACAAGCCGCGTTATTTCTTTTACCATGCAGCCGGACTGACTAATATGGTTGGACAAGGCGGCAACTATGCAGCGTTTTCTCTACCGCGGTAGACGCACGAACGAGATATCATTCCCATTGGGCGGGCTGGGCACGGGCTGTATCGGCCTGGCCGGAAACGGGCGCCTCATCGATTGGGAGATCGACGGCCGGCCCAACAAGGGCAGCTTCAATGGGTTCTCTCATTTCGCTGTCAAAGCCGAAGCCGATGGCAAGGTCGTGGATGCCCGCGTGCTGCACGGCGATCTGCATCCCCCATACACAGGCGAGTTGGGGCGGGAGTCGACTGTGCGAGGCAGCCGCGGTTTCGGTTTCGGGCCCCACCGGGAAAACCTGGCCGGTATGCCCCACTTCAAGGAGACGGAATTCCTGGGACAATTCCCCCTGGCAGAGTTGACCTTCCGCGATGAAAGATTTCCAGGGCGGGTCAGGTTGAAGGCATTCAATCCTTTCATACCTCTCGACGACAGGGACAGCGGCATTCCGGGGGCATTTTTCGCGATAGAGGTCGAGAACACGACGGACCGGCGCTTGGACTACACGATCGCCGCCACGTTGGGAAACCCGCTGCCCGTTGCAAACCGCCACACCATACAAAAACGGCACGCCTTGACCCTTCTGCGGCTCGATAGCGACGCCTTGCAACCTGACGAAGCGGGTTTCGGGGACCTGACAATCGCCACCGACGCCGCCGATGTAAGCGTGCAGAGGTACTGGTTTCGAGGGGCCTGGTTCGACAGCCTCGAGGTGTACTGGCGGGAGTTCGCCTCTCCCGGAAAGATTAAGGACCGGGCATACCCCGACAGCGGCGACGTGGCGGGTGATCAGGGCATGCTGGCGGCGCACGTTGCAGTAGAGCCCGGGGCCCGCGAGCAGGTCCGCTTTCTGATCACCTGGAGCTTTCCCAACGTCACGAACTACTGGAATTCGGCGAGCTGCGAAACAGCGCATTCGCAAGGGCTGTCCACGGTTTGGCGCAATTATTACGCCACGATCTGGGAAAACTCAGGAGCCAGCGCCGAATACGGCATGCGGAACTGGGACCGGCTCTACAAACGGACGCTGACATTCAAAGACACTCTCTTCTCGTCATCCCTGCCCCCCGCCGCGCTGGAGGCGGTGTCGGCCAACCTTGCCGTGCTCAAGAGCCCTACGGTGCTGCGCCTGGAGGATGGAACTTTCTACGGTTGGGAGGGGTGCTGCAGCCGCGAAGGATGCTGTGAAGGCTCCTGCGCCCACGTCTGGAACTACGCCCAAGCCCTGCCCTTCCTGTTCCCCGCCCTCGAACGGTCCATGCGGGAAACGGACTACCGCTATAACCAGCGCCCTGACGGGGGCATGCCCTTCCGTGTCATGCTTCCCCTGGGGGTTGCCGAATGGCCCGGCCGTGCAACGCGATCGTGCGCCGACGGCCTGTTCGGCGGCGTTATGAAAGCCTATCGGGACTGGAAGATCTGCGGTGACACGGAGTGGCTCAGGGCCTTGTGGCCGGCAATCAAGCGCTCGATTGAGTTCACCTGGGCCGAATGCAACGAGGACCGTTGGGACCCGAACCAAACAGGCGTGCTCTGGGGGCGCCAGCATCATACTCTGGACATGGAGCTCTTTGGGCCGAACGCCTGGCTTACCGGATTCTATCTCGGCGCTCTAAAGGCCGCTTCTCGCATGGCCCAGGCCCTGGGCGAGCAACAGACTGCCCGCGACTACCAGGCCCTATTCGAGCGCGGCAAATCCTGGGCCGACAAAAACCTGTTCAACGGCGAATACTATCACCAGCAGATCGATCTTCAGGACCGCTCGCTGATCGAGAGCTTCGATTCGGGAAGCGAATCCCTGGTCGGAAGCGCTCTGCGCGCCTACTGGGACGAAGAACACGGGGAAATCAAGTATCAAATCGGGGAGGGCTGTGAAATAGACCAGGTGCTGGCCCAGTGGCACGCCAATCTCTACGGGTTGGGGAACATATTCGACCCGGAGCAGACGCGCACAGCCCTGGCCGCCATATACCGCCACAACTTCAAGCGGCCCATGCGCAACTATTACAACCCCTGCCGTGTATACTGCCTGAACGACGAGAGCGGTCTGGTTATAGCCGACTGGCCCGAGGGCAAATACAAGCCCATGATCCCCCTGCCCTACTCCCAGGAAACGCAGAACGGTTATGAGTACGCCGCCGCGATGCAAATGATCCAGGCCGGGCTAGTCCGCGAGGGTATGAGCGCGATAGAGGCGATTCGGGACCGCTACGACGGCGAGAGGCGCAACCCCTGGAACGAGTTCGAGTGGCGGGAGCAACTACGCCCGTTCCATGGCCAGCTATGCGCTCCTGAACACCTATGCGGGATTCCGTTTCGACATGCCGAACGGGACGGTGGGGTTCGACCCCCTGCCTGATTGGGAA
>SDBV01005598.1_pt1 | contig 17681 bp, 14 predicted proteins | sample 2277081 | NCBI WGS metagenome assembly SDBV01 (sample SAMN10402039, study PRJNA504765) | marine sediment metagenome | isolation source: marine sediment core GS10_PC15, 223 cmbsf | place: Arctic Ocean: Southern Knipovich Ridge | collected 2010 | reverse complement strand
GTTCAAAGAGTCCCGAGACCGAAGGCGAAGTGACCGACGACAGCATTCGGATTCATAGGACCTACGCCGAGAACGAAGTCAGCATGACCATGACCGGCTACATGAACATCATGGACTTCGGCAAGAAGTTCTCCCACATAAGCGCCTCCCGCGACAAGTACATCCCGGGGCTCGCGCGTCTCGCCGACGCCATCCACGGCGTAGGCAACGGCTGCAAGATCGTCGCCGAAATCGGCCACGACGGGACCTCCAGGCCATCGCGTCCGGGAATGATCAACACCATGCTCAGTCCCACCGGCGAAGAATGGCCGACCCGCATCAGCCCTTCCGGCATCAATTGGCGGGGAGCGGACGATGGCCATGCTATGACCGTCGTGGAAATCGAACGTTTCTGCACCGACATGGGAGAAGCCGCGAGACGCCTCAAGGAAGCGGGCTGGGACGGCTGCAACATCCACGGCGCCCACCACTACCTCATCAACACCTTCATGTCCGGCTTCACGAATCGCCGGACCGACAAGTACGGGGGCTCGATGTACAAGCGCATCGAAATCGTCCGTGAAAGTGTGCAGAGGATCCGTGCCGCAGCCGGCGACGACTTCGCGATCATCATCAAACTGAACTGCGACGATGGCGCGCTCGACGACAGTGCAGAGGAAGAAACCGATATCAACACCTTCCCCGCCATCGCGAAGATGGTCGAGGAGTGCGGCGTGGACGCCATCGACATCAGCGGCAACGATCCGATCCGCAGCAACATCGATGCCGACGAAGAACAGTCGTACTACAAGGACTACTCGGCGAAACTCAACAATCTGACGATCCCCGTCATGCTCTCCGGCGGGAACAGGGCCGTCGACCTCCTCGAGGACATCTTCAAGAAGCAAGAGGGCAAGGTGGATTTCTTCAACTTCGCCCGCCCGCTCATCCGCGAACCCGGCCTGATCAAACAGTGGCTCGAAGGCGGCGACGGGAAGTCGACGTGCACGAACATCAGCCTCTGTTTCCGGCAGATGGGCATTGCGCCGTACCGTCCCGCGTACTGCGTGCAGTTGGAGCGCGAACGTGAGGCGAGAGAAGCGGCCGGGAACAAGGCGTAGGCAAACTTCGAGAACCTTGACGGGAGTTCCGGCGCTCAAGCGATTGAGCGCCGCCTACTCCTGCCCCTTGAAGTGGCCGTTGAACCAGGCGATCTGCACTCAATCGACACCTCTTTGTGGGTTCGACGAGGGCGCGGTACGTTCTGATGCCGGCCGTCTGGTCGCCGCGGCGGTGCTCTTCATAATGAGATGACGATAAACACGGCTCCCAAGATTCTTGGTGTTGACGCACTTTTCGATTATTATGGGCAGATGAGTTGCTACACGCGGTCTATCAATGAAGAGTAGCTGGGCCCTCCTTTCCGAAAGAGGGCTCCCGTGAGGGGGGAAGGCTTCCTGAGAGCGGATCCTACTGAGGGGATTCTATGCCTGGTGTGAAATGTGTTGTGGGGCCGATAACGAGCGGCGTCACGCAGTTTGTCCTGATGCTGTTGGTAATCGTTATGGCGGGATCGTGCGCTGCGCCTGTCCTTGAGGCCGAGGAAGAGCCCTTCGAGCGTCGCATCCGCGGCAATGTGTTCAACGCGCGGCCAATTCGCGGAGAAGTGCGGCCTCTGCGGCTGAGGTCGGAGATGGAAGGGACGTTTTTCGAGTGGATGTGCCTGGAGTGCCACAACGAGTTCGGCGGGCCGGGGCGGCATCGGGAAAGCGAGGCGAATCCGGAGTTGGCCGAGCACCGGGCCATCAAGGATGAACTCGACCACGGCGGCCTCGGATGCCTGGATTGCCATCATCCCACGAACCGGCTTTTCTACATCGACCGCGACGGGAGCGAGATGTCTTCTGAAACGGCTGACCGCCTTTGCGCCAAGTGTCACGGCCTGGTCCGGCGGGATTGGGATCTGGGGATCCACGGCCGGCACAATGGATATTGGGACCGCACGAAGGGTGAACGCACGCGTTTGTCATGCATTCAGTGCCACGGTCCCCATGTTGCGAAGTCTGCCCCGATGAGGCCCGACCCGCCTCCGCTGCGATCGCGCTTGGCCTCGCGGGAGAGTCCTGACTCATGAGCGATTCCGAGAAAGCCAGGGGCCCCGCAGCATCCGACGACGCAGGCGCCCACCGGGGACGCAGGAGTTTTCTGAAGGCGGGCCTGGGAACGGTGATTGCCGCGGGGGCTGCCACGGGTATCCTCGCGCCGTTGCGGCATCTTAGGGCCAGAACGGGTCTCGATACGCTCCTCCAGGACCACTACACGCGCCTCGATGCCGAGTCCCTGGCGCTGATTCTCAGGCGAATCGAAGAGGAGACCGCACGGGACTACGGCGTGAAGGTGACGGTCCGCGATCCCAAACCAGGGGACGGAGTGGTGTTCGGCCATGCGCTGAATCTGAGCCTATGCAACGGTTCGCGCAAGTGCGTGTCGGCGTGTGTGAAGGAGAACAATCAGTCGCGGGATCCGGAGATACAGTATATCCGTGTGCTGGAGATGGCGCAGGGCTCTTTCAACCTGGAGGAGAGCAACCACCATTACGACGACGAGAGGGTGCCGCAAGAAGGGAAGTTCTATTTTCCGGTGCAGTGCCAGCAATGCGAGAAGCCCCCTTGTACGAAGGTGTGCCCGGTGACGGCGACTTGGCTTGAGCCGGACGGCATTACGGTTGTCGATTACGATTGGTGCATCGGTTGCCGGTATTGCATGGCGGCCTGCCCCTATGAGGCGCGGCGCTTCAACTGGAGCTGGCCGGTTCTTTCGAAGTATGACATCAACCCCGACATGGGCTATCTAAGCAATCGGATTCGTCCGCGGGGCGTGGTCGAGAAGTGCCACTTCTGTCTGCACCGAACGCGTGAGGGGAAATTTCCAGCTTGTATGGAGGCCTGTCCGACGGGAGCGCGCATTTACGGGAATCTGCTCGATCCGGAGAGCGAAATCAGCCTTATTCTGCGTACGAAGCGCGTGTACGTTCTGAAGGAAGAGGCGGGAACGATTCCGCGCTTCTTCTACTACACGGACGCGTAGAGAGGCCTGCACGAATATGATCAGAGAGTTTCCGAGATTCGTTGTGCGGGTATTCTCGCTGAGCTTCACAGGGAGTTGGCGCTACCATGGGTGGATGGCCGGGCTGACGATTCTCGTGGTCGTTGGCGGGAACGCGTACGTGCGTCAGATCGTAGATGGGCTTGCGATCACAAACCTGACGGACGAGGTCTCGTGGGGCCTTTACATCGCCAACTTCGTCTTCTTTGTAGGCGTGGCGGCCGCGGCGGTTATGCTCGTAATTCCCGCCTACGTTCTTCGCAACAGGCCCGCGCACGACATCGTCTTGCTCGGTGAACTCCTGGCCATCGCGGCGATCGTCGTTTCCCTGTTGTTCGTCATAGTCGATTTGGGACGGCCGGAGCGGATGTGGCATTTGGTCCCCGGTGTGGGCATGCTGAATTTTCCTCGGTCTCTGCTGTCGTGGGACGTGATCGTGTTGGGCGGGTATCTCCTGCTGAATCTGTACATCTGCGGCTACCTGCTGTACATGAAATATCAGGACCGAAGCCCCTCGCGAATGGTCTACATTCCCGTTGTGTTCATCGCCATCGTCTGGGCCATCGGCATTCACACGGTGACGGCTTTCCTCTATGCGGGCCTCGTGGGGCGCCCCTACTGGAACTCCGCCATCGTGGCGCCTCGATTCCTGGCCTCGGCCTTTGTGTCCGGTCCGGCACTGATGATCCTGGCGTTCCAGGCGATTCGGCGCGTGGCCAACTTCACGATTGACGATGACGCGTTCCACATACTTCGGCGGATTGTGACTGTTTCGCTGCTGATCAACCTGTTCTTCCTGGGATGCGAGGCGTACACCGAGTTCTACTCGGACTCGCTCCACGCGGCTTCGGCCCGCTACGTCTTCTTCGGACTCGAGCATGACGGCCAGCACTACAGGGAACTCGTGCCCTGGATTCGCACAGCGATCGCGCTCCAAGCGCTCGCGGCTCTGGGCCTCATCACGCCTGCCGGGCGGCGCTTCTTCTTCCTGAACGTGGCCTGTGCCTTTGCGGTGGTCGGTGTGTGGATCGAGAAAGGCATGGGGCTGATTGTCCCGGGCTTCGTGCCGACCCCCTTGGGCAACATTGTCGAGTACAGGCCTGCGTTGAGCGAGACGCTGATCAGTATGGGCGTCTTGGCCTTCGGGATCCTGATGTATTCGTGGATGCTGCACGTGGCCATTCCGATTTTGAAGGGATCGCTCTCTGTTAGCGCGCCGCGGGAGGGCGCTGTGGAGAGCGGCGCGTAAAGACCTATCTGCAGAGTCTGAACCCGAGGCTGCTGTTGCGGCTGCCGGGATCGTCCCTCGAGCGGAGTGCCGAACGGCAGTACATGCCTGCCATGAGCCAGCTTCCTCCGCGCTTGACGCGGTAGGCGCCTGCGCGTGGCCCGGGTGGGTCGGTCTCGGGACTGTTGCCGTAGTATTTGTCGCCGTAGCGGTCGCTGCACCATTCCCAGACGTTTCCGTACATATCGTGAAGGCCCCAGGAGTTCGGCGACAGCCGGCCAACGGCGTGGGCATACTCCTCGCCTGCATTGGCCGCGTTGTCTTCGCACCAGGCGTAGGCGCCCAACTCCGCGTAGCCGGAATCGTCACCGTGAGAGAACCGTGTCGACGTGCCCCCGCGGCACGCGTATTCCCATTCGGCCTCGGTGGGCAGCCGGAAATGCTCGCCCGACTGTTCGTTCAGTGCCGCAATAAAGTCCTGCACTGCGCTCCAACTGACGTAGACGGCTGGGGAATCCAGGTCGTCGAGCACGTAGGCCCGACCCGACCAAGGCTTTGTCTTTGCCACGGCTTCCCACTGGGCTTTTGTGACTTCGTACTTACCCATCCAGAAGCCTTGCGTCAGCGTCACCTGGTGTTGCGGCTGCTCGTCTGAAAGGCGGTCCTTCTCCATCCTGGTGACGCCCATCTTGAAAGCCCCCGCCGGAATCCACACCATTTCGATCCCTGCGATTGTGCGTTCGGACAAGGCCTCGCCCTGGCCTTCAATCTTCGCCTCAACGGAATCGGCATCGAGCGCATCGCCTTGCTGCGCGGAGACGGTGACGAAGCTTCCTGGCATCAATAGGAGACCCACGATCAGAAAACGGAGCGTCCTTGAGCGCGGTGTACGTTCAAGATTCATGGAGTTTTTCCCCTCGACCGACGGCCGGGCCTCATGTACCGCAAGAAAGGGTACAGTCCCGTTCCTCGCAAGGCGGAGCCTATTCCGTGATGGTAGGCACTTTCGCGGGGCTGTGCAAGTTGGCGCCGCCTTGCGGAGAATGGCGAGGACGGCCAACGCCAATACCCCCTGCGCGGCTCCATTCGCATTTTGTCGAGTTTTTCGGCCACGACCTTTCGTTACTGTGTACAGCATAGTATTAGATTGCAGGACACTCTTTCTGAAGATGAGGCGCCGCGAACTCAGGCGTGGATGCAAATGGGGGCCAAATCAGGCCTTGAAAGCAATCGGCAGTGAGGTTAAGATGACACGATTGCTGCCCGAAACTGTGGCTGGCCTTTGAGTTCCGGTTGCGCGGCGTCGGAAGGGCAGGAAAAACAGGCTGGGATTCGCTCAATCATAGGTGCGCTTCCCGGTGGAAGCTGCAAGTATATTGGCTACTGTAGAACCTGGGAAAGGGAGAATAGATCGATGGATAAGGCAAAGGACAGAAGTACTCGACGGCAGTTTCTTCAAGTAGCGACGGCCGGTGGGGTCGGGGCGGCGGTGGCTTCGGTGCGTGGCGAAACGGCGGCGGCGAAACCGAAGGGACGGGCCCACTACAAGGTCTTTCAGCCCGGCAAGATCGGGGGAATGGAACTTAAGAACCGTCTGTGCCGCTCGGCCGCCTATATGAACAGCGGCGGGCGAACGCCGGAAACCGAAGGGCAAGTGACCGACGACACGATCCGGATTTTCAAGACCTATGCGGAGAACGAAGTGTCGCTGAATATGACGGGCTACATGTCGGTGATGGATTATGGAAAGAAGCCGACGCACTTGTGCGCGTCCTACGACGAATTCGTCCCGAGCCTGGCGCGTCTTGCCGATGCCGTCCACGGCGTGGGCAATGGCTGCAAGATGGTGGCGGAGATCGGCCACGACGGAACGGCCGGCCCCACGATTCCCGGCCTCAAGGAAACGATGCTGAGTCCGACGGGCGTCGAATGGGGCAAGCGAATCAGCCCCTCGGGGATCACCTTCTTTGGACAGGAAGAAGGCCACATCCTGACCGAAGCCGAGATCGCGCGTTTCTGTTCGGATATGGGGCAGGCGGCGCGGCGGCTTGAAGAGGCGGGGTGGGATGGCTGCAACCTCCACGCGGCCCACTACTACCTGATCAATTGCTTTATGTCACCCAAGACGAATCTCAGGACGGACAAGTACGGCGGGTCGATGTACAAACGGGTGGAGATCGTTCGCGAATGCGTGCAACAGATCAGAGCCAATACCAAGCCGGGATTCGCCATTATCATCAAGACGACCTGCGATGATGGCCCCATGGACGACGGAACGCCTGAAGAGATCAACATCGATACCTTTCCCACTCTCGCAAAGATGTTTGAGGACTGTGGTGTGGACGCCATCGACATCAGCGGCTTCAACCCCATCCGAAGCGACATCGATGCACCGGAGGATCAGTCGTACTACAAGGAATACGCCGCTGTCGCGGACGTAGCCATACCGGTCATGCTCTCGGGCGGGAACAGGAATGTTGAACTCCTCGAGGAGATCATCACGAAACAAGAGGGCAAGGTGGACTTCTACAACTTCGCACGTCCGCTGATCCGCGAGCCCCACTTGATCAAGCAGTGGCTCGAAGGCGGAGACGCGAAATCCACATGCACGAACATCAGCCTCTGTTTCCGTCAGATGTACGGCCCGAATTCGAAGCCGGCCTACTGCGTTCAGCTTGAGCGCGAGGCGCTGGAGCGAGAAAAGGGCGAAAAAGAGGCGCGTACGTTCTTCGACAACTACGATGGGAGCCTTGGCGCCTGACCCAACGCAATACTGAGCACCTAGCGTAGGCAGGATTCGGACCTCCGACCCTATATGATTCCGGCACGGGTTTTTTCCGTGCCGGAATCGATGTCCTAAGGTCAATGATGCCAGTGCGTACGGATACCTACGGCACATACGGGCTCGGCCATGGCCCAAAACAGCCGGTGGGCGATCTTATTTCTTGGGCTCTTTCCTTATGGGTCCGGCGAACTCGAAGAGGATTCCGTCGGGCCCTTCGACGAACATGACCGTGGCCACTGTTCCGAGGTTAATGGGCCCGGTGTGGATCTTGGCGCCCCGCTCGACCATGGTGTCGCGAACGGCTGCCACGTCCGCCACGATGAATTGAACCAGGTTCATGCCGATCGCGTCGGTGGGCGTTCCGACATAGGCGGGCAGGTCTTCGCTTTGGGTCCAGAACTTCACGACGGATTCTCCCACTTGGTAGCGGTGGATGGCCTTCGTGTCGCCGGGGGCAAATTCGGTGAAGCGCTTGAGTTCGAGTACATCGGTCAGAAACGCGTTCATGGCGGCCGGATCGGACACGGTCAGTCCAATCTGAAAGCCCTTGAAGGTGTCCTCGGTGCCCTCGTCGACAAAGACAATCTCGACCTGGTTTCCGTCATGATCGTAGGCCATGCCGTAGCGATAGCCATCGCCTTCGGTGAATTCCGGCTCAAGATGGCCGTGCTCTTTCATACGCTCGAGGACGCCCGCCTGCTTCGCCGTTGGGAGCAGAATGGCCATGAGCCGAATGCCCCGGCCCTTGCCCGCGCCGCCCTTGTGTTTGGGCAGGTCCTGGTTCGTCACGATAAACTTGATTTCCGATTCGCCGCCCATGTAGCGAATCATGTGAAGGTCACCCGGGAAGACGATGTCCGGAATGCGTTCGAGGCCGAGAATTTCGCCGTAGAACTCATGGGTCTTCTCGTCGCTGCTGACGGAGAGCACGAGGTTGACATGTTTGACCAACATTCCGAAGGGCAACACGGGGTCTTCGGCGAAGGCCGAAGCGGGAACCGCGGCGATGGCGGCCCCGACTATGGCAAGTGCAAGAGTCATCTTCTTCATGGAGAAATCTCCTTTGCGTATCCGGCTGAACCGGCATTTCCCATATGGCTCTATGCGAAATACTGTCCTGAGGTGGCGGCGATGGCCATGTTATCCTCGAGGTGGGTGAAGTTGTGCATGTTGGAGTTGGTGACGTCCAGGCCGTTTTCGAGTACGTAGGCGTAAGCGCGCTGGAAAGGGTTGAGGTCAGCGGCTACGAGTTTCTCGGGGTAGAACTTGTCAAAGGCCGTCTCGACACCTTGGCCACCCTCGTGGGCCGGCGCCAGTAACTTGCCGGTCTTCATGGCCACGAGCCCGATTCCTGCGCCTTGGGCACGTTGCAGCACTGATTGGAGCTTGGTCAGGGGCGGACTCCCTTCTGCGACCTCGCGCCGCATCCAGTCGAACCATCCGGCGGGGCAGATGCCGATCATGGCGAGGTCATACCAACCAGTGTCGACCATGGCTTCGAGTACGGCCTGGGCTTGAAGATGCGTACTTACACCTAGATGCCCGACTTTGCCCGCGGCTTTTGCGTCTAGAAAGGCCTGGTGAAGCTCCGGGCTCTTGACCACAGCAGGATCGTCGACGGCCATGAAGTAATAGCCGTCCATGTAGTCGACGCCGAGGTTCTTGAGACTACCCTCGAGCTGTTGAGTCCAGAATGCGCCCGCTTCTTGTCCTTGTGCCGTCGTGAAGGGTTCGCCGTACTTGCGGTCTTTGAGCATGCGGACGGGGGCCTTGGATACAACCCAGACTTCGTCGCGATGGGCCTTGAGGAAGGGGGCGAGGTGCTTCTCTGAGCCCTTGTAGGAGGCGTCGCATCCAACGTCATAGAAGTTGATACCGGCTTCGAAGGAGCGTTCGAGCAGGCGTACACCTCTGCCGGCTTCGAGGGCTGAGCCACATCCGAATACGAGCCGGCTGGACATGAAGCTAGTCCGCCCGAGTACGCGGTACTGCATGGTGGGCCTTTCGTTCCGGTGGATGAGGCCATCGGAGCCGGGGGTCTTCTTGGGCCAATGAGTCTGGGCTGTGACCGGGGCGGTGAGTATACCGGCTGCACCCGCGGTGGCTGCGGCCGACAACTTCATGAAGTTCCGCCGATCGATGTCTTCTCGTTCTTTTGGACTCATTTCTTGATCTCCTTTCGCTAATACCTAGCGAGCGTGAAACCGCCAACTCAGCTATCACACCGTCTTTCTGCCGCGGCGTCAGGGCCCGAAGGGCACGCAAGCACGGTCCCTCCCCAGCAAGCGCCTCCCCCAAACCGGGATTTCCATAGAGACCCATTGCCGAAGAGTTTGGGCCAGTATGCTCCAAGCAATGTCGTCCGTCAAGCCTTTGCCTGCGTTCTTGGCACGTGGATCGTGGCGTCTTCTTCACCTTTTCGCACGAACGGCACTAACCGTCGCCTTCGATGGGCGCCATCTCCTTCGATGGGCGCCATCCGGACGTGAACGACCTCAGAGAAGGACCGTGACAGCAAGATCGGTCTTGAAACCTTCGGCCGTTGTCTCCACAATAGAGAAAAACCTGCCCGTGATTGTCAAGGGCTGGTTCATATGGGAAATGTCAGCTAGAGCTAATGGAATGGAGGATGTCGGCATTATGGACGACCAGACATTTGGGTGCGGGCGCAGAGGGCCGGGACTGGGGTCCGTGGGAATCATGGTGGCGGGCGCCGCGCTCCTGCTGGGCTTAGCGACCCCAGGGGCGCATGGCGATTCACGAGAGGACTACTGGCCCTCATGGCGCGGACCGCACGACAACGGTGTTGCCACGAAGGGCAATCCGCCGATTACCTGGAGCGAGTCGGAAAACATCAAATGGAAAGTCAAGATGCCCGACAGTGGCGAGAGCAGTCCCGTCATCTGGGGCAACAAGATCTTCCTCCAGACTGCGTACCCCACGGAGGAACAGCTCCCTGGCTCGTATGATAAAGAAAAGTATCCCACGGTGTCCCGCGAAGGACAACGGAGGTCGGACAAAGCGACCGTGCCCTGGCGATACGGCCTTCTCTGTCTCGACCGTCAAACCGGCGAAACGCTATGGGATCGAGAGGTCCGGCGAGAGATCCCCCATGCGCGTCATCACGTGACCTCGAGCCATTCCTCTCACTCGGCCGTAACCGATGGCGAATACGTATGGGTGAGTTTCGGATCGCGCGGCCTCCACTGCTACGACATGGACGGCGAGCACCAGTGGAGCGCCGATCTTCCCCAAATGGACAAGTACAGTGAGTACGGCGACGCCGCTTCGCCCGCCATCGTGGGGGACAACATCGTCGTCGTGCTGGACCACCTGGGCGACAGCAAGGTATCCGCGTTCAACAAGCTCACCGGCAAGCTAAGCTGGGAAAAGGACCGAGGCCGCGGGAGAAGTGCATGGACCACACCCCTGGCCGTCACCGTGAAGGGCGCCCTGCAAGTGATCATCTTGGGAAACTTCTCCATGGACAGCTACGACGCGGCAACCGGCGACATCGTCTGGACATGCAGCTTCAGACCGTCGGGCGCCGTCCCGTCTCCCGTGGCGGGCTTGGGCAACGTGTATGAGATGTCCGGGGGGCCGCGCTCGGCCATGATGGCCGTCGAGCTGGGCCGGACCGGCAACCTGTCGGATTCGGATGCCATCGTCTGGGACATAGGCAAAGATGTCAGGACCCCCTTTGCCACTTCGGTGCCTTCGCCCCTGCTTTATGACGACAAGATCTATTTCGTGAAATACCCCAAACGCTCGATCTCCTGCTATAACGCTGTTTCCGGCGCGCCCATCTATGTCGAGGAGAAGATGGACGGAATGAGGGGGTGCTATGCATCGCCCGTAGGCGCCGCGGGCCGGGTCTACATCCCCGACCGAAGAGGCACAGTCACAGTCATCAAGCACTCCGACACATTCGAGGTCCTCGCCACGAACACCCTCGACGAAGGCTTCGACGCATCGCCCGCCATCGTGGGCGATGAACTCTACCTTAGAGGGGAGCATCACCTATACTGTATTGCGAAGCAATAAGTCGAGGACCAAGCGGAGAGTTTCACCGGCCCCAGGAGTTCTACCGAAGCGAAGGACGTTTACGGAAACGTCATTGTGCTAAACAAGCCCTCTATGGTTCCCGGCCTATGCATCGGCTGCGGCATCTGCGAGACTGAATGTCCTATCAAGGATTCACGCGCCGTCTACGTGACGGCCGTCGGCGAGAGCCGGAGCAATGAACGCAAAATGCTACTCAAATACAGGCACTACGCATGACTAGACCATCGAAGGCCGAAGGAGACCACACGAGGCCGGTCGTTCCACTGGGCAAAGAAGAAATCGGCCGGCGCGAGCTGTTTAGACGCGCCGCGACCGCCGGCGTGGGCCTGGGTGCGGCCGCCTCGACGCTCAACACGGGGGCAGCCGTGGCCCAGGAAGCGGATGCCCCTCTGCTAGAGAAGGTACCCCGCCGCGTGCTCGGTTCCACCGGCGAGACCATCCCGATTCTCTTGTTTGGCGGCGACGGCACCTTCGACCCGCAGTACGACAAGATGCTGCACCGCGGCTTCCGTCTCGGCATGAACTACCTCGACACGGCAGAGAGCTACGCGAATGGCCAGTCCCACAAGACGCTCGGCGTGTTTGTTGAACAGGCCGGCCGTGAGAACCTCTGGATTACTTCGAAGTCCGGCCTTTTTCAGCGCAAGGCCACGCCCGAGATGTACCGCAAGGCCATCGAGGAGAATATCGCCGGCCTCCGCACGGACTACCTCGACATGTTCATGATGCACGGCGTTAAGGACCTGGAACACCTCGACCCCGAATTCATCAAGATGGGCCAGGACATGAAGAAGAGCGGCTTCGCGAAGTTCTTCGGCTTCTCGTGCCACGACGGCAACGTTGTCGAGTTGATGAACAAGGCCGCCAAGATCGGCCCGGCCGGCATCGACGCCGTCATGTTCAAGTACAGCTTCGCCCTGTATGGCGACCTCGAACTCAACAAGGCCATCGACGCGTGCCAAAGCGCGGGCATCCGCCTCATCGCCATGAAGGCACAGGACGCTACCCTGCAGGACCGCGATGAAGTCAAGAAGTTCCAGTCGGAGAATTTCACACTCGGACAGGCCAAACTCAAAGCCGTATGGGCCGACGAACGCATTAGCGGCTGCACCTCCGGCATGACCAACATGAAGCTCCTGAGAGAGAATTCGAACGCGGCGCGCTCGGTAAAGCAACTGGCCATGTCCGAGTTCATGCAACTCAACCGATACGCTGCGCGTACCGCCGGCTCGCGCTGCAAATTCTGCAGCCATATCTGCGAATCCCAAATCGACGGCAATACGCGCGTGGCCCAGGCGCTGCGTTATCTCATGTACGACGAATGCTATGGCGAGCACGACAAGGCGCGCCAATTGTACCGCGCGCTCCGGCCCGATGAACGGGACTTCCACAATGTCGATCTCGCCCAGGCAACCGCCTCCTGCCCACAGGGCATCGACATCCCGAAACGGCTCGAGCGCGCCCAGACGCGGCTGGCCTGGAAGTAGCGCGGGCGGGATTCGGACCCGTGACCTTATATGATTCCGGGCATGGGTTTTCCGTGCCAGATTCGACGCCGTAGTAGCCCTTTTCTTTTTGGCTCTCTTTCTTTTGTTGGCGACTGTGGATTAGTGGATATCTCCGCAGAGCCGTCACGTCCTTTCACTATGCCCAACACTTGGTGAGAACCAAGGCTAGGGGCGAGGCTTGACGATCTGCTCAAGCCCCAGCTTGTAGAAGACTGCCGCGTCAGAATCTCCTCGTTTCTCGTGCCAGAGGCCGAGGCCGTAGTAGAACAGGGGCTCGCGAACGCCCTGTTCCACAACTCTCTGCAGAATCGGGCCACCCTCATCCGTCTGCCCGGCCAGAATGAGGGCCACTCCCTTGGCGCCCACGGCCCTGAGATTGCCGGGCTTGAGGTCGACAACTTTGGAGAGCAGGTCGAGGGCGCTCTCGTTCGCGCCTTCTCGGAGCATCAGCAACCCCAGTTCAAGTCCCGCGGCTGCAAGGGGCGGCTCTCCTTCCCACGCCTTGACAAACTGTTTCCGTGCACCCTCGGTGTCGCCTCCCCTCAGCAAGCGGCGGCCCAGCGTGTATTGGGCCATGGCTGGGTCATTAGAGGACCCTCTGACCTTCCTCACCGGGGCGGCCCGGGCTTCGCGTTCCTCTTCGGTGATGCGCCCCAGCAGTAAGTCGATGTTGGCGCGCGCCGTCTGAAGGAAATCGCGGCGGTGGCTGGCAGCGTACCATCGAAGCTTGCCGTCTTCGCCCGCAAAGCCGGTCGCGGGCGTCACAATCACGCCAAACCTGCCGTAAAGCGAGCGATCGGGGTCGAGTAGCACCGGGCACTTCAGCTTCAACTCCTCGACAAGACCTTTAACAGCATCAGGATCGACCTCGCCCGCGAACACCACAACAATGTCGACCGAGGCGCCCCTGAATTCTTGAAAAAGTGTCTGGAGATCTCTTAGATGACGGAGCGAATGGGACTGGTTCAACCGGCAGAAGACAATCACGCGGGCCTTGGCGTCGAAGTCCTTCTCCGAGTCGAAGAGTTCTCCAGCCACGGTATCGAGCCTGAACCCGGGCATGGGGTCTCCGGCTTCGACACCCTCGAAGGCGACGATGGCGGCGAGACAGAGCGCCACCATTCCGGTGGGAACCGTGGCGATGGCCATTTTCAGCAGCAACTCATCCGGAAGCGCGACCTCTTGGGACGATCATTCCGGCCACCGGCTGCGCGCGGTTACCCACAGACCAGCCGCCAAGAAAACAAGTACCAGAACCGCAAGAACGACTGCGGCGGCGATTCTGGTACCTTAGGCTCATTCCCGAAACCATATAGGGACGCGGGCCCGAATCCCGCCCTGCAATTAGCCCTTCTTCTTCGGATTGGGATGCGCGATCTTTGCGAAGGCCTGATCGAAATCAAAGCCGGCCGTCGTACCGTCCTTGAGCGTGTACTTCTTCGGGTCCCACGCCGGACTCTCATCGTTGTGGCACTTAACGCAGGCCTTCCCGTCCGGCAAGATGATCTTCTTGTCCATGTCGTCGGTGATCTCGTCTTTCTTCATCATCATCTTCTTGCCGAAGGCAAGATGCTCCGAACTGCGGCCGTGGCAGCTATCGCACTGAATGCCGTCTTCCTTATCCATACCATCGGCAAACGCCGCCTTCTCGGCATCGTATCCCGTTACATGGCAGCGCAGGCATTCCGGCGTTTCCGCTGGCGCTGTCTCCAGCCCCCTCGCTGCGGCGTATTCTTTCGCCTGATCCGAGCTCAATAGGGTCTCATACGCCTTCGCGTGCTGCATCTCCGTCCACTTCGTCCACTGTGCGCCCTCGCTACTCTTGTTGTGGCACATCTTGCATTTGGAATTGCTTGTATACTCGGCGTCTTCCCCCGCCGCGCAAATCCCCACAAGTAATCCAGCCACAAGAACAACCGTCCCGAGTAAAGCGCCAGAATGCCTAATGTTCATTACCCAGACCCCTTTCCATGTTTTCCATTTCGCATATCGTCTACGGGCGCACCAGTCGCGCCCGTTGTGAAGCCACTACGGCGTCGTGCTTCCGTTGCTGCGGGACTGAATAAACGCCACCAAGTCCACCATCTGACCGGGGCGAAACTGGGGCCAGGCGATGTTGCTCGAGCGCGTCGCCTCGTCCATTTCAGAGGCATGGTTCCACATGGCCGCAACGACCTCCGAGCTCGTCTGAAGCTTCATCTGCGAAACATTCATCCCTACCCTTGTCCCCAGCAAATCCTTAGCCAGGTCCGGCTCATGGCAACGCACACATCCCTTGTCCCTAAAATGCTCGCCACCCCGCACCGGATCGCCCGGCGGATCGATAAAGCTGGAGAAATACAAGTAGGTCATGAGGTCGGACATCTCCTCCTCAGACAACTCCGGAAACTCGATTTCCTCCTCCAGCATGGACTCCCACATGATCGGACCGTGGTTCCACATCGTGCCCGCTATTTGAGATAGGATGCCGCCGGCCTTCCACGAGCCAAGGGCAGGCCCCGTCTGCCCCCCCTCGCCACCGACCGAATGGCAATGAACGCATCCCTTTTCCTCGAACAGGGCCTGCCCCTTCTTGGAGCTTCCTGGTGGTAGATAGACCGGGTCAACACGCTCCTGGGGGTCGGCTTCCCGACGGATGAAAGCCAGAATATCCACAATGTCATCCGCCTCGTACACAGGCCGCGGGACCCCCTCGTCGACCATCATCTGCGTCATGTCCTTACTGGAATTCCACAGTGCGGCGGCAAAAAAAGCGGGCGAGCGGTACGACTGGAACCGATCGAGCGGAATCCCCTCGGGAGGACCGTGGCTCCCTACAGAATGGCACTTGACACACTGCTTCCGCAGATAAGCGAACTCGCCCTCGATCGCGTCACCCGGGCTGCCGAAGTAATTAAGAAAATAGACGAACGCAATCAGCTGAAACGTCTCCTCGCTTGTCAGTGAGGGCCGTGAGATCTTTCGCCGCCTGAATTCGGCTTCCATCTTAGGTTGATGGTTCCAAAGGACCCCCGCGGTATCCAGGAAACTCCACGCCGCCTGTACCTTTCCCAGATCGGGACCGCCGGCCCCGCCCAGCCCATAGACCGTGTGACACTTGATGCATCCCTTGTCCATGAACAACCGGCCGCCAGCGGCCGGACTGTCGGGCAACTCGAAAAATGAAGCGCCCTCCTCGGCCCATGCCGATACAGCAACGGCCGCGGCGGCAAAACAAAGTACGGCACACACCCGCACAACATAGCCTGAGGAAATCATTCATTAACTCCCGCGTTACCCGCTGCCTCGCCCATCTCGTCTTCCTCCTCATCAGGCTCCTGGTTCCGAATGATGCCCAGGAAAACGTACCAGAATATACTCAAGAGGACCAAGAAGACCGGGATAGCGACGATTGAAATGCCCATCGACGCCGACGGGACATCGTCCAGCTTCCGTGAGAGAATGATCAGGCTTATGATCCAGGCTATGAGACCCAACATCGCACACGTAAACGATAGAGGCAACAGTAACTGCAGGAAGACGACTATCTTCGAGTCCCTGGAACCCGTTTCTGTGCCACCACTCTCCATACTCACCATCGGACTTCCTTTCTCAGCTACCGGGCACACCCGTCATTTCGACCGCAGTTCATGCGACGTCCGGCTGGTACCCGCGCACGCGTTCATTCATCTCATCGATAGCGACCTCACGACCTTCCTGGATTTCCCACATCGAGATAATCGGAAACATCTTCGTAAACAGCAGATAGAAAAGGATAAACAGGGCAAAGCAGCCCGCCGTCTCCCCCCATTCGACCCAACTGGGAATATAGCTGCCCGGGCCGTATTCCAGCCGCGGATTGGCGAGCGAGGGCACGACGATAATGAAGCGCTCAAGCCACATCCCAATGCAAATAAAGATCGAGGCAATGAGTGTCTTCGGGAGACAGTGGTATTTCCGGCGGCAGAGGCAGGCCATTGGGATAACAAAGTTGCAGATGACCATTCCCCAGAAATAGGGGGCGTAGTCGCCACTGAACTTGGCCCAGAAGACCTTCATCTCCTCCGGCTCGGCCCCGTAGAAACCTGTGAGGTATTCGGCGAAGGTGAAGTAGGTCCACAACAGCGTCATCGCCAAAAGCAGACTGCCCAAGTGGCGAAAATGGACCTCCTTCAGATACGCCTCGAGGTGGTACACCTTTCGCAGGATCAGCATGGCGATAATGAGGGCCGCGATCCCCGAGAAGATAGCGCCCACAACAAAATAAGGTCCGAAAATCGTGCTGTGCCACATCGGTTGGAGCGTCATCGAAAACACGAACGACACCACCGTGTGAACGGAAACCGCGATCGGAATCACCAGGATGGACATCACAACGATGCCGCGGTTCAGCGCCCGGATTTGCTTCTTCGTGCCGCGCCAGCCGATCGCCAGAACCTGATACACAAAATGCCGCAATCCCCCCGTCCGGTCCCTGAGAATGGCGATATCGGGAATCATCGGCAACCACAGATAGACCGTGCTCGCGGTGAAGTAGGCGGAGATGCTCGTGGCGTCCCACAGCAGCGGCGACTGATACCGGCCATACCAAAACACGTTCAAGAAACGATCCGGGCGCCCCAGGTCCACCAAGATATTCATCCCACCAATGGCGAGCACCATGACCGTGATGACCTCCGCCATTCGCGTGATCGGCCGCCGCCACTCCGCCTGGCACAGCCGCAAAATGGCAGAGATAAGCGTGCCGGCATGGCTGATCCCGATGAAGAACACAAAATTGGTGATGTAGAAACCCCAGGAGACCGGCTGATTGAGCCCGGTGACCCCCAAACCCAATCGAAACTGAGTGTAATAGGCGTAGGCCCCCCACAGAACGATCGCCAACAGCACGGCAACCGTGATATAGAAACTCCTGGACGCACTGAGGATCGGGGCGATCAGTATCGCATCCGCGCCCTGGCTCGACTCGTTAGGCTTCAATTCTCTCGCCCTCCTTGAGGTAATAGACCTTGGGCTCCGTCCCAAGTTCCTC
>SDBV01005597.1_pt1 | contig 17683 bp, 30 predicted proteins | sample 2277081 | NCBI WGS metagenome assembly SDBV01 (sample SAMN10402039, study PRJNA504765) | marine sediment metagenome | isolation source: marine sediment core GS10_PC15, 223 cmbsf | place: Arctic Ocean: Southern Knipovich Ridge | collected 2010 | reverse complement strand
GTCAATTTGGTGGAGGTGAAGGGATTCGAACCCCCGACCCGCTGCTTGCAAGGCAGCCGCTCTCCCGGGCTGAGCTACACCCCCGCTAGACAAAACTAGAGGCCGTCCTGGCGGGCGACCTCTAAGCGCATCTTACGTGCTTGAGCCTACCGCCTACTCATTGCCACCACCTGTCTCGGAATTACTGATGCCGATGCCGAGCTCGCGCGCGACGTCTTCCCACGGCCTAACCCGGCCCTCATTGAGGTCCTTGACGCCCTGCTTGATAGCAGCCAGGACCTCAGGGCGCCGTGCATACTCGCGTGCCTCTTGCTCGGTCATGTCACCAGGTCTTCCCATAGCATATCTACTATACCCCATTTTGGTGTGGGTTGTAAACCCTAACCTCAACGCCGGCCTTACGAGCGATGCGCACCATGTGCGCGGTCCCCTTGCCGAGACCTGGATCCTCATGAAATGCGAGCACCAGGTCAGGCTTCATATCCAGCATCTTCTGATTTCGAATCGGCCCCGCCGACCTACCATACCTGCCCCACTCGGCCGGGACCTCAACAACCTTCAGACTGAGCCCCTCGGCCATCGTGCCGCCCAGCCTGTCGGCGCCGCGTGCACCGCCGTGGATTATCGTCACGTCGCTCGGCAGCTTTCGCAGCTCGGCGAGGATCCGCCACGGGTCGGTCCACTGTCGGCTGCCACAGATGAGCACTTTCACGAGCTACTCGCCCTCCACGATCGCCCAGTCCGGATCGTTCTCTATCAGCCACACACCGATCTGCTCCATGTTGTGCTCCTGGTTACGGACCACTTCTCGCAGTCGGCGCTGCCTCTTTTTCGTCAGGAACTTGAAGCAATTGATGCCACAGTGCTCAGGCAACTTCGACAGCTCCATAGGATGGTCGTAAGCGTTCGCCATCTCGACGACCAGCTCACCGGGACCCTTCGACGGTCTGTCGCTGAAGAACGGAATCACTGAGCAGTGATCGGCAATCGCGCGGTTCAGCGCCTCCTCGGGAGAGTCGCACCCCTTCATCTCCGTGACAAAGGTCTGCGTGACGGTAAGCTCGACGACGTGAACTTGCTTGCCTCTTGCCATAGTACTATGGTACCTTCCCTTCACCGCTTTAGCCGCTTGATCGTGTCACGAATGAGGTAAAGTTCACAGCGCTTCTGAGTCGTCTTATCCTTGTGATCATGGCCCTCGTCCCAGGAGGGGCAGAGAACGTGGGGCCTCGGCTTTTCGCGCGCCTCGCGGATCGCTCTCTCGCAAGGACACTCCGGAATGATCTCACGCTTGCACTTGTTGATCACTTGACCGACGGCAGTAGGCGGTGGAAACTCAAGCGGAGGAATGACTCCTCCGCACGCATTGCTGCCGCAGTAAGAACACACCGGCCACCAGACCAGTCGCTTGCCGGTGCGGACGCCGATGAATGTGTTGCGCCTGGCGTTCTTCCCGATGAACTCTCGGTGCACCTCGCACTCGCCGCACCAGAATCCCCAGAGCTCACGGTGACGCAGCTCTAGTTCCATGAAGCCATCCAGCGGGGGGATCCTCTCGGCCTCTCGTTCTCCGCACTTGCAGATCTCGCCGTACCGGCGCTCGCCACAACCGCGGCACCACCAAGGCACTAGCGCCTCGCCTGACGCCTTCCCTGGGCTCGCTCAAGCTGACGGCGCTCGCGCTTGCGGACCTCGGTTACCTTACCTCGGCGCCTGCGCGCTGACCGTGTGGGAATCGGATAGAAGAATCTGCGGCGCTTCGCGTCTCGCACTGCGGCCGCACTGACCTTCAAGAACTTCTTCACTAGCTGGTCGAAGCTGATGTGGCCATCGGCCACGACCTCAGGTGTCTCGTCTACATGACCTCTTATGCTGGCCACTCGGGGTACGCCTCCTTCACCAGGGCGTCGATCATGCGCCGCCTCCGGGTAACGAATGACAGGAACTCCGTGAACGTTGCGCGCACGGCGGTCCCGCCCTTGATGCGGTCCACCAAGATCCTGTCCTCGGCGTCCAGCTCAGGGACCTTGACCTTGGTGTCCGCTTGCTTCTCTACAGCGATCACCTCTCGCGCTCCTCTTCTTGACGCTTGGCCTCCTCGGCCCTCTTCACGATCTGCTCCTGGAGTACTTGAACGGAGCGCCCGGTAACCTTCATGCCCTGGCGCTTCTTGCGCTGCTTCTCTGCTCTGCGCTCGCCCTTCGTCTCCATGACTTCCCTCTACCATTGTAACTTATCTCGTGCCCCTTTGGTACCTCTACGAGCTCACGATCCCGGACGCCCTCATCGCGGCAGCGATGTCGTTGATCGCCTGGTTGGGATTCTCGTAGACCTCTTTCGTAAAGTGACGGCCGTGCAGCCTGTTGAACAGCCTGCGCGCCGTACGCCAGTCCGCGGCGCGGAACGGGTAGACCTCGACGCACAGCTCCTTGCCGCCGGTGTGCTCTGCGACCAGCAGGCCCACGCTCTCGAACGCCTTAACGATCTCCGCGGACGAGCCGTCCCAGGTGATCATCAGAGACCGCATGAGTTGCCCGAACTCATTGAACGCCTCTCCGTTCTGACGATTGTAGGTAACGAACTTGTCGTGGTTCTTTCCCTGCTCAACCTCTGTCGCGAGCTCGGACATGGCGCAACCGCCGCAACAGCTGAAGTTCTGCCGCGCCGTGTACCCCTGCTTGCGCAGCGCCTTGAACGCATCCGTGACCAGTTGCTTGTCGGTGTTGAGCGCAACCTCTCTCTCCCAGCTCATTACGTTGTCTCCTTTCCACTCTGCCTCGCGACGATGATGATGATGAAGACATCGTCCCCGTCGCTGAAGGTTATGTTGCCGCTCTCGTCCACGCTGAGGTCGAACTCGTCCTGCGACCCGTCAACATCGTAGTGCTCGGCGAGAAATCCCGCGATTTTATCTCTCAGCTCTAGCTTCATCATGGTGCTTTGCGTCTCCTCCACGAAAATGCTCGTGCTAGTCCATCCTCGAGTTCCAATGTACCCGCAGTCCATCGTCGTCGAGGGCCTCCTTCAGGGCCTCGGTCATCGCCTTGGCGTGCGCCTCTTTGCGCTCCATCGACTGACCGTGACCGCGCATCCAGATGGTCACGCCGCCGTAATACTCGTCGCTCCTGGCGTGACCCTGAGCCTTGAGCCAGCGGGCGAACCGAGAGGTGCCAGGCGCCACATTAATCCACGCGAACCCACAAACGCCCTCGGGCTCGTGGTACAACGTGGCGCCTTCCTTGAACTCGTTGCCGGTTATCCCAGCGGCCTCGCCGAATACCATCGGCGTCGGAACCGCCGCCAGCCCGGCCGCGAGTCCAACGGCGTTGGCCTTGTCAAAGACCTCTTCAAAGATCAGGTCGCTCATTGTCTCCTCCTTAGTCCTTTCCTCTTAGCCATTCGGCAGGCCCCTGAACGTGCACGCTCCGGTGTTCTAGCGGCTGACCCGCAGGCGACGCGTGCTCGCCCTTTATACTCCACCGGCCCCGTACAGAGGCCTGCTGAACGGCCAAGCTACTTCCTTCCTACCAGCTTCGCCAGTGCAGTACGAACCTCGCCCAGTCGAGTCTCCTCAGTCTCCGTGGCTCGACCCTCCTGGACCAGCGTCTTCAAGCGCCGGTTCTCTGCCTCTAGTTCTGCTCGGTCTGTGTCCTTTTCCATTTCCTTCCTATGTCTATAGTACATCAGCGCGCCCTCACTTGTAAATAGCTCCAAGTAAAAAAGGGGTTAATGTTTTGCGCTACTTGGGCCTACTTAGAGAACTTAGTAGGGGCCCATCGATAACGTGCGCGCATCTCAGAAAATCCTGCGAACTGACTCCACCAGAATTTCAAAGGCTTCTTGTACTGAACAACGCTGCGCTTCTTTAGAACGACCTTGCTGAAGTTTGACGTTTGACGCATCTTGACGACTACAGCATTATCGGTGGCCGACCATCTAACTGCCGTAACTTGAAAACGCCCGCTGATGATCGCCTCGCTCTCTGTAGCAATAGGCGTCCAAGACCCAATCGGCAGACCCTGCGCGCTCTCCAGTTCATAAATGACCGAAGTCCACGGCTTATTCGCCAGCGGCTCTGCCCAATCCATAGCTACGGATCTCCGGAAACTGGCCGACGATAGACTAACGTCGACGTCCGTGCCCACTGCAAACTTCGCCAGTGCATCAGACTGACTAACATTGCGTAGTCGCAAGCCACGATACAACTTGCCCTTGATCCGGGGCATCTTCTTAATGGTGTCGAGCATCTTCTTCACATTAGCCGCTTCAGTGGCGGAGATAGCCGTAGTCTCACCGGCCTTGCTGAGCATCTGACTAGCGGCTTGTCGGTACGCAGTTGAATCATGACCCCACGTATCTAGGAATCCCTGCATCCGCTTAAACTTAGGGTCGTTTCCATGCCTAGCTACTAACTTATCGCGAAGCTGATTTGCGCGATCACGATTTCCCACATCACTTAAATCGCCTGGAGCGCCGCCCATCTCGCCATACCACGGATCTAGCTCTTCGCCAAGATCCTCCATCGGCGGCAGCCAGCCTGCGGTATCGGCAGCCGTGTCACACCGGCAGTTCGGGTGGAAGGGAGGATAGCTCTCACGCACGTTAGAGACCCTCGAGTTGAACGAGTCGCCTGTCGCTGTCATGCCCTGCGCCGCCATGTCGATACAGATCTTGCACACAGGAGAAGCCGCAGCGGCCGGCGAGCCGGATGCGGTCAGCACCCGCCTTCGCTCAATTCCGTTTCGCTCGTACTGCGCGTGCGTCGTTTTCCCGTAGACCCTTCCCGTCTCCGTCCGCGCGATCATGTTAGCGCGCTTGACCGACATCCCCGGCATCACCTGCCGAATCTCCCTAGAGACCTGCCCAATAGCGAGCGGACGCGACGGGTCGGCCGCCCTGACGACCACCCTCGAGACTTGGTCGGCGTGACTCCCTACAGCCGTTGCAAGAGTGCCGTCGATCTCATTGACCAGCTCAGGGTACTCGTGCACAAACACTCCCTCGACGTCGGTCCACTCAGAGGTCTGCTTGCGAAATCCCTCGCGCTCGCGCCACGGCTGCCTCTCTGGTAGCTTCAACTGTGCGCGAGCCGAGCGCTCACTTCGCTCTGCGCCCCGCGCGAGCTCGTGAATAATCTCACGCTTGAGCGTGTCGAGCTTCTTCTTGCTAACCTGGCGCATCAAGGCGGCAGACAGCGCTCTGACCATCGAGGGGTCCAGCGCCTTGCCTGTCCTAGACCAGAGCCTCCGTCCCAGCCGGGCCAGCGTCCCGGGAGGCCCGAACATCTGCGTCACCGCCTGGATCATCCTGAGCGCCGCTCGCCGGGAGCGCGCCTCGGTGGCCCTGCGCTCAGCGTTACGCGCGGTCCACTGTGGGTTCGCCCTAGCGGCCAGCCAGACATTCTCCCACGCGGCGTGAAGGCGCGTGAGCGCCTCCAGCCTCTCCTTGCGATCAGTCGGTAACCTAATCAGGTTCCTCCTCTGGATGCCTAGGCTGCGGGCCACGTCCCCACGGCGGAGACCACGGGCCGTCATCACCCGGCAACCTCGGCACCTCGTAGCGCTGTCTCAGCAGACTCTCAAGCTCCTCGACGGCCACGGTCTTCTTGATCTCGTGCGGCACGTTGTAGGGTGGCTCGAAGCCGATGGTCTTGTCGTACCCGTCGCAACCGTACGAGAGCTTCGGGCTCAGGCCGCTCGACGTCGACGCGCACCTACGCCTGAACGTCCAGAAGTCTCGGTAGATCCCACTGACCGCGTGGTACTCTGCGTGCCCGCACGGCGCGCCAGAGATAGTCTTGTTCCACCCGCCGGTGTTGCTGAGGTCGTACCACCGCACTACATCAACAAGCCGCAGCGCGAGGATCGTGACTCGCTCCGCCCTTACCACGCCGTCCTCGTGCTCAACGACCTTTCCCTGAAGGTCCACAGCGCCGACGGCGAAGAGACTGAGCAGAACGAGCGACATGTCGGGCCGCGTCAGGAAGGCTGACTTACACCACGGCAAGCACGCGTGCACTCCGTGCAACGGATCTCCAACGTGGCCCAGCCGCCTAGAGTCCATGCTATCCTCAGGCTTCGCATCGGCGGTCAGCGTGGCCTCAGGCCACAGCGTGCTCATTAGCGTGGACTGAAGCATGGGACCGGTCTCTGGATCCCACCGCACGCGCCACTCTCGGTATGCGATACGAATGGCTACACCACCTCCCTTGCAGCTCGAATCCCAGACTCAGGTACCCAGGCCTTCCTTGGCATCTAGGAAATTGCTAATTAGCGCGAACCCATCTTCTAGGCTTGCCTTAAACGCTCCGCCCACACTCTTAGTCTCGCTCTTCGCTATATCTTCCCCTTCAGAAGTTTCTACGACGTAGTTGACTATGACAGCAATGTTGCCATCGGCGTCGCGCTGGACGTTGAAACGATGAAAGCGGATGGCGGTCTTGTTCAGTGTTCTGGGCATCGGGCTATCCTCCTTTTTCTACGCGGCTATCAATCCGAGGTTGACTAGAGCAGCGTGGATGGCACCCGCAGATACAGCCACGCCGGTCTGCTTGGCCACTGGGGCCGTAGCATAGAACCCCACGTTGGAGCCGTCGTGGTTTAGGTCTCCATCCAGTTCTAGGTTACCCTCGATGAGTGCATTGTTGGCGACCTCCAAGTCTTCCGTGGGGACGCCGGTATCGCCGAAGCGAGACGGAGCGGCGAAAACATTGTGCCCCACCGACCCCTCCTGCGAGATAATCCTGGTAAGTGAGATGGCCCCAGTCTGCTCGCGAATCCGCAGGACGTACAATGTGTCAATGTCGCCGTGACCCTGGTTAAAGATGTCAATTCCCGACATCGTGTCGGGCTCGGCGGCATTCCAAATAGGCGATGGAACGACTAGCCCGTTAGCTGCGAGCAGCGCGCCAGTACCTAGTGGCGAAACTTGTATTCTTGCGACAATGCCAGTAAGTTCGTTAAGTGCGTTCGGGCTATTGTGTGTAGCGATAAAGTCCAGACCACGGGCATAGGCGGAACCCGCTGCACCTGAACCACTCCACTGGGCCTCACCGGCTAGACCAATAGTGTTCTTAACCCCACTAGTTGCAACGTTCTGTAGAACGAAAGAGCCGCCATAAGCTATGGCTGATATAGGAGCGACGTTCTTAGCTGCCCTGATGATGTAGTCGGGGTCTATTCCAATGTTGCCAACACGTAGGGTGTTTAGCATCCCCAGACCGCCGCCCTTAATTGTAATGTCGCCTGCGTCAGTGATTTCCAAGCCGCCGCCAAGAATCTGCATGGGATCGGAAGGGCCAAAGAAGAGACTGGTGCGAATGCGTATGGCACCTGTCCTGTCCTCAATACCGGCGTCGTGGAGTTTGAGAGCAGAGGAGGCGGTGGCGAGCGTAATGTCGCCCGTAACACCAAGTCCGAGAGCAACTGTGACAGCGCCGCTTAGGTCAAGAGTAGCCTCGCCCTCTACGGCAGCTATGGCATCTGAGTCTAGGTACTCGGCATGATGAACCCCTGCGATGGCAGCGTGCGTGGCTATTAGTGCATCGGCATCAACAGACACAAAAGCTACGTGATGGGCATCAGCAGGCGCGTCAGACAGGTCGCTGTGGGCGTGAGCGTTAGCTATGCCTCGAGCCCCGTGCTGAGCGTCGGACAGTACACCAGTAAGGTCCCCGAAACCGTGCTGCCCCCCGTGGCTGACCCGCAGCCTCTCATCCCCACCGACGCTCTCAATGGTCTTGACAAGGGGCGCGCTAACGACCAGCTTGGTGTCCAGCTTGCCCGGAGTCGTGTCAGCCCCAGAGACGCTAACGTGCTCGTCCGCAACCACCACCTCAGCAAGTAGCTCGGCCTTAGAGACAAGGCCCCACCTGCGGTCAGATAGTCGAATGACTAGGTCATCTGTTTCAGGCTTTCCCTTAGTGACGAAGCCCCCGCCACCAATGGTCTCGATCGCCCCCGATCGGCCCCGCTCCCCCATCTCTCCTCGCAGCCCTTGCGCCCCGGGCTCGCCCTGAAGACCCATAAGCCCGATCGGCCCAATGGGACCTAGCGCACCGTCGTGACCCCTCTTGCCCTGCTTGCCCCTCGATCCTGAGGAGCCGCGCTGCCCTGAGTCACCCTTTGATCCTTGCTTGCCTAGCTTCCCCTCAGCGCCCCTATTTCCCTCAGCGCCCTGCCTGCCCCGCTCACCAGTAGGTCCTGACGCGCCCTCAGCGCCCCGCTGCCCCGGTGCCCCAACGTCTCCTGGTAGACCCTGCGGTCCTGCCTCACCGCTGTCGCCCTTCTCGCCCTGAGGTCCCTCTAGGGATACGGTTGCGCCGCCGCTAGTGCGGACACTCAACTCACCCGTGGCGCTATCCGCGAAAATGCGTCGGACGTTCGCCCCTGGGTTATCAGGGACGGCTATCTCGCCGATGTCATGGTAGAAAGCACCGAAGTCGATGTTGCTGGGATCGCCAGGCCCCCCGGGCTCGCCCTGAAGACCTTGGTCACCCTGAAGACCCTTGAGCCCACGTGGCCCGATCGGCCCGATAGGACCCAGCGCACCGTCGTTGCCTGGAAGACCTGGTATCCCCTGCTCGCCCTGCGGTCCTGTCTGCCCCGGCGGCCCGAGATCTCCCTTGTGTCCTAGCTCACCAGTAGGTCCTCGCAGACCGTGATCACCTCGCGCTCCCTGCTGGCCTGACTTGCCCTCTACTCCAGGCGGACCCGCGGGTCCCGGCACTGGCTGAGTAACGGTCGGCAACGCCTTCCTAGCAGTGGCCGGTCGGCGGGGGGCTGGCGCGCGACGATTGGTAGGTGGTCGACGAGGAGCGGTCACGCGCTTGGGCGCGCGTCGAGACGAGACTGGCTTCTTAGTGGAGCGCGCCTTCTTCTGAGGCTCGCCAGATGCGCGACGCAGGAGCTCCTCGGTAGTGGCCATCGAAGGTGTAAAGGTTAAGCGGGCACTCGCTCAGGCTCACGCCTAGGCGGCGCGACCTCAGGCGGCTTCTCTGTCGGTGCGATTCGCCGAGGCTGGTAGTACGGATTGCCCACCCGCTTCGGCTCCTCTATCGTCCGCCTGATCGGCGCATTAGTTCCCACCTAAGCCGTCCTCCTTTCAAGCTCGACGCTGTCATTGTGCTCGGCCGCGCCCTCACCGTCGATGAGCACGTCCGTCAGCGTCTGGTCGAAGGAGTCCAGGCGGTCATTAATCGCTGTCAGTGTGCGGCCGAACTGGTCAACCAGCTCTTGCACGGGGCTGTCGGCGCTCGTCGTAATCCGCATCCCCTTCGACTCGAGAAACTCAGCCAGCGTCACGTCCATGTCGTCGCGCCCCGCGTAACCCAGCGCCTCACGTCCCTCGTTCAGCGTGATGATGTTGCCCTTGACCTTGAGCAGCGCGTTAGCCACGTCCATCGACTCGTCGCTAATGTCAAGCGCCGCGAACTCCAGCTTCCACTGAAGCTCAGCCTCTCTCGGCTTTCCATCATTAGTCCGCCCGAACTCCGCGTTGAGGAATCGGTTAAGCCTGTCGGCGAGGACAGCCTGCGCCGGCACGACCACGGCGTCCTTGTAGATCCTGTTGATGTTGGCCGCCACGTTTCCGCCCAGCATCCCACGCATCACCGTGCCCAGCCTGTCAGGAGGCATCCTGTGCGACGCGAGGATATTCCTATCGGCAGCCTCCATTAGCCGCATGAAGTGCATGTCGTTCTGCACGGCCGTCACGCGCTCGATCCGCGCCGTGGTGCTCCCCGTCAGCGGGAGAATCATGTTGCGGTGCGGGTCCTTGTGCTGCGTCCGCAGGCTGGTCTCAAGCTCGTCCAGCGTGGACTCGACGTCCTCGGCGTCCATGCCCTGAACGATTAGGATGTACCTCGGCTCACGAGCGTTGCTGAAGAACTTAATGTTGTAGTCCCGGGCCGACAACGCCATGGTGATGTAGCCAACGCCGGCGATGTACGTCGGGATGCCGTACCACGTCGACCGCCGTGACGGCTTCACAAAGACCAAAAGCTCGTTAGCGATCTTCTCAAACGCCGTGCTTTCGGGAGCCTTGCGCCCGTTGGAAAGCAGGATATTGACTTCCTCCAGACCGACGCCCCACCGCTTGAACCACGCCTGGCGCCCCTGCCTGATCTGCACGTACCGCCTGTTATCGCGGTGCGCTCTCACGGTGTGCGCGGGCACGTGGTGGATCCTCCGCACGACCCCCCTGTTGTCGCGCACCACCTCGAGCAGGCCCCAGCCTACCGTCTCATAGTCAAGCTGCATCTGGTGCACCAGCTCCACTAGAGTCTGCTGCTCTGCCAAGCCGTCGAGCCACTCCTCAATCTCGGCCTTCTGGCCGTCGTCGGCGTCGTCGCCGACCGGCCTAAGCTCCGGCCCACTGCCGACGGCGTCGATGGCCTTCTGCTCGAGCGCCGCGGCGTGCACTGGGTGCTGCTCGGCGAGAAGCACGAGCTGCTCTAGCGAGTAGGGAGGCTTGGGAATCGCTACACCGTACCCGACGATGCTAAGAAACGGGTCCTCGCTAAGCTGCTTCGATGGAAAGTCGATCTCGGGAAGCTCGCCACCCCCTCCAGCAGCGCCAATGAACCGCGCCTTACAGATCCTGTTCTTAGTGTCAGTGTCTACAGAAGCCAACGCGCTTCCTCCTCTAGCTCTTCGCGCTCAATGATTGACCGCGCGGCCATGTTGTAGTTGGCCCTAATACACCAAACCATGAGGGCCACCTCGTCGTCAAGGTCTCCGGGTCGTCCCATAAACGTACAAATGGGATTGAAGGAGAGCTCTCCCTGCGGGCCACGGACCCGTACGTTAACCTCCCAGGCCGGATACCTCCGACCTTCATAGGTGGTTCCTATGTCCCATTCTATAACGGTGTACCCAGGATGAACACTGGGTAGTGCCTCGATAGCCTTCGATACTAGGGTCTGAACTACATTGTGGGTCCTCATGAGCCTAAGAACCCCCAGCATGGCCATCTAAAATGACCTCGTGCGCGCCACGCCGCTCTTCTTTTTCTTCTGCACCATGACCTTGCCGGCGATCTGCCAGTTCAGCGCCAGCGAGCAGATCTCGTCCGGCGGGTGACCACCTCCGTATAGGTCATCGCGCTGAAGGTAGAGGTGCAGCTCGACAAGCGACCTCAGCCGCGGCCACTTGAGCAGCTCCTTGTCCACCCCGACCTCGTAGTCCATGTAGCACTTCACCTTCGTCGCTGGAGAGAAGATAAAGTCCACGGCGTCAGGCACGTCGATGTACGCGGCCACCACGTCGCCGAGTCCGGTCGCGTCATGGATCCCCTTCCCGGGATAGAGCTCCGTGGCCAGCTTGTTGTACTGCGCGATGGCCACCGGCCACGGCTGCTTGTACATCCGAATCCAAGCGACGAGCCGAGGGGGGCTCACGTCGTAGCGCGTCGTCGCGATCACCGAGAGGTCGCTCTTCCGTCCCCAGTCAGCGGAGGTCACGTAGTCTCCGCGCGGGTCGAAGTCTTCGAGAAGCACGAGCTGGTTAAGCTTGTCGTCGATCTCCTCACCGTAGAACAGCTGATCGACCTTCTCCTTAGAGAACATCGTGCCGCCTTCCGACGGTGGCTCAAGGTCGTACTCCACTCGCCACATGTGCGAGGTCACATCGTTGCGCTTCGCGGCGATGTTCTCGTGCAAGAGCCAAGAGCCCGGGTTGTCCTCGTCGACCAGCGTCTCCCTATAGCACCACCTGCGCACAGGCCAGCCGCGCTCCGCGGCCCGCTTGAGAAGCTCGGTCATCGTGCCGGACTCCCTGTGGTGAGTTGATGCCAGAATGATTTGAGGATCTCGATCTGGGTCGGTTTTCATCGTCTGGCCCATCGCTGCATCGATGATGCGAATGTCCATCTCGTCGGCCTCGTCCATTCGCAGGCGAAGCGGGTGAGGACCACGCACCGACTTCTGCGACGCCGTAAGGGCCTGCATCTCTGCGCCCGCGATCGTCACAGTCTTCGTTACCAGCGGCTCTCTGTCCTTGAGGAAGTCTCGGGGCGGCTCAAGCTCTACCTCAGAGTCGTCGTCGGTGAACTTCCTGCCGCAGTCTACGCACCGCGTCGTGTTGAAGTTTAGCTCGCGGCACGCTCCGCACACAATCGCGGTAGACTTATTGTCCCATGCCTCTCGGGTCGCCTTGTGAGCACGTGCCGACTGCTCGCCCGACCCGCCGAGCAAGCTGACGTCCATCTCAGCCAGTAGCTCCATGAGCGAGAGCCCGGCCAGGGCGACCGTCTTTCCGCCGAAGCCACGTGACGCGACCCAGATCGCCACTGGCGCCTCGGCAAAGTACGCCTCGGCCAGCGCCTCGAATGGCGCGGTGTGCCCGGGGCAGACAGCCTTACGTGGGTAGGCTAGACCGAAGAAGGCTTTGAGGTACAGCGCGAGCTCGTCTCGGTTCTGCGGGGGACGATACTCCTGCGCGTCGTTAGACCAGCCGATCCGCGTGAGTACTCGCTCAGCCACTGCGCTCTCTAGTAGTCATCACAGACGACTACCTCCACGCCGGGCTCACCATCGGTGTACCGCTTGGACTCCGTCGAGTCGATCACCTGGCAGTCGTCAACGTAGACGACGCCGGTCATGGCGTCATAGATCGCTCTGATGAGCTTGTCCTGATCACCTTCCCTCGAGCCAGTCGGGTACGGTCGAATGACCGTCCTTAGCTTGGGCAGGAAGAACTTGAACCGCAGTCCTACAGGACCTGCGATGAGCGGGCCTCGCCACTTCTTGGCGACCACTTCTTGCGCGTGCTTGCACCACGCTGCGGTGTTGCTAGAGGCGTGCCTGAAGAAGATCTTTCCGGTCTTCTTGTTTCGGCCCGGCGTCCACGAACCCTTCGGTCGCGGATGCCCGGGGATCCATAGCGGTGGGTACTCCGGCATTTCGAGTACATTATATCAGGTGCCGGAGGGTAGCTGGACAGGTTACAAATTCTACGCGGGATCGCTTAGAAGCCGCCGGCATGGAGAGCACAGCTTGCCGCTCTCGTCGGCGTCCGAGAAGCACACAACGCAGAACTTTGTCGCAAGGCCAAAGCCCCAGCTGGGCTCTATGACCTCGCGGAACTCTGCGTAGCAGGAGTCGCACGGATTGTTGCGGCTGGGCATGTCGCACAGCTCGCAGGTCTTTCGCAACAGGCCAAGCCGGTCGCTCGGCTGCGCTCCGCGCTGAGCTTGAAAGTCGCCCATCTCTCTAGAGTGTCTTGACGCCCTGGGCTGACCGCTGGTAAGCAAGTCAATCGTTGGGTCGACGGGGTAGGTGCCAAAGCGGTCTTGCTCAAAGTGCTCGTGATTCTCACGCCACGCGTCACGCAGGGCCTGCAAGCCGACGTTGTCCGTGAAGTCCGGCTTATCGAGGAGGGCCACCGTTATGACTCCTCGCCGAGCAGCTTCGCGAGCTGTCTGTCTAGCCAGTCTACGTTAATGTCATCGCCGGCCTCCCGGCAAGAGGCGCGTATTATTCTCAGCTGACGCGCCATCTCCTGGTATAATTGGGAGTCGGCCTGAGCCTGCTCGAACAGGTTGGGGTCCGTCCAGCCGGCGGTCACCGCCCAGTAAGACGCGCGCTCAAGCGGATTATCGCTGTGCTGCCAGTGCGCGATGTTCGCCATCAGCTAGCCTTTAACGTAGCGCAGTGATCGTCCACGACGTTCTTGCTGTCGCACCTCGGGCAGCGAGTCGGTGACGGCCACGGCGCACCTTTCCACGGGCAGTCCTTGCAACGCATTGCGTACACGCCGCCCTCCAAGTGCACGTAGCCTATCGGCGCATCGTGCGCAGATGACGGAACGACGAACCGCAGCTCCTCAGGGCAGTGCAAACAGCGCAACCGCTAAGAACCCCATCAGCTTTCCGAACCCCACAGAGTCTTGCCCCTGAGGGCGCGTGGGTGACTGCTGGGCGGGCATTGAGCTTGCCTCCTCATGCCAGTCGAGAGGCTCGGTCTCGGCGTGCTCATCGTTGTGGTAGTCGCACTCCTCGTCTGTGCACTCGTCCCAGCCTAGCTGCTCGTGCTCTTCCTCGGCCGTGAAGTCTTCGATGTCCGTAAGGTTCGTGTAGTGCTCGGCGACGCGCGCATCCACCTTCAGCCAAGCTTCTAACCCCTCCTTCGTCTTGGTGGCTGTCGTCTCGTCAGAGGCCTCGACGAGGTACGTGGTCACAAACGTGTAGCGCTTCATCGCAGGGCCGTGATCTTGAACGTGTTGCCCACCGGAAATGACCCTGGGAACTCCGTCGGATGCCTGGCCTCGACGGTGGTCACACTGACCAGCTCCATGCCATACGGAGCGAACTCAGCGACATCGTCAAGATCCTCGTCTGGATCTATGAGGGCGATGGCCTCGCCACCCGACCCTGAGAAGTGCGCTAGTCGTAGCGTGTTTGCCATGTCCTTCCTCCGAATCTATTGTACCTTAGAAGTACTCCGCTCGCCCGTACACGTGGTCCTCGACCCAGCCTACCGTCCTACGGCTGCCGGCCCTACGGGCCACCTTCTTCATCCGCACGTACTCCTCTTTGTTGTCCTCGCTAATGTCCTCCCAGATGTCCATGTAGCACGCGTCAAACGAGCCCGGCCGCAGCATCTTGTCGATGTCCCACGCATCCGCTAGCACGAGGTCCCAGTTCGGTCCCTTCACGTGGTCCCACACAGCCTTGACCACGAGCGGGTCTATCTCCACCACGGTGACGCTAGCGACCTTCTCCTCGATAAGCTGCGGGAAGATGCCCAGCCCCAGCCCGAGCACGAGCACGTTCCACTGTGATGTGTCCGACGCGCTGCGCGACCGTACGTTGAGCAGGTCGCTCATGCCTATCTGCATCATCGAGATCTCTTGAGGCGTGTCGCTCATCCAAAGCCTCTGGCGCTTCCGCTCACCGTGCTCGTCTAGCTCGCCAGTGAACATAACCGTGAACTCGTACAGCCCCGGCTGGAACGAGCGATAGTACGCCGGGTCCTTGACCCCCATGTTCTTGATTCTGATGAAGCGTTGGCCAGACACGAGCAGGTCCTGCTCAAGCGGCATCCTCAGTCCTGAGCGGTGGATCTTGTAAGCGTACTTAGACGCTCCCTCAGCTTTCAGCTTCGCCGAGTAAGCGCGCAGCTCCTTGAGATTCATACTACGACTGAACGGCCACACGACTAGTGCTCGCCTCTGAGGTGGGCCAAGATGAAGGCCACGTCCTCAAAGTTTACCTGCTCGTCTAGCTCGCTGTGGTCGTTGATGAAGTCCGTGATGACCCGCGCCGCGTCGTGCGGCAGCATCCACTTAAGGCTGAGCGTCTCAACGACGCGCTGCACCTGTTTCTTGAGCGGGCCGAGCCGCGCGTTCCGCACCGCGGTAAACAGCGCGAACCCACCGCCGTCTCCGTAGCCTGCGAACACCATAGCTAGAACTCCTCTGCTCTGTCTACCTTGACGCCGAACCCGGACAACACCGAGCTCTTCGACATCTTGTATGTCTTACTGTCGCCCACGTTCCTGGCGGTGAACGGCCACTTCTGGGACCGCAACGTCATGCCTGTCAGGACAAACGTCTGCCCGCCGCTGACGAACTCCTTGCCGAGGCAGTCGTCGGGCAAACCGTAGAGTCCGCCCTCCTGAACGAGCCGCACGGCCTCACGCGTCATGACGACACCGTCGCGCAGCTCAGCGAACTCCACCTTAAGAACGAGACTGCCGCTTGGGTCGAACGACCCGCCGAGGGGAGAGACGGTGAGTCCGAGCTCTTCCTCTAGCGGCTTGAGCAGCTCCTGAACACGGGTGGCGATGCTCCTCGCCTGCGCCTTATCCATATCAGTCGCCTTCCTCACTAAGGTCTCTTGTTTCCTCACCGCAGTCAGGGCAGTAGGCGCCGTCCATCTTGGCGGCGAACTTGCCGCAGTCTGGGCAACGGTTGGTGCCCTCATCTTCGTAGGTGAACTCCGACCCGCAGTTGCCGCAGTCGTACTTGGTCGTCGGCTCGTCCACCGCGTCGTCGCAGTTGTCGCACCAGTGCTCGGCCTCGGCCCTGCGGCGCTCGTGCTCCTCGGCCTCCTCAGCCACCGCCCTCTCGTACTCGCTCTTCTCGATGAACCCTCGGCAGTCGCACCGTGGGTCGTTGCGCTTGTTCCGCGTGTTCCACTTCTCGTTTCCCACGTGGCAGCCGCGAAGGCTGTGCGCCCCACGCCGGTGGCCGCAGTAGCAGCGCTGGTTCGAGTAGTCGAGGCCAGCCTCATTGAGGCCGTGGTCAGCCAGCTCGAGGGCTCGGATCTCGTCAAAGGTCTCCAAGTCCACCACGGACTTGAGCGCAGCGATCTCTGTCCTGATGCGTCTGTAGGGCTCCATCCAGTCGTCGCCCTCTGAGGTGAGCTCGTGCTTCTCAGCGATGAGTGCGCGAACCTTATCGACGGCGCTTACGACCTTGGCCATTTCTTCCCCTCCTTGATGAGGTCGCGGGCGAGGCGCAGGTCGCCGACCGTTATCACGGCGTCATCAATCCCGAACACCGGAGTAGCGTCACCTTTGTGCGCCCGGTGCTCGACGTGTGGTTGGAGCAAAGCGGCGAAAGGAGCCAGCGCCTTCAAGAGACTGTCGATGCGCTGCTCGGCCGTCGCCAGTTGGAATGTTCGTGCCATCGTATCTGTGCCTTTCCTTACCGACCTGAGTACAGGCCCCAGGCCTTGATGTCCAAGACCAACCCACGGGCGGCCTCAAAGTCGTTGCACTTCAACACGTCGTTAACGAATTTTTCTAGCGTGACTTGGTGGCGTGCTCGATTAGCGGTGTCCTCCACCTTACGATTCTGGTCTCGCTTCTCCTGCCTGGCTTCCCGCTTGCTAGGAGCGTGCAAGCCGCAGAAGCCCTTGAATGGGCCGGCAGCCACACGACCACCGCGCCGCCTAAAATCGGTCTCCTGCTCAAAGAACTTGGCGTACCTTGCGCACCGCCGGTCATGACCAAAGGACCCGAAGGGGACCCGGCCGTTGCACCTGATGCCGAACCTCTTCTTCGCTTCCTCCACGATGGAGTCCGCTGTTGCTTCCGTCATCTTTCGCCTTCCTCTCCTGACTATCCTTTCCTTTCCTGATTCTATGGTACCATTCTGCATACACCTTTGTAAATAGTTTAAGGTAAACGACGGGTAAATGTTTGAGGGAAAATGGGCGCCGACCCTATTGGGTCATGCGCGGTATAAGCGATTCGTAGTAGTCGCCGATGAAGGGCGCTTGCTTGTACAGCTTCACGAGCTCAGCACTCATCAGCCAGCGCCCGCGCTTATCAGTCGCGCCCGCCTCGTGACACTCACGACAATAGCCGCTAGTGAAGAGCATACCCGGGCTAAACGGGATGCCGCACGACCAGCACGGGATCTGCCACTTGTCCGGCTCGGTGAACGGGTCGGGGTGCCACGAGAGAATGTCGGACACCCAGTCCTGCACCTCATGCGCTATCGGCAGCGCGGCGTGCGACAGACAGAACCGCCGGACCTCCGGGCCACCTAGCGGCATGAACCAGCCGATCACTGACCGCGCCTCGTAGTGCGGGATGCCGAGCTTCACCTCTCCCAGCAGCGGCGTCCCCATCCCGACGACAAGATGGATGCCCTTGTGCGCCGCCGGCCTTCCCCTGGCCTGTGAGGCCATCACCGCGAGCAGCCCGCCCGCGCTGTGACCGACCACCGCCACT